>MDTA01000159.1_pt1 | contig 16977 bp, 16 predicted proteins | sample 811151 | NCBI WGS metagenome assembly MDTA01 (sample SAMN05326648, study PRJNA326480) | marine metagenome | isolation source: seawater | place: Indian Ocean: South | collected 2010
TATAAATATAATTATTTTATTTTTTTTAATTTTATTAATTAATTGTAAAAAATTTTTCTCTGCTTCAAGATCTAATGCATTTGTAGCTTCATCTAAAATAATAATTTTAGGATTTTTTACTAAAGCTCTAGCGATTGATATTCTTTGTTTTTGACCCCCAGAAAAAAAATTACCAAGATTTCCCATTTTGGTATTTATGCCTTGTGGCAAAGAAGTAATCATTTTATCTAATTCAACTATTTTTAAAACATCCAAAACGTTTGTTTCTGATATATTATCTCTTCCAAAAATAATATTTTCTTTGATGGAGTCATTAGTTAAAAAGTTTGTTTGTGAAACATATCCAACATTTTTTAGCCACTCATCTAAAATTGAGTTAATATTATATCCATTTATTTCTATTTTTCCTTTTACTGGTGCGAGTAGACCAGATATTAAATCTACAAATGTACTTTTGCCTGATCCATTTGCACCTTCTAAATATATAGTATTATTTGTTTTAATTTCTAAATTTAAATCTACAAATAGTGGGTTTCTATCTGAATAAGAAAAATTTAAATTTGTAATTTTCAAGTTTACTTCATCTTTAAGAGTAAATTGATTTGAATTTAAATCACTTTTCTCATTGAATTTATCCTCATAAATTTTTTTATACTTGCTTGCATTTTTTACAACCTCATCAATTTGATACTTCGCAGTTCTAATATTTTGAATATCCCTATTATAAGTTATAAATATTGGTATCATTCTTAGTAACGCAAAACTATAAAGTCCTAAAATTGGAATTAAACTCACAATATTATAATTTTGAAATTCCAATATTCCAAATACAATCAATATAGTTGAAACTATTATTATTTCTAAAAAATATCTTGGTATAATTTTCAAGATTTCATTTGTAATTACAACATTTGTTACTTTATTTTCATTATTTTGGAATAATTTTATATAATAATCATAATTACGATTTAATTTTATTTCTCTTAAATTTAAAATACTTTCAGAAACATATTTTAGTCTTAATTTATCAAAAGTCGCAGTTTTAAATGATAGTTCAAGTAATTTTTTTTTTAAAACAAATACAAAAAAAAGAGTAAAAATAATTAAAAGAATTAGTAAAAAAAAAGTTATCTTAAAATTAATAAAAAAAAGGTAAAACAATATAAAAAAAAGAAAAAGAGTATTTTTAATAAGTGAAATAAATTTCAATACTCCTTCCATAACAAATACTCCTGTGTCTGACAGAATATTCCTCATTATGTAGGCATGGTCTTTTTGGGAAATCTCTTGCCAAGGAGAGTACAAAAAATACGAATACGCCTTTAAATATACATCTATAAGTATTCCTCTACTATAATTTTGAGTTTGGTATTCAAATAAGATTAAAAAAATAATTTTAGTAATTATGATTAATAAGAATAATGATCCAACTACTAAAACATTATTAAAATCAAGATTAAAATAGCTTATAAATGAAGCAATAAACGGCAAGCTTTGAATTGAACTTTCGCTAAAAATTAAAGTTAATATTGGAATAATTAATGACAAATTTAAAAGTTCAAGTATCAATATTGATATTAGAATTAACAATAACTTGAATGCCTTTAATTTATTTTTATTCCCCAATACATTCAAAATAGAAAAAAATTGTTTTATCACTTGTCTAAAAAAATAGTTTATTAACTCTTTTTAATATTCTAATTAAATAATTCATAAATCCTTTTTTTAATAGATTTAAATTTTTGAATTTTTCTTGCATTATTTAGGTGAGTTTTGATCTTTTTTACATAATATGTGCTTATAATTTCTTTATCAGGAAAAGTTAAATCGCTACAATAATTCAGTTTTAACGGTTGAGGTACTTTTTCCTTTGTATTGGTAGATTTTTTACTAAAACCAATATTTTTTGAAAAGCTTATTGCTGGATTTAAGCATAAACCTTTTTGCCAAAAGATACTTGCATTCCAAAAAATTGCCCAAGATTTAATTATATTTTTTTTATTTTTTATTATTTGGCTCCAGTTATTTAATTCTCCATTCATATCAAAATCTTTAATTTTTTTATTAGAAAATTTTTTAATAAAAAAATCGCTATTTAGTATTAATTTTTTCCAATATTTTCGGTGAGTACCCCAGCCCCAACAGTTCATATTATTCCAAAGAAAAGTCAGTTTTTTATTTGATTGAGGGATATTTATTGGGTAATTCCATGCACTCACATGCCAAATATTTTTTTTTTTTTCAATAAAGTCAAGAGCATTATTCATATATAAATAGAAATAAGGACTAAATATTAAATCATCCTCTATAACAATAACCTTTGAGTTTTTTTTTAATACGTAATTTATTCCACCTAAAATATTTTTCTTTAAACCGTGATTCTTTTTATAAAAGAACTTTCTTTTAATATTTAAGTTTTTTATATTATTTATAAGTGATCGAACTTTATTAACCCTTTTTTTATCTAAAAGGTTTTCTTGAGGTCCATCTGAAAAAATATAAATTTCTGCGTTTTTTATATCTTTATTTTTTTCAAGTGATTGAATTGTTTTTTTTAGAGTATCTGCTCTATTGTATGCAATCAATGCTATAGGTGCATATTTTTTCTTCATTTTTTAAAACTTATATTAAAAGACTTTTTGTAGGGATTGTTTGGTAAACTTCTCAAGTATATATCATTATTATAATCCTTTTTATTAACAAACTTTTTATTTATTAAAACAATTTCAAAGACATATGGATCATTATTTTTATCAAATCCAAACGCATTATTCGGTGAGATGTTACAATTTTCAAAATTTTTCATTTTTCTTAAAAAATTTTTAATTTTATTTAAATTTTTGTCTACCTTGTGAAATTCAATAATTAAACAATTAATTATTTTTTGATATTTGATTATTTGGTAAAGTATTTTATACTCATCTCCCTCTATATCGATTTTAAGCAATAGATTATTTTTTTCTTTTTTTAAAATTTTATTTAAAGAAATAGTATTTTTTTTAAAATCTGTTTTTGGAGAAATTTTAAATTTTTTATGTTCAGTATTCTTGTTATTAAAAAAAGTAACATAATTAAAATATTTAAATAAATTTTTTGGGCTACTTTGATATCTTATAAAATAGTATAATGTCTGCAAAAATAATTTAATCCAAAAAATAAGATTAATTGTATGGTCATAAAAAACAATTTGAATTGAATTTTTTTTTATTATAAATTTTTCCTCAAAGGACCAATCAGATCCTAAACCGAGAGAAATTATCTTATCAATTTTATTAAGTATTTTTTTTGGGACGTAATACCCACCATCACCTTTAGATCCGATTCTTATCAAATTAATATTTATTTTTGGTTTTAAAAATATAGGTAGCATCTATTAAAATAATTTTTTGTAAATTGCCTCAGTTTCAATAGCACATTTTTTCCAACTATATTTTGACAAATTTATGTTCCCTTTTTTTTTAAGATCTAATTTTTTAACATCATCATAGATGGTCTTTTCAATACAATGCTTTATTGAACTAATATCATTAGGATCAAAAAAAACTGCTCCATTGCCTGCTATTTCAGGAAAGCAACTTGTGTTACTACATAAAACTGGGGTCTCCATATTCATTGCCTCTAAGAGTGGAATTCCAAAACCTTCATAAAAGGAGGGAAAGATAAAAGCCTCTGCTTTTTTATAAAAAAAATTGAGCTCGTATTGATTACCTTGGAAATAATGAATTTTTGAAGTTGGTAAATTAATTTCTCTGAATAAATTCTTTTCAGTATTAGAAAATTTTTCACCCCCAAAACAGACAAAATCAAAATCTCTTAAAAGTTTTTCTGAAAAAGCATAGGCCTTGATTGCATTAATAAAATTTTTATATCCACTTCTTCTTCCAACATAAAGAATAAAAGGTTTTAAATTAATACTTTTTTCTTCATATTTTTGAGTTTCTTTAACTGCTAGATGTGTAACTGATATTTTTTGTTCATTTAAATTATAAAATTCTAAAAGATCTTTTTTAGTATTATTGGAAATACAAAATATATGTTCTAACTTATTAAAAAGCTTTTTCTTAAAATTAATTTGATCTTTGAACTCATCCTTATAATATTTTTCCTTTATAAGATCATATTCTGTAATAATCATAGGCATATCTAAATTATAAAATATTTTTTCGTTGAAGTAAGTATAATGAACTAAATCAGGTTTTTGTAATTTCGAATATCTTTCAAAATAAAATCTATTAAATTTTTGAAAATACTTATGAAATAAACCAGTTTTTTTTAAATACAAAAATTTGTGAACATATTTTGAATTTTGTAAATAATTATTTTTATAAAAAGGAGAAACAATTAAAGGATTAATATTATTTGTAAAATTATTTGTCAGATTTATAAAATAATTTGATACACCGCCAAAACTTTGCTCCAAAAAAACTTGATGATCAAAAAAGACTTTCATTTTTTTAACAATTTTCTAACTTGATTAAAAAGATTTTCTTTTACATATTCAAAGTAAATACCACTTTTCTGAGCACATATTTTGTCAGATATTTGATCACCTATAAAAAAACTTCTTTTTTTATCAATTGGCCATTTTTCAAATAATTCTAAAACCATTCCATTATTTGGTTTTCTCATTACTGAATTTCTCTTAAATTTTTTAATAATACCGTTTTTATGATATGGGCAAAACTTTACATCGCTAAAGTGAATTTTTTTTTTATTAAGATCAGATTTTAACCATCTTTGTAAATTATAAAAATCTTTTAATGTAAACTTTCCTTTAGCAATACCAGCTTGATTTGTAATCACAAAAATATTATATCTTTTAAAGGATAAATACTTTAAAGCTTCAATAACACCTTTTTTAAATTTAAATTTTTTAATATTAGAAACATATCCATAATCATAATTTATAACGCCATCTCTATCTAAAAATGCTGCTGGTTTTGTTAAATATTTAGTCAAGGTTTTCTTAGCATATAACAAATTTTTTTTAGTTCCTATATCTATAAAGTATCCATTGTTTAACTCTCCGTATATTTTATTTTGTCTAATTAATTTCCCTAAAATTTCATTCTCAAGAGAAAAGGAATTTTTTTTTATTAAATTTAGAAAGTTTTTTTTAAAAAAATAAACGCCTGCATTCATTAAATCTCCATTTTTTTTAAATTGAACTTTTTTTTTTGAGTCTAAAGATAAATTAGAAAGTTTTAAATTAGTTTTGTAAATCCTATTTCTCGTTAAAAAGATTTTATGTTTTTTATTAATTTTATTAAAAATATTAAATAAATTTAAATCAGCGAAACTATCACCATTTATAACCAAAAAGTCATTTTTTATTTTTTTTTTAGAGCTCTCAAAGCTCCAGCGGTTCCAAGTGGTTTTTTTTCAATGAAGCATTTAATTTTAATAAAATTTACCAATTTATTATTAAATTTTCTAAAAATTTTATTTCCTCTATAGCCTGCAAGAATAAATATATTTTCAAAAGGATACTTTGCATATTCGTTTAATAAAATTTGCAGAAATGAAACACCATTTATTTTTAATAGTGGTTTTGGGTTGCCCTCCAAAAGTTTTTTTACTCTTGAACCTTTTCCACCGGCTAATATAACCAAATCAATTTTATTTATTCTTTTCAAATATGAAAGCCCTTTTTAATTTACGCAAAGTTTTTAAAGTATAAATTAAGAAATTAATTAAGGTCTCTGATCTCAGTATTCTAGAACTATCATGAATAAGATCAAATTCACTTTCAATTTTATACTTTACAGATTTAGTGTTGCTTATCAATGTTCGGTAAGTGCTAACTTTAATAGAGCTAAATTCTTTTTTTAAATCAGAAAGATTGTCCATAGAAAAATCTTGCATTATGCATACATCTTGGTTCTTATTAAGATATTTAAGGACTTCTTTCTCGAAACTTACAACTTTAACATGTCCATAATAGTTGTGAACTTTTCTATTTATGCTGCTTGTAAGCATTGTGCGTAACTTAAGAATATTCATAGGATTATTCTTTGTTGGATCTGCAAAAATAATAAATTTTAAATCTGGCAGGCTTCTTGCGAGATATAAAATAAATCTAGTCGCTTGACTTTCATCTAAGATAATATTCTTTAGTTTTCCTGTCTTAATAATTCTTTTCATACTTAAAATAAACTTAATATCTTGACTTTTTAAACTTATATTTGAAAATTGTGTTAAAGAGATACAGTCGATTATAGTTTTTAAAGTCTCTTTAATAGAAATTTTTTCTTTTGTTTCTAAAGGTTTTTTTGTTTTAAAATCTAGATTTTTTTTTGGAGGGTTTAGGTTGCTAATTAGGTCGATATTATTAGAATTTATCAAATTTTCATTCTTTTCAAATGTTAAATAGTCTAATTCATTTTTTTCCCTTATTACTTGAGTCTTGCGAAAACCAGAGCTCGTTCTTGGCAACTTTAAAAGAAAAGAACCAAATGTAGCGGTGTCTATATGCGAGCAGAACTTGGTGGTTTCATGCAAATTGACAATATCTTGTCCTCTATTATGTTTTTTTGTATCTTTAACTCCACCTATTTGAACCCATTGTTTTTTTTTAAGTAAGTTTCCACCAGCTCCACCTCCGCCATTTAAGGCTATGTAAGGATGTGGTATTAGTGAGTGGTTTAAACTTTGAAAATATAGATCTACTTTTTTCATATTTTTTTCGTAAATGAAAAAATCATCCTCCAGAAACTTTCTAGGCACAAGTTTGTATTCATCTCCTGTAAGTCCAAATAGTTCGGGTTTTTCCAGAAGAGATATTATGTTATTAAAAATTGAAAGTGGGAAAAAAGCATCCGAGCCAGTTAACATTATATTATCACCCGAACTTTTATCGATACCTATATTTATTGCTTTAGAATAATCATAGTTCAATTCACACTTTTTTGTTTCTTCCTTTGGAACATTTATAAACTTTATTGCAGGACACTCCGAAATTTCTTTATAAAAATAATTCGATAAAGGTTCATCTGATCCCCAATCAACAACCAAATACTCAATTTTATTCTCAGCATCCATTTTTTTTAAAGAATATATTAAATAGTTCAAAATAAATTTTGTTCTCTGTAGTTGATTTTCATGATACTGATCATTCTTATTAGTTGTTACTATCGATAATATTGGATTTTTATTCATCAAACTATAATATCCTTAAAAATTATTTGTGTTTTATGTTGAAAAATAAAAAAATTATTCATTATAAAAATGTATTATTTGTGAGCCAGTCTTATCAAATCTAAACGGAACAAAGAGCTTATTTTTTAGACTTTCTTTAATTTTTTTATGATTTTCTTTTTTTGCATAAAACAGCATAAATCCACCACCGCCTGCACCAAGAAGCTTTCCACCAATCGCACCTGCTGCCATTGCAGTGTTATAAATATCATCAATAGCTTGGTTGGAAATATGTTTTGTTAAACTTTTTTTTAAATGCCATTGTTCGTTTAAAAGTTTTCCAAACTCATCTAATGGTGTTTTACTATTAGTAATAATTTTTTTGGCTTGATTTACAATTTCTATCATCTTTCTTAATTCTTTTTCCTTATTTGGGATAGATTCAATTTGAAATTTTGCTATTTTTTCGGCAGTTCTAGAAAATCCTGTGAAACATAATAGCAGGTTTTCCTCAAAAGATTGTAGTCTCTTTTCTGAAATCAAAATTTCTTGAACTTGAAAAGTTTTATGTTTATTAAATTCTATTACGTTAAACCCTCCAAATGCAGCTATGGTTTGATCTTGAGAGCCGACTGCTTCACCAATAATATTTTGCTCTAAATTTATAGCTCTCAATGCAAGCTCTCTTTTTGTTACCATTTGGTTCTTAAAAGCGTATAAAGCATTAAGAAATCCCACTGTAAAAGTAGAGCTCGAACCTAATCCAGATCTTGCTGGCAAGTCAGCATTGTAGACCATTTCTATACCTTTTTTAATATCTAGCAACTTAGCTGCCTCTCTAACTACCGGGTGCTTTATTTCGTTTAGTGAATTAACCATTTCTTTTAGATAATACTGAATTACATGTTTATATTCAAAAAATGGTGGCAATTCTCTTACAGTTATATAAGCATACTTATTAATGCTTGCGCTTAATGTCATTCCCCCATATTTTTCATACCAAATAGGGTAGTCTGTCCCTCCTCCAAAAAAAGAAATTCTTAAAGGTGTTCTAGAGATTATCATATTTATTTTCGGGCGTGGTGTCTTTGTAAAACTCTTTGTACCAGTCTATAGTCAATTTTAATCCTTCTCGCAGGGAAATTTGTGGTTTCCAATCACATTTTTCTCTAATTTTATCAGTATTAATGAGTCGCTTTGGTAGCATTGTTGGCATGGAAGTGTCGTACTTTACATTCGCTGACAGATTGTCATCTACCTCTAAAATTTCTTTTAAAACGTCTTTTATAGTTACTGGAATACTTGATGCAATATTGATTGCTTCAAACTTATCAATTGACTCAAATGCTTTTAATAAACCTTCAATGAAATCATCTATGTATAAAAAATCTTTTAAATCATTTCCATCACCCCATACTAAAAATGGATCATGTCTTTCAATGCTCTTTCTAATCAGTGAAGCAATAACTTTTGACTCTTTCCACGTAAACTTATCATTGGGTCCATAAAGGTTACCTGGTCTAATGACCAAAGTCTTCATTGGATTTTTAATATGTTTAGCATACATTTGGTTCATCATCTCTGAAAACAGTTTCATCCATCCAACAACAAAATATTTAGAATAGAATTCATAATTGACATCATTTTCTTTGACGGGAAAGTCTGTAACTGGATAAACGGTACTGCTGCTTATAAAGCAAAATTTAGAAACATTATTTTCGTAGGCAGCAGCTAGTATCTGAGCATTCATAACAATGTTTGGTGTTAAGTGAGTTAATGGAGTTTTTTCTATTACAGCAGCACCAGAAGTATTGGCAGCAGCCATAAAAATGAAATCTATGTTTTTTGTAGCTATTAGACAATCTTGATAATTAGTATAATCAGCTTTAATAAATTTTATATTTGGCAATTCTTGATTAGGCATTCGGTTTAAATAAGTACCAACTATATTTGCACCAAGATTACTTAATTTCTTAGTTAGATGCATACCAACAAATCCTGAAGCTCCAGCCACAAGAATATTCTTACCTTCATAAAAATTTTTATCTATCATTGACCACCATCTCTTCTAGAGAGTATTGGATTTTTTACAGGCCACTTGATACCATATTCTGGATCATCCCACATTATTGTAAATTGACCTTCTCTGTTGTATTCAGTTGTTTGTTTGTAGTGATAGATAGTTAAATCTGTTAGTACCAGGTGACCATTTCCATACATTGGTGGTATTAAAATTTGTTTCCTATTTACATCAGATAAGTTGAAAGATTGCCATTTCTTATATTGTATTGAGTCTGGATTGTTGTTCACTACTACTAAATAAAATTCACCATACAAACATGAAACAAGTTTCCAAGTTGATGAATCCCCATGAATACCTCTAAGCACATTATGTCTTGAGGTTGAAATATCATCTTGAATGAAATCTTGTGTAATTCCATGTTTTTTATACAAAGGTTCATTGTAGAGCTCTATGTAACTTCCTCTAAAATCTTTAAAATTTGTAGGCGGATCTATAATCAACACTCCCTCTAAATCTGTTTTTTCAACTTTCATAATTTAGTCTAGCTTTAAATTTTGTCAAAATCTCTTCCATTGGCTCGCTCATAATATTCAAACCCAAATAGCTTGATGCTAGTTGAATAATACCAAGACCTGCCAATTGCTTATAACCTCCTGAGATAGATAATTTTGATAATTCTTGTCTCCTTACTAAATGAACCTCCATCCCTTTTTCAGGAATAGATTTATTAATATTTTTTGGATTAATGCCGAAAAATATATGTTCTTTTATGTTTGTTCTGTTCATCATTAATTTAAAATCACCTAGATAAATAAAATCTAAAGAAAAAGATGTTTCTTCTAAAAACTCTCTTTTTGCTGCCTCAATTGGTTTTTCATTTTTAAGCAAACCGCCTGCTGGAAACTCTAATGAATATTCATTTATATTAGGTCTAAATTGCCTTACCATAACAAATTCTCCTTTCATAGTCATTACACAGCAAATTACAGAGTCAAAACTTGTTAATCTATAATAAGGTTGCGTATCAGGATATTTTGGATCTAGACCCTCTTCGATATCAAAAAAAGGTGTTGAGAAAGTAGTTTTAAAATCAAAAGGCATTAATGTTATCTTAAAAGAAAGTTATTACCCTCATCATTCACTTTTTTACGCCAATAATTAAGAAGATCAAGCATAGTTTTTTCAAATGATATTTCTGGCTTCCATCCAGTATGATCTTGAAACTTTTTTGTATTAGGTATTTGTAGGTCTGCGTCGATTGGTCGGAATCTTGATTGATCTAATTCAATTTTTAGATCTGACTTTATTGAAGAGATAGATATAAGATAATCTAAAAGCTCACCTATTTTCAAACTATGTGTTCTGCCAATATTATAATATTCACCACCTATAGGATTTACGGTCAATAACATAAAGTATGCTCTTACAGCATCTCTTACATCTGCAATTGATCTCAAGCTTTTTAAATTACCAACCTTAATAACTGGTTTTATATGCCCTGCTTCTGCTAAAGCTATTTGTTTTGCAAAAGATGATTCAGCAAAAACATCACCCCTTCTTGGTCCGGTATGAGTAAACATCCTAGTTGTCATAACCTTCATATTATAGGCTTCAGCATAAAAACGACCTATAAGATCTGTTCCGACTTTTGATATTGCATATGGTGAAGCTGGATGAAAAGAACATTCTTCATCAATTGGCAATTTATCTTTTGTAACTCGACCAAAAACTTCTGAAGATGAACAAATATGTATACAAGCTTTAGGAGCATACTTTCTTAACGACTCTAAAACTCTATTAGTTCCTTGAATGTTAGTATCTATTGTGTCTAATGGGGCATCAAAACTTGTTTTAGGAAAAGACTGAGCTGCAAGATGAAAAACATAATCAGGCTTAGCTTCCTCTACAGCTTTATCAATAGATATGCTGTCCCTTAAGTCTCCATAAACTAATTTAATTTTTCTGTTTTCATTGATGTCTTTAAGTAAGTGCGAAATATTATCTAAAGGGCTTCTCCATCTTATTAGCCCTACTATATTCCAATCAGTATTCTTGACTATATAATCAGCTAAATGAGAGCCGACCATGCCAGTTATTCCTGTTATAAAAGCTACTTTATTTTTTTTCATTCTTTAAAATAATTTTTCTTAAATTTATACTCAGCTCCATTATTTAAGAACCAATTCCATGTTTCTTTAAGCCCATCTTTTAATAAGGTGCTGGGATTATAACCAATCATTTTTCTAGCTAAAGATATATCCATAACTCTTTTGGGCCAACCTGACGATTTAGATATATCAAATTCATACTTAAAGTCTAAAAAAGAACTAAGAGTTTCTACAAGCTCTTTAATGGTTACTCCTTTTCCACTACCAAGATTCAAATATTTACCTTTGGTACCATAAAATAAGGCTTGGATAGTTCCTTCAGCAACATCTCTTGCAAAAGCAAAATCTCTTATAGCTGTCCCATCTCCCCATATACGCATTGGATCTTCTCCAGATCTTATTCTAAACATTAAACTAGGTATAACCATTGCATTTTCAGGATCAAAATTGTCACCAGGGCCGTATACATTACAGGGTCTTACAATGGAATAATCTTCTAGATTGTGTTGAATTTGATATGCTTTAATTTGCATTTCTGCCATTCTTTTGGCCCAACCTGGATACATGTCCATAGGTGGACCTTGATCATTATCATCACTCTCAACAAATACTTCGTTATTTGAGTAAGCTCCAATCGAACTTGTATAAACTAATTTTTTTACCTTGTTAATTCTAGAAGCTTCTAAGACATTAGTATTAAACATTAATAAAGGTACAAAAAAACTGGCTGGTTTTTCAATTGTTACTTTGACTGATCCCTTAATACCAGCAACATGAAAAACACAATCCATATCTTTTGTTTGATCCTTGCAAAATTCAAGACTAGTCAAATCACCATAAACATGATCAACTTTGTCATGAATTTTTATTTTGTCTAAAGAGATTGCTTTAACATTTGCACCAAGATTTACCAAAATTTTGGATATTTCTCTTCCTATCATACCTGTACCGCCAGTAACCAAACAATTTTTTTGTTTGAAGTAGTTTTTAATGTTTTGATTAAGCATAATTAAAACCTATAAATATTTTTTCAAAAAAATTCGTTTAAAAAAAGGCAAAAGTTTCTTTATCAAGGTTTATAATGTTTTTTTGTTTGTTAATTAACTTTTTCTAGCAGATCTAAAACTGTACGATTTTTTTTAGTTTGTAATTTATAATCTTTTTTTAATATCCTAGCTTTTATGTCTGGTTTATTATTAAGTGAATAATCCATATGGAGCCCATAATTCAAAATTAAAATATTTCTATTTTTTTTTAGTGGTTTTAAGCCTTTGTGGAATGCAATAGTGTTCGCTATTATAACATCTCCTCTTTTTGCTAAAATCGGGATAAAATTTTTCTTACCATAAATTGATTTTAGATATTTTTCATCCCATCTAAGTTTTAATCCCCATTTTTTTTTTGCATCTAAAAAAGATTTTTTAATATAGTAAAAAGGTCCATCATTTTTTGAGTTGACGTCATTTAAGTATACAAACACTTTTAGTAATTTAATTGCACTTTCGTCTATATGAAAGTGCTGTGTGTCATGATCATTTAATTTATTTGCATAGGACTTAACACACTTTATAAATGTTAGGTAAGGTTTGTAGCCAAAATAATTTGAACAAATTGAAATAATCCTTTCATTAAGAACTATTTCTAAAACTTTTGGTAAATTAATAAGCGGATCTTTAATTTTCACACTATCAGTGTATTTTTTGAACTTTTTTTCACCTAAATCAAATAATTTTTTTTCTAATTTTGGAAGAAAAATATCATCTTTTTTTTTAGTTTGCTTCGTTAAATCTCTTGGGATTGATATATTCTCTAATAATTCGATTTGATTTTGAAATTCTAACCGATGATTATCAATATATTTTTTTGAAAAAACTCCTCTTAAAATACAGAAACCATTTTGATTTAGATTATTAAGATTAGTTTTATCTTTGCTAAGAATTTTAGTTTTTTTATGATTTTTATCTTTTGATATTTTTTTTTTACTTTTAGAATATATTTTTTGTAAAAGACTGTAATCTGAAGCTCTAAGCATAATTTTATATTTAATAGTTTTTTTTATTAATAAATGATTTTTTTAAAATTTTAAATAAATAAATCAAGCTAGATGTAAATGTTTTATAGTTTAGTCTAAATACTTAATTAACAGTGTATCGACTACCAATCTTTAATTTTAGAAATTAATTCACTCATTTTAATATCATCAGCTCCAAAAAACTGTATTGCATTTGAATTTTCAATCTTTGGTGTTATATATTTATACTTTCCCCACGTAATATTTTTATTATTCACGTAATTGGCCACATCTTCTAATGAAAATTCAAGACCAGAACATAAGTTAACAACCCCTTTTTTATTTCCTTTTAGCGCTGCTTGAATGCAAAATAATACTTGATCATGAGTAATAACATTAAATCTGGAGTTCTTTGTTAGAGTAAAAGGACCTTTGTTACCCTTCACGATGTTGACAAGAGTGTTTACTCTTGCATTCTTCCCTATCATTAATGATGGACGCAAAATAATATGATTTTTAACTTTTGAAGCAACGATGGACTCACCAACTATTTTAAAAAAAGCATGTCTATTTAATAATTCTCCTGACCCTAATTCAAAGTCTAATAAATTTTCTGAGGCTTTTTTTGGATAAACATCGACAGATGAAAAAAAAATAAATACTTTAGTATTTATATCACATAATTCTTCAACCAGATTAATATTAGATTTTGTTTGTTCATATATATTTTTATGTCCTCGAAGAGAACCAGCGTCATAAGCACAATGGATAATTAAGTCATATGTACTTTTTTTATATTTAGAAATTGGAGAAAATCTATCAAAACTTTCAGCAAGAGGTAATTTTTTAATTAGAAACTTTCCAATTCCAGATGATGTACCTGAGATCAAACATTTAGCATTTAATAAATCAAATCCAGACATTACACTTTTCGCCAAATAATAAAATTATATGTTTCATGATACAAAGATCCGAATAATCTTAATCTTTCAAGAATTTCGATATCTCCTGTTTTTTCTAAGTTTAACAAAGAACCATAATAACCTTTTAACCAATTACGTTTCTTTATATATTCGGCAGCAACTGAGTCAAAAGGATCATTAAGATCATAGAATTCATAAATTGGTTCAATATTCATAATACAATCAAAATTATTTTTCAAAAACCAAGACAAGATGTTTTTATAGGAACTTCCTAATTGCTCTAGAGAACCAATAGTGTAAACTGATGTAGAATTTCTTATTTTAAAGTTTTGCTCGAAAGGCTTAAACATATCGAAATGAACAGGCTCTATATTAATTGAAAATCTTTTATTCGCCTCTTCAATAATTTTATAGGAATTTCTTGACCAATCTAATGCAAAAAAATTATTATTTTGATATTGTAAGCTTAAATCAATAACATAATGGTTACTTCCACTTCCAACATCAAGTATATTAATTGATTTTGCAAGATATTTATCAAAAAAATAATTAATCACAGTTTTTGCAAAGTCTACTTCGAAAAAAATATTTTCAGAGGTAAAGTAGCTATTTGAAAATCTAAAATATTTATTATTATTAATATAGTAAGGGTATAAACTCTCTATTTTACCAGTACTGCAAAATTCAGATAGGTTTTCTCCCCAGCCATCTTCCCATTTTCTATAATATTCTCTTCCTGAAGGTTTGATTTCAGATGCTAGTTTTTCTCGAGCATGATTAAATAGGCTCTGATATTTTTCTTTATCAACTCGTTTCAAAACTAAAGATCTTGGCTTTAAAATAAACTTTGTCATATTTTGCAAACCTAAAAATTTTGAAAAATCAATTTCTAAGTTAATAGTTTGTTGCTGTGGATCAATTTTGAAATGCTTGTAACTCGTTAATTGGGACATTAAAATGGACCTTTAAAATGCTTGTAAAAATCTGTCATAGAAATTTTTTTTGGCAGATTTATTTCTGAGCCATCTTTTTTAACCATTTTAATAACTTTTTTACAAATATCGTGTACATCAGGATAATACATTTCCTCTAAAGCTTTTGCAGTTGGGCAAGGTGTTGATACCATTCCCATTGAAGCTGAGGGAACTTTAAGAATTGAAGGTTTGTATTCGTTTATTATTCTGTTCATTTCAGCACAAACACCGTATGCTGGCCAAGAAGTATCAATTACAAGCATTTTTCCAGTTTTTTCAACACTTTTACATATAATTTTTTTGTCAGGGTGAGAAATAGAATGAAGATTAATTAATTCAACAGATATACCATTTTTTTTTAAATGATTAGCAGCTCTTTTTGCCTCAAGAACCATCACAGAGGTGGCTATAATAGTTATATCAGATCCTTCAATTTCTAATTTTGATCCAAAAATAGGATGTGATAATTTTGTTTCGTCATTTTCAAAATTTAATTCATAAAGCAATCTGTGTTCTAACATAACAACTGGTCCTTTATATTTTTGAATTGAGTATCTGTAACTTTCAATAATTGATTTGGGATCTGCTGGCATAACTACAACTAATCCTGGAATATGAGCCATTAAAGATTGCAAACTTTGAGAATGTTGTGCACCTTGACCCCAACTTCTTCCAATTACCATTCTGTACATACATGGGATTTCAAATAGGCCACCAAACATATATTTATATTTTGCAGCTAAATTAATTAATTGATTAAAAATTAGTAATCCAAAATCAGCTCTAATATGTGTATTTATTGGGTAAGCACCATTTAATGCTGCTCCAATACAAATTCCAGCAATTGAGTCCTCTGATAAAGGAGTTTCAATAACTCTATCTGGGTATCTATCAACAAAACCTTTTACAGTATCAAATATTCCTTTAAAGTCTGATACACCCTGTCCAATAATCAATGAATGAGGATTATTATCCATTGCTTCTTGCATGGCATCTAATAGAGCAGCTTTATAAGTTTTAGACATCAGATAAAAGATCCTCTCTATCAGGTAATGGAGATTCAAGCCCAAACTTTACAGCATTTTCGATTTCATTATTTATTTTTCCTAAAAAACTTTCATAGAGTTTTTTATCTTGTAAGAGAGGGTCCAACTTTTTCCATTTGTTAATATCACTTTCATCTCTATATCCAGCTGAAAAATCTTCTCCTGGCCCAACATGCTCTTTATATCTAGAAGTTTTAATTTTTAAAAAAACAGGTTTCTTGGTATTCCTTACTTCATCGATAGCAATTTTAGATAACTTTTGCACTTTAACAAAATCATATCCCTCCGCAATTTCATGGAAAGGAATACCATACGACCCAACAAGTTTTTCTAAAGCAAAAGATTGTCTTTCCTTCTTATGTGAATGCACAGCAAGATTATTATCTTCACATAAAAATAGTATTGGAACTTTATGAAGAGATGCGAAATTTAAACACTCATGAAAAGCTCCTTGTTCTAATGCTCCATCACCAAAATTGGTCACAAATATTCTATTTTCCATCTTGATTTTAGAAATTAATGCAGCTCCTACAGCATGTGAGATAGTAGAGCTTACAACGGCTGAAGCACCCATTATACCTTGCTTTGGTGATGCTAAATGCATTGAGCCAGCTTTTCCTTTGCTTTGACCATTTTTTTTACCCATTAATTCAGCAAAAAATTCAGGAAGTGGACCACCTTTTGCCAAATAAAACGCATGACCTCTATAATTTATAAAAACCCAATCATCTAAATTTAGGTTAGCGCAAACACCA
>MDTA01017959.1_pt1 | contig 16977 bp, 17 predicted proteins | sample 811151 | NCBI WGS metagenome assembly MDTA01 (sample SAMN05326648, study PRJNA326480) | marine metagenome | isolation source: seawater | place: Indian Ocean: South | collected 2010
ATCTTTCATATAAAATTCTCTACATCTCATAATTCCAAATCTTGGTCTTAATTCATCTCTAAATTTCCATTGTATGTGATAAAGAAGTTGTGGAAGGGATTTATATGACTTTATACTTGATCTGAACACATCAGTTATTAATTCTTCATTGGTAGGACCATATAACATTTCTCTTCCTTGCCTATCTTTAATTCTTAACATTTCTTCTCCATAATCATCATACCTACCGCTTTCTTTCCATATTTCTGAGGATTGTATAGTAGGCATTAACATTTCCTGCGCTCCTATTGTATTTTGTTCTTCTCTTACTATTTGTTCAATCTTTTTCATAACTTTAAAGCCTAGAGGCAACCAAGAGTATATGCCTGCTGAAGATTGTTTAATCATACCTGTTCTTAACATTAGTTGATGCGATTTAATTTTTGCTTCTGTTGGAAGGTCTTTTGTTATAGGTATAAACAGTTTTGAAAGATACATTATGTTATTGTAAAAAATCTCTTAAATTTAATAAATTAACTTTAACTAGATAATATATAATTAAAAAAATTATAGAAGTAATTATAGTAGTAATTAAAAATTTTCTCATTATTCTTGGATTTTTAGGGGCTCCTGGATCTATACCTTCAATTTTTTCTTTAAATGTTTCTTTATTTGACTGTATTCCTACTGGAAGTATTGAAAAAAAAATTATCCACCATATCATTACATAGACTATTATAGATCCAGTTATGCCCATTATATTCTTGCTATATTAATGTTCGTAAATGGCTTTTTCCCAGTTTTTTCTCTCACAATTCTTCGACAATTTTGCTTGATTGTATCAATCAAATTTTTTTGTTGTTTTTTATTATCCACAGAGAAAGTTTTGCAAATATTCAATATTTCATCTTCCATATCAAAAATAAAAGTGTCGTCTTCGCTTTGTCCCGGTATACCTTTGTATGAAATAATTGGTTTTTTCACAATACCGTTATTTGAAATAATTATAGTAATTTCTAGATATCCATTCATTGAGAGATTTTTTCGATCTTTAATTGATTGAGAGTCAGTTTCAACATTCACACTACCGTCTAAATAAACCTTGCCAGATGGAGCTTTATCAACGATTTTGGGTTTATCTCCTGGTAAAATTTTTATTATATCTCCATTTTCGATTAATAAAGTGTTTGGAACCTGCATTTCTTTTGCAAAACTTGCATGCTCAGCCATATGGCGATGTTCACCATGAACAGGGATGATACATTGTGGTTTTACCCATTTATACATATCTTTTAAATCTTCTCTATTTGGATGGCCCGAAACATGTACAAAAGCATTTTCCTCACTAATTATTTCCATTTTATTTTTAACTATTAAATTTTGAAGATGGTAAAGTTTTTTTTCATTTCCAGGTATAATTTTTGATGAAAATATAACACAATCACCCATTTCTAAATAAACATCTGGATGAACTCCATTAATTATCCTGTTCATCGCTCCCATTGGTTCTCCCTGGCTACCTGTTGCTAAATAAAGAATTTTATTCTTTGAAAGTTTTTTTGCATCTTTAGGTTCAACCGGTTCTATTAAATTTTTAAGATAACCACATTTTTTAGCAGCTTTATATATTCTCTGCATAGAACGACCTACTAAACTAATGTTTCTTCCTGTTTTTTTTGCACAATAAAAAATAGTCTCCATCCTAGCAACATTTGAGGCAAAAGATGTGACGAGAATTATGTTTGTTTTAAGTTCCATTATTCTCAATAAACTATCTCTTACATCAGACTCTGAACCTGCTCTGCCAGGACTAAAAATATTTGTTGAATCGCATATCATCGCTGAAACTCCTTGTTTTCCGATGGATTTTAATTTTTCTTCATCTATTCGGCTACCAATTAAAGGGTTAGGGTCTATTTTCCAGTCTCCAGTATGTAAAACAGTTCCTAAAGGAGTTTTAATACTTAAACCATTTGGTTCTAATATTGAGTGAGTTAATGTAACAAAATCTATTTCGAAATTTCCAAGTTTAATTTTACCATTAAGAGGAACAATGTTTAGGTATGAGGAAATATCAATTTTTTTTTCTTTAAATTTTTCAACTATTAGTGCAGCTGTAAATGGCGTTGCGTATATTTTACATTTTAAATTTGGCCATATATGAGTTATTGCTCCTATGTGATCTTCGTGGGCATGGGTTAAAACTATTCCTAATAGATCATCTTTTTTATCAACTATAAAACCAGAGTCAGGCATAATTAAATCAATTCCTGGAACTGAGTCATCTGCAAATGAAACTCCCATATCAACTATTATCCATTTTTGATCATCCTCTTTACCATAGGCATATAAATTCATATTGCCGCCTATTTCACCTGATCCTCCTAAGGGACAAAAAATTAGTTGATCTTTAATCATAGTAATTTTTTATAAATTTTAGAAATTCCTTTGATTGTGATATCCTGGTCAACAATAGTTTTCTTTTTTATAACTTTCTTAAAAAAATTAGCATATCCGCCTGTTAGTATAATTTTATATTTCATTTTCCATTTTAGTGTTATTTTAGAAATTATGTTATTAATTAATCCTTCATATCCCCATAAGAATCCTGCGTTTAATGCATCTTCAGTATTTTTACCATAACTCTTTTGTTTATTCTTAAGTTTAAATATTGGTAATAAAGCTGTAGATTTGTTTAAATTCATCATAGATAATTTCACACCTGGAGATATTACTCCGCCTTCATAAATTCCATTTCTCACAATATCAAAAGTTGTTGCTGTACCAAAATCAATTATTAAACAGTTCTTAAATTTCTTCCCCTCAACGGCGTTAACTATTCTATCTGAACCAAGTTGACTAAAGTTTTCTATATTGATTGTAATAATCCTTTTTAAATTGCAATTTTTAATTTCTAAGACTTTATATTTTGTATCTTTAAAAAACTTTTTAATTTCTCTAAAACATTTTGGTACGACGCTCGAAAATAAAATTTCCTGTTTAACATTATTTTTTAAAAAACTTTTAAAAATTTTTTTAAGATTATTTTTAATTAATATTTTTTTAGTATCAAATATGACTGATTTAATTATCTTTGTTTTTTGATTTAACAAACATATTCTAGTAGAAGTATTACCAATATCTCCAACAATATAATTCATCTTGATTATTTATATTTCATTTTCAATTTTGAAAAGGACAATTTTTGAATATCTTTAAGAAATTTTTCATACTCATGTTTAATCCTTTTCAAAATTTTTTGATTATTAACTTTCTTTTTTACTATATTTTTTAAACTTGTTGATTTAAAGCTTTTGTTTTGTGGGGCTGTGTTAGTATTAATGCCTATCCCTACAATTAAATAATCTAATTTGTTAAATGTAATTACCTCTTGTAAGATACCACAAAATTTTTTGTTTTCGAAAAGAAGATCATTTGGCCATTTAATAAGTATTTTTTTTGACATTTTTCTTGAAATCAAATTTTTAAGTATGTATGCATTTAAAATAGCAAATTGCTTAAAATTAATTTTTTTTTGGTTTATACAAAAGTAAATGGTGAAAAATAAATTTCCATTCTTGGAAATCCATTTTTTTCCAATTCTACCTCTCCCGCCTGTTTGTCTTTTGGCAACTATAAGAGTTGGTTTTGTAATATTTTTATTGATTAGTCTTATTGCAACATTATTTGTGCTTTCAACAACCTTAAATTTTTTAAGCTTTATTTTCATTAGTTCACAAATAGTGAATTGACAAAAGTATTAAAGACTGAAGGATATAAAAAGAAAGTTAGTAATATCGTGCAGCTTGTAAAAATAGATATTTGTGCAATCTTATTTTTAACAGGCTCAAATGTAATAATACTATCGTCGAAATAGATGGTTTTAATTATTCTAAGATAATAAAAAGCTGACATAACAGTTGTAAGTAAACCAATTATTGCCAAAAAATACATTTCTTGCTCTAGTACTGCTAAAAAAATGTAAAATTTTGCAAAAAATCCTCCTAAAGGAGGTACTCCAGCTAATGAAAATAATATTATTAATAATGAAATGGATAATAGTGGATGTTTTTTTGAAATTCCAGACAAGTCAGAGATGCTCTCTTTGTACTGTCCATCTTTTTTTAATAAATAAAGGCAGGAAAAAGCTCCTATATTCATTATCACATATATAGAAATGTAAATTATTGCACTTTCATAACCTTTTACTGCTCCTGTAGCGACACCCGCTAGAGCATAACCAATATGCCCAATTGAACTATAGGCAAGAAGTCTTTTAATATTTTTTTGAACCATCGCAGCAACTGCACCCAAAATCATAGATGCTATCGAAATGAAAATTATAATTGTTTGCCACTCAACGAGTATATTTGAAAAAGGTATAAACATGAATTTTATTAATAAAGCTAATCCAGCGACTTTTGGTACTACTGCAAAGTAACTCGTTATTGATGTGGGGGCTCCTTCATAAACATCTGGTGTCCACATATGGAAAGGAACAGCTGAAACTTTAAACGCTAGTCCTACAAGAATAAATACCATTGCAAATACAGCACCGGAATTTTCTTTGTTTAATTGACTTGCTATCAAATCAAAATTTGTAGAACCAGTAAATCCGTAAAGCAATGAGCAGCCATATAATAGTAAACCAGAAGATAATGCGCTTAAAACAAAATATTTTATACCTGACTCTGTTGACCTAAGATTGTCTCTGTCTATGGATGCCAAAATATAAAGTGAAAGTGATTGAAGCTCAAGACCTAAATAAAAAAGTATTAGATCATTAGAGCTTACCATGAAGAACATCCCTAAAATTGATAATAAAATAATAATAGGATATTCAAATTTATCTAATTTATTGTCTATAATAAATTTTTTAGATGAGTTAAGAACAAAAAGTGATGCTAAGAGTATCAATACCTTAAAATAATTTGAAAACGCATCCCTTGTAAAGCTATCCAAGAATATTTTTACTTCCTTACTCGGGTTACTGATAATTATTATAACAGTAATAATAATAATTAAAGAAGAAAGATTAAAAACTATATTGAAACTTTTCTTTATAAAAACTCCAAGCATTAAAATAGTAAATATTGATAATGATAAAAATATTTCAGGAAACATTATGTAAAGGTTATTTATCATAATTAATTTTCAGTTAATGCTATTTGATAGTTGTCTATTAAGCTGTTTACAGAGACATTAAAAGTTTCCATTAACGGGACAGGGTAAAAACCGAAAAAGATTATAAAAAATGCTAAAGTAACTAACATAAATATCTCTGATTTATTTACATCATTTAAACTTTTAATATCTGAATTATTTGTACTTCCAAAAATTACTCTTTTAGTAAGCCAAAGCATATAAGCTGCTCCTAAAACTACACCAAATGTTGCTAACATTGCAGCTAAGTAACTCTTTTGAAAAGCGCCAGTTAAAACTAAAAACTCACCTAAAAACCCCGATGTACCAGGTAACCCTAGTGCTGCCAAAGCAAATACTATGAATAAAAAAGAGTATTTAGGTAAATAATTCACTAAACCTCCATAAGAACTTATCATTCTAGAGTGTAGTCTATCGTAAACAACTCCTACACATAAAAACAGTGCAGCTGAGATGAGGCCATGGCTTATCATTTGATAGATGCTGCCTTCGATACCTTGTTTATTTAGTGTAAAAATTCCTAAAGTTACGTAACCCATATGGGCTACTGATGAATAAGCAATTAATTTTTTCATATCATCCTGCATTAATGCCACTAATGAAGTGTAAATTATTGCTATGATGCTTAAAGTATAAACAAGTGGGGTAAAATATTCTGATGCAAAAGGAAACATAGGTATTGAGAATCTTAAAAATCCATAACCTGCCATTTTTAACAAGATTGCTGCAAGTATTACTGAACCAGCTGTAGGAGCTTCAACATGGGCATCTGGAAGCCAGGTATGAACAGGCCACATAGGCATTTTAACTGCAAAAGAACTTAAAAAAGCTAACCATAATAAATTTTGATACTCTTTTGGAATCTTTATGTCATAAATTTGTGTAATATCTGTTGTACCAGTTAACCAATAAATAACTATTATAGCTATTAGCATTAAAACTGATCCAAGAAGTGTAAATAAAAAGAATTTAAATGCGGAATAAACTCTTCTTGGACCTCCCCAAACTCCTATGATTAAAAACATTGGAATTAAACCTGCTTCAAAAAATAAATAGAATATAACAAGATCTAGTGAACAAAATACACCGATCATAAAAGTTTCTAAAATTAAAATTGCAATTAAGAACTCTTTAACTCTTCTATTAACGCTATTAATACAAGAAATTATACAAATAGGCGTAATAAAAGTAGTTAAAACAATAAATAATATTGAAATTCCATCTATGCCAAGTTTAAATTTAATAAAATTATTAATCCAAGATTTTTCCTCAACAAATTGAAATTCTGCTGTGTTCGTGTCTAAAGAATACCATAAAAATAAAGAAAGTATAAAAGTTGCTATGCTACTAAATAAGGAAATATAAATCGCGTTATTGTTTGTTTTGTCTTTCGATAAGAAGATAAAAAGAGAACTTAATAATGGTAGAAAAATTAAAGTTGAAAGTATTGGAAAATTCATTCTATTTTAAAATTAAATAAGTTAATAAAATTGATAAGCCTAAAAGCATTACAAAAGCGTAGTCATAAATAAATCCAGTTTGGAGACGACCTGTCTTATCAGATAAAATTTTTATTAATTTGGAAACACCGTCAGGACCAAATTTGTCTATAATTCCTATATCTCCTCTTTTCCAAAAAAATGAACCAATTTTTTTTGCTGGTTTGACAAAAACTTTTTCATATAATTCGTCTATATACCATTTATTCAATAAAAAATTGTATAGAGGCATATTTGTTTTTTTAAAATCTTCAAGATCTCTCGGGTTTGAAATATATAGATAAAATGAAATAGGGATAGCTATTAAGACCAAAATAGGAGTTATAAATAAAAACCAAGTTGGTATTGTTTCGTGTTTAATCTCATTTAAGAAAAAAATTGAAGTTTGCCAAAATTCGTTACTGTGATGACCAATAAAAGTGCTTTTAAAAAAGTATCCTGAAAATATTGCTCCTACACTTAAAAATACTAACGGTATTAACATTACAATCGGTGACTCATGTGTTTGATTTATTTTAATTTTTTTATTGTTATAAGGTCCATGAAAAGTTTTAAAAAATAATCTCCATGAATAAATGGCGGTTAAAAATGCTGTTAAAATACCAATTGTGGCTGCATAATTTCCTAAAGAAGAATTTTTTAAATAAGCAAACTCAATAATTGCATCTTTTGAAAAAAAACCTGAGAGGAAAGGAAAGCCTGTTAATGCAAGAGTTCCAATTAACATGAAGGAGTAAGTGAAAGGTAGTCTTTTTCTTATCCCGCCCATATTTCTAATATCTTGTTCATCTTTAAATGCGTGTATTACGGATCCAGCGCCTAAAAAAAGCAATGCCTTGAAAAAAGCATGAGTAAATAAATGAAACATTGCAACATGGTAAGCTCCTACCCCTGCTGCGAAAAACATGTAACCTAATTGACTACAGGTTGAATAAGCAACTATCTTTTTAATATCGTTTTGGACTAATGCAACAGATGCAGCAAATATTGCTGTTATCATCCCTACAATAGTGACCAGATTTAATGCAATTTGAGAATACTCAAACATCGGTGAGCATCTAACTACAAGAAATACCCCTGCAGTTACCATGGTAGCTGCGTGAATTAAAGCAGAAACTGGTGTAGGGCCCTCCATTGCATCTGGTAACCAGGTGTGAAGTAAAAATTGTGCAGATTTTCCCATCGCGCCAATAAATAAAAAAATACAAATTAAAGTGATTAATTTTGTCTCAAATCCTAAAAAGTTTAATTTTTTTTCACTATACTGATTAGTAATTTGAAAAACTTCCTCAAAATTTATTGTACCAAAAAAGAAAAAGATTAAGAATATTGCAATTGCTAGGCCGAAATCTCCAATTCTGTTAACTATAAAAGCTTTTATTGCCGCGTTATTTGCCGTTTCTTTTTTATACCAAAAACCTATTAATAAATAAGAACATAAACCAACCCCTTCCCATCCAAAAAATAATTGTAAGAAATTATCCGAAACTACTAAGGCAAGCATTGAGAAAGTGAATAAGGATAAATAAGACATAAATCTTGGTTTATGAGGATCGTGACTCATGTATCCAATTGAGTAAATATGTACTAATGCAGATACGAACGTTACAACAACTAACATTACTGAACTTAAAGGGTCTATATTAATTGACCAGTTAGAGTAAAAATTACCTGAGCTGATCCATTCAAAAATTATATAATTTCCATATTTTCCGCTCTCGATACCGTTCCAAAAAACCAAGATAGATAGAAATGCTGAAACACACACAAGTAAGCTTGTTGTTATTTCTGAAAAATATTTTGTTATTGACTTGCCTAAATATCCAATTATTGAACCAATTAATGGTAAAAATAAAATAGCGTATTCCATTTAACCTTTCATACCATGAATATCTTCAACTCTAATTGATCCCCTGTTTCTATAATAAACCACAATTATAGCTAGGCCTATGGCTGCTTCAGCTGCTGCAACAGTTAAAATAAGCATGGTGAAAATTTGACCAATAATATCTCCAGAAAAAATTGAAAATGATATCAAATTTATATTAACGGCTAACAAAATAAGCTCTATTGACATCAAGATGACAATTACATTTTTTCTATTTAAAAATATTCCGATAACACCTAAGAAAAAAATAATTGCTCCTAAAGATAAATAATGACCTAAACCTATTTCAATCATCTAATTTAACTCCTTGATTTGATTTTACATCTTTAAGCTCTATTGAAGTTGACGGATTTCTTGATATTTGTGTAAAGTAATTTTGTTTCTTTACACCTACTCTTTCTCTGAAAGTTAATAGTATTGCTCCAATCATAGCTAATAGAAGCACGACTCCTGCTAATTGGAAATATAAAATATAGTCTGTATACATGACTAAACCTAATTGATGTGTGTTGGAAATATCTGAAAGAACTAATGTGCTACTTGACATTACGTCTTCTTTAAATTTCCATCCTCCTACAACCACGAGTAACTCCAATAGAATAAGTACACTGACGATTAATCCCGTTGGAATATGAGTTGATTTTTTGCCGATAAACCAAGATTGTTTTTGCTCAGCAACATTGAGCATCATCACCACAAATAAAAATAAGACAGCCACAGCACCAACGTAGACAATTAAAAGTATCATTCCTAAAAATTCTGCTCCTACCATAATGAATAAGCAGCCGACTGAAATAAAATCTAATATTAAAAAGAAAACTGAGTTAATTGTGCTTCTTGATGTTATTACCATCAATGACGAAAAGATTGCAATTATTGAGAAAAAGTAAAAAAAAATTGAGTGAACTATCATTTATCTGTAAGGCTTATCAAGCTTTATATTTTTAGCTAGAACTGTTTCCCATCTATCTCCATTATCTAAAAGCTTTTCTTTATTGTAATAAAGTTCCTCCCTAGTTTCTGTAGCGAATTCAAAATTTGGACCTTGTACTATTGCATCTACAGGACAAGACTCTTGACATAGTCCACAATAAATACATTTAAGCATATCGATGTCATACCGAGTTGTTTTTCTACTACCATCTGATCTCTCAGTGGACTCTATAGTTATTGCTTGAGCAGGACAAACTGCTTCACATAATTTACAAGCAATACACCTTTCTTCTCCATTTGGATATCTTCTAAGAGCGTGCTCACCCCTCATACGTGGGCTAATTGGTCCTTTTTCAAATGGATAATTTATAGTTTTTGACTTTCTAAACATCTCTTTTACGGCCATGTATAAACCAGAAATAAACTCTACGAGAAATATTATTTTTAAAATTCTACCTATATTCATCAAAAATTAACCTTTGGTAATTTATCAAAATAAAATAAAAAACTTGCTGTAAAAACTAAATAGATTAATGAAAATGGCAAAAATATTTTCCAGCCTAATCTCATTAGTTGATCGTATCTATATCTTGGAACTATAGCTTTTATCAAAGCAAACAATAAGAATAAAAATAAAATTTTTGATATCATCCAAACTGGAGGAGGAATTAAATTTAGTGGATAAATATTCATCAAAGGTAACCAACCGCCAAGAAATAATATTGATCCCATTGCGCACATTAAAAGAATATTTGCATATTCACCCAGCCAAAACATTGCATACATCATGCCTGAATATTCAGTTTGATAACCAGCAACCAGTTCTGCCTCCGCTTCGGGTAAATCAAAAGGTGGTCTGTTTGTTTCAGCAAGTGCAGAGATAAAAAAAATAACAAACATTGGGAAAAGTGGTATCACGTACCATAATTCTTTTTGAGCTATAACTATATCGTTTAAATTAAGTGAACCAACGCATAAAAGAACATTAATAATTATTATTCCAATTGAAACTTCATAAGAAACCATTTGTGCTGCAGATCTTATGGCACCAAGGAAAGGGTATTTTGAATTCGAGGCCCATCCTCCCATAATTATCCCATAAACTCCAAGTGAAGAGACTGCAAATAAATATAAAATACCGACGTTAATATCAGATAAAACTAATTCTTTGCTAATCGGTATTACCGCCCATGCTACTAAAGCTAGAGTCATTGTTACTATTGGCGCTAGTATAAAAACTACTTTATTAGCACTTGCGGGAATAATAATTTCTTTAAATATATATTTCAATGCGTCAGCTAAAGTTTGAAAAAGTCCAAAAGGGCCTACAACATTTGGTCCTCTTCTTTTTTGAACCAAGCCCCACACTCTTCTGTCCAGCCAAACTATCATAGCTACAGAGACTAATATCGGAACAAGTAAAAAAATAATTTTGTAAATCTCTTGTCCTAAAATTTCCAGATACTCAACCATATATTTATGTTCCTGTTTTTTTTAAATTATGTTTTATTTGTCGACATTCACTCATTGTTTTAGAAGATCTAGAAATAGAGTTAGTATAAAAATAATCTAATTCTTTAATAACAACTTTTTCACTAAAAAATTTAGGCAATGTATTTTTTACCTTTATATCTTTGACACTAGGTAATTCATTTAATTTTGTAAAATTTGGGATTAAATCAAAAACCTCTTTTCTTAATAAATCAAATTTTGACAAATGTTCATTTTTATTTAATTTTTTCAAAATTAAATTAAATATCTTCCAATCCTCTAAAGCTTCACCAATAGGATAAGATGCTTTTTTACATTCCTGAACTCTTCCTTCTAAATTTTCGTAAAGCCCATTTTGCTCTGTAAATGAAGCGCTAGGAAGAACTAAATCAGCAATTTCTGCGCCTCTATCTCCGTGACTTCCTTGATAAACAATGAATTCATTATTTTTTTTTATTTCTAAGTTATCTGAGCCTAAAAGATATAACAATTTAAATTGATTTTTATTTAGCTTGTCAAAAAACAAGTTTTTTTTCTCTTCTTCTTTAGGTAAAATTTTTAAATCTATTAAACCCACTGTTGAAGCGTTTTGCGCTAAAAAATTAAAAGCATTCCACTCATTGTTAATAAAATTATTTTTTTTAAGAAAATTTTTTAATCCTTCAACTATATACTTGCCGCTATCTAACTCTAAAGCGGACTCCCCAACTATTATTATTGGTTTTTTTGAAGAAATTAGTTTTTTTGAAAATTCTGATTCTTCGTTAAACATTTTTTTCAAATCATCCGATGTATCCCCAATTATTGAGTAATCATATGTAAGGTCTCCAGGGTTACCTATTGAGAAAATTGGAATGCGTTTTTGGGCAAATACTTTTCTTATCCTTGCATTTAACATCGTGGCTTCATATCTTGGATTTGTTCCGACCAAAAGAATTAAGTCTGAAACTTCAATTCCTTTTATTGACGAATTAAATATGTAATTACTCTTTTCTGAAGAATCGATATAAAATTTTCTCTCTCTAAACTCTAAATTTTTGCTTTTTAAAACTGTAAAAAGTTTTTTAAAACTTAGTGCGTTCTCCATGCAAATCATATCTCCGATATGTCCGCCTATTTCATCTGGATTTATCGACTTAAATTTATCCACTAAAATCGAAATTGCTTCATCCCAAGTAGATCTTTGAAGTTTATTGTCTTTTTTAATGTATGGAACGTCTAGTCTTTGCTTAAGTAAACCATCGCAAGAATATCTGGTTTTGTCAGATATCCATTCTTCATTTATGTCATTATTAAGCCTGGGTAACACTCTTTTTACCTCCCAGTTATATGTGTCTACTCTAATGTTTGACCCTACAGCATCCATAACATCTATAGTTTCTGTCTTTTTAAGTTCCCAAGGTCTTGCTTCAAAAGCATATGGTTTAGATGTAAGAGCTCCTACTGGACATAGATCTATCACATTTGCTGATAATTCAGACTCCATCGCTTTCTCCAAATATGTTGTAATTTCCATATTTTCTCCACGCCCTATAGCTCCAATTTCAGGAACACCTGCTACTTCTGTTGCAAATCTCACGCACCTTGTACAATGAATGCATCTAGTCATATGTGTTTTTATAAGCGGACCCATATATTTCTCTTTTACTTGTCTTTTGTTTTCAATAAATCTAGATTTGTCTACTCCGTAATACATTGATTGATCTTGTAAATCACATTCACCTCCTTGGTCACAGACAGGACAATCAAGAGGGTGATTGGCTAATAAAAATTCCATTACCCCTTTTCTAGCTTTTTCAACTAGTTGAGTGTTTGTTTTTATATTCATACCTTCAGTAGCGGGCATCGCGCAAGAAGCTATCGGTTTTGCAGATTTTTCTAATTCAACTAAACACATTCTACAATTCCCTGCTATTGACAATTTCTCATGATAACAAAATCTTGGTATTTCTACATCTGCAAGTTCACATGCTTGAAGAACTGTCATCCCTTTTTCAAATTCTATTTCTTTACCATTAATGATAATTTTAGGCATTCTTATTCTCCAAAAGATGTTGATCTACTAAATAAGGATTATTAGTTTTCTTTTTAATTAATGGCTCTTCTCTGCAACGACTGTCAATTTCTTTTCTAAAATGTCTTAACAATCCTTGTACTGGCCATGCTGACCCTTCTCCAAATGCACAAATTGTATGTCCTTCAATTTGTTTTGTCACGTCAGATAGTAAATCTATATCACTAAATGTTGCTTTTCTTTTTACAACCCTGTCTAAGATTCTCCACATCCATCCTGCACCTTCTCGACATGGAGTGCATTGACCACAACTTTCGTGTTTATAAAATCTAGCTATTCTAGCCATACAAGCAACAATATCTTGATCCTTGTTAATTACTACTATGCCGGCTGTACCTAAACCACTTTTATTTTCTATTAAAGAGTCAAAATCCATAGTGATCGTGTCACATATTTTTTTTGATAATAGAGGCATAGATGAACCACCAGGTATCACAGCCTGAAGATTTTCCCAGCCACCAACTACTCCTCCAGCATGTTTTTCAATCAATTCTTTTAAAGGAATTCCCATTTCTTCTTCAACATTACAAGGTGAATTAACATTTCCAGATATACAAAATATTTTTGTGCCAGTATTTTTTGGTTTTCCTATTGATGCAAACCATTTACCACCTTTTCTTAATATAGTTGGAACAACAGCTATAGTTTCAACATTATTAACAATAGTAGGACAACCGTATAATCCTACTAAAGCAGGAAACGGAGGTTTAAGTCTTGGTTGACCTTTGTTTCCTTCTATGCTCTCTAGTAAAGCTGTTTCTTCACCACAAATATATGCGCCTGCTCCATAATGTATATGGATGTCAAAATCCCATCCCGAATTACAGGCATTTTTTCCCAAAAATTTTTTTTCATACGCTTGATTAATTGCTTCCTGTAATCTTTTTCCTTCATTTAAATACTCACCCCTTATATAAATATAACAAACATGAGCGTTTACGGCGTAACCTGCAATTAAACAACCTTCTATCAATTTCTGAGGCTCAAACCTTAATATATCCCTATCTTTACAAGTTCCAGGCTCGGACTCGTCAGCATTAATTACTAAATAATGTGGTCTCGAACCAACCTCTTTTGGAGCGAAAGACCATTTGAGCCCTGTAGAAAATCCAGCTCCTCCTCTCCCTCTTAATTCAGATGTTTTTACTTCATTAATTATCCACTCTCTACCTTTAGAGATAATATTCTTAGTATCTTTCCAATCATCTCTTTTAATTGCGCTATCTATTTCCCAGCCAAAATTATTGTAGAGATTTTTGAAAATCTTATTTTCCGGTTTAAGCATGTTTTTCCCCATTAATTAGCTTATTTTTTTCTGGGGCAGTACTTTTACGCCCCCTATAGGAACCTGGTTTTAAAGGTTTATCTTTTATAAGTGAATCTAAAATCTCCAAAGTGCTTTTCTCATCTAGGTCTTCATAATAGTTGTCATTAATTTGTAACATTGGAGCATTCACACATGCGCCCAAACACTCCACTTCCATCCATGAACAACTTCCTTTTTTTGATAGTTCATTCTCATTAGGAGAAATTTTTTCCTTGCACAGTTTGACAATCTTATCTGCTCCTCTAATTAAGCATGGTGTTGTAGTACAAACCTGTATAAAATGTTTCCCCACAGGAGCTAAATTGTACATTGTATAAAAAGTTGCAACTTCATAAACAGATATGTATGGCATTGATAAAAGTCTAGCTATATATTTCATAGCAGCCAGTGGTATCCAATTATTGTTTTGTCTTTGCGCTAAATAAAGAAAAGGCATTACAGCACTTTTTTTATTCTTTTCAGGATATTTTTTTAAAATCTCATCAACTTTTTTCATGTTTTCATTTGAAAATTTAAATTCTTTTGGCTGATCATCATGAATTTTTTTTAAACTCATCTGTCTACCTCACCAAATACTATGTCTAAAGACCCTAAGACTGCTGGTACATCAGCGAGCATGTGGCCACGAATTAAGTAATCCATTGCTTGAAGATGAGAAAATCCTGGAGCTCTGATCTTACATCTATACGGTTTATTGCTTCCGTCAGATATTAAGTATACTCCAAACTCACCCTTAGGAGCTTAAACAGCTGTATATACATCGCCTTTAGGCACTCTATAACCTTCAGTAAATAATTTAAAATGATGTATTAAAGCTTCCATAGATTGTTTTAAATCATCTCTATTAGGAGGAGAAATTTTTCCATCAATTGATTTAACAGGTCCTTTAGGCAATCTTTCAATACATTGTAAAATAATTTTAACACTTTCTCTCATTTCCTCTATTCTGCAAAGGTAGCGATCATAACAATCACCATTCTTTCCAACCGGTATTTTAAAATCTAAATCTTTATAAATCTCGTAAGGTTGTGATCTTCTTAAATCCCACGGAACTCCAGATCCTCTTAACATCACGCCAGAAAAACTATAATCCAATGCATCTTGTTTAGTTACCAAGCCAATTTCAACATTTCTTTGTTTAAATATTCGATTTTCAGTAAGAAGTCCTTCTAGATCATCAATAATCTTTGGAAATGATTTACAAAACTTCTCTATATCATCTACTAGTTTTAAAGGTATATCTTGATGAACGCCTCCTGTTCTGAAATAATTTGCGTGTAATCTTGAACCTGAAGCTCTTTCATAAAAAGTCATTAAAGTTTCTCTTTCTTCAAATCCCCATAAAGAAGGTGTCAAAGCTCCAACATCTAGAGCTTGAGTTGTAACATTTAAAATATGGCTTAAAATTCTTCCAATTTCACAAAAAATCACCCTAATATACTTCGCTCTAATAGGAACTTCTATCTTAAGCAACTTCTCAGCTGCTAAGGCAAACGCATGCTCTTGATTCATTGGAGCAACATAATCCAGCCTATCAAAATATGGTAAGGCTTGAGTATAAGTTTTTTGCTCGATAAGTTTTTCAGTCCCTCTATGTAATAACCCTATATGTGGGTCAGCTTTTTCAACAACTTCACCGTCTAATTCTAATATTAGTCTTAACACTCCATGGGCAGCTGGATGTTGAGGTCCAAAATTTAAATTTAATGATTTAGTTTTTTTTACCATCTTTTTCTAAATTTTTAATTTCCTTTAAATAGGCAGTTCCCTCCCAAGGGCTTTCAAAGTCAAAATTTCTGTAATTTTGCTCAAGTTTAACAGGTTCATAGATAACCTTTTTTTCTTTTTCACTGTATCTAACTTCATTAAAACCAGTTAATGGAAAATCTTTTCTTAATGGGTGGCCTTTAAATCCATAATCAGTCAAGATTCTTCTTAAATCTGGATGATTCTTAAATCTTATTCCATACATGTCAAAAACTTCTCTCTCCATCCAATTAGCAGATGGAAATATTTTAGTTATGGAGTTTATTGTTTGATCAAATTGAAACTTGGTTGAGACTTTAATTCGAGTATTATGTTCATGTGATAAAAGCAGATAAACAAGTTGAAATCGTTTTTCAGAGTCAGGATAATCTACACCGGCAATATCAATTAATTGTCTATATTTGCACTTTTCATTAGATTTTAAAAATTGAATAGTTTCTAGTAAATCATTATCATTTATTTCAACTGTAAGTTCGTTATTTTTAATAAAAGAATTTTGAATTTTACTAGCTAGTTCTGAGTTAATTACTTTCTCTAAATCTTTAAGGTCTTTCATAGATTACTACCTCTGCAAATTTCCTTCTCTTCTAATTTTTTTTTGTAATTGTAGAATGCCATAAAGCAAAGCTTCCGCTGATGGCGGACACCCTGGTATATAAATATCAACTGGAACAATTTTATCACAACCTCTTACTACTGAATAAGAATAGTGGTAGTATCCACCTCCGTTAGCACAACTTCCCATTGACACAACATATCTAGGTTCAGGCATTTGATCATAAACTTTTCTCAAAGCTGGAGCCATTTTATTTGTAAGTGTTCCAGCAACAATCATAACATCAGATTGTCTTGGAGA
>MDTA01207798.1_pt1 | contig 16964 bp, 20 predicted proteins | sample 811151 | NCBI WGS metagenome assembly MDTA01 (sample SAMN05326648, study PRJNA326480) | marine metagenome | isolation source: seawater | place: Indian Ocean: South | collected 2010
TGTTAAACCAGGTGACGTTGCTGAAGGAGATATCATAACCACTCCATTTGGAACGGCAACTCCTGTTATAATTGCTCCAGTCACACCAGAACAATCAGCTCCCATAATTGCAGATACACCATCTGCAACTAGACTTTCTGCAGCAGCTGTAGCAGCAGCAGAGTCAACACAAGTTGAGTCACCTTCTAAAATTGTAATAGTTTCTCCACCTAGTAGATTGCCAGAACTTGATGCTTCATTAAAGGCTAATTTAGCACCATCTCTCATAGCAGGAGTAAGTGATTCAATTGGTCCTGTAAAACCAAGAATAATACCTACTTTAATCTCAGCTAAAGCAGCTGTCGAAATTGTTGACAAGCTAATAATAGCTGCAAGAAGTAATTTTTTCATATTTCCTCCAAGAAAATTAAATATAAACCTTCTATAATCTAAAAAAAAAATTAGGTACAGCCATCAATTTCTATGTTTTTAAATAAAATTCATATTTTTTACTAAAAAATGGCAGTTTTTCGTCAAGTTGTATCTATTTTCACTTTAGACTTAAGTAGGATTAGCTATTGAAAGTTATCTATGGGTAGGTACATATCTTTGAGGCTTAAATAATAATGAAAATTGGCATAATAGGTGGAGGAGTTTGGGGCAGTGCTCTTGCAAAGTTATTAAGCTCTAATAAAGTTTGTATATATTCCCGTGACTCAAAAGTAGTTAACTCTATTAATGAACATCATTTTAATCCCAGACTAAAATATGCTGTATTTAATGATAATGTTACTGCCACTTCTGATATAAATTTATTAAGTTCTTTCGATTATTTATTTTTAGCTTTACCATCTCAAAATATAAGAGAAGTTTTAAATACCCTAGAATCAATAAATAAAGATCAAGAAATAATTATTGGTTCAAAAGGAATAGAAATAAGTTCTTCACTTTTACTAAGCGAGGTAGTTGAAGAAACAACAAAAGTAAAAAAAATTAGTGTTATATCTGGACCATGTTTTTCAGATGAAGTTTCACAAAATCTACCAACTGCCGTAACATATGCTTCAGCAGATAAAAATTCTTTTGATAAAATAGGCAACTTATTTCAAAATAAAAATTTTAGAATATATTATTCAGATGATTTAATTGGTTGCCAAATTGGTGGAGCATTAAAAAATATATATGCTATAGCTGCTGGAATTACTTTGGGATTAAATTTAGGAGAGAATTCAAAAAGTGCATTAATTACAAGATCTTTTGTTGAAATTTCTCGTTTTGGTCAATCATTAGGAGCAAAGAATGAGACTATTTTTGGTTTATCAGGTCTAGGAGATCTTATTTTAACTTGTAATTCAATCAAATCTCGTAATACGAAATTTGGTCAATTAATTTCTAGTATGAAAAATCCTGATTTTGCAGATATATTAAAATCTCAACAAATCACCGAGGGTTATTTTACAATAAAAGCTGTTAAAAAAATTGCTGATGAGAAAAAAATAGAAATGCCAATTATGCAAACATTATTTAATATTTTATATAATAATTTTTCAATTAAAGAAGAAATTGATGTATTGTTAGGAAGACCTTTAACTAATGAGTTTGAAAAAAAATAATTCTAGTTTTTATGATTTAGATATTAATTGGATTAAAAATATCCAAGTTAATTTAAGTGCAGTTGAGAGACGAACTGCCTCTTTGGTTAAAAGACGCTCAATTAAAAAAGAATATCAAGTAGCATGGCTTTTAAAAGCAATAACTTTGATTGATTTAACAACCTTAAGTGGTGACGATACATACGGCAAAGTAGAGAGATTATGTGAAAAAGCACTTAATCCAATTGCACAAAATATAATTAATGAATTAAGTATTGAAAATCATTCCCTAACTGTTGGAGCTGTTTGTGTTTATCATCACTTAGTAAAAAGTGCTAAAAAGAATCTTAAAAATAAAATTCCAATAGCTGCCGTTTCAACTGGTTTTCCAGCTGGCCTATCATCTTTCTCTACTCGTAAAAAAGAAATAATTAATTCTATTAATGAAGGTGCTACTGAAATTGATATCGTAATAAATAGAGGCTATGTTCTACAAAATGATTGGCAAAAATTATACAATGAAGTTCGAAGTTTTAAAGAAGTAGCAAAAAATAATAAAATTAAAGCTATTTTAGGAGTTGGAGATTTAGAAACAATGCGAAATGTTGCTAAAGCATCCTTAGTATGTATGATGGCCGGTGCTGATTTTATTAAAACTTCAACTGGAAAAGAAAATACCAATGCAAATCTTAACAACAGTCTAGTAATGTTGAGAATGATAAGAGAATTTTATGAATTTTCAGGAAAAAGAATTGGATTTAAGCCAGCAGGTGGTATTTCTACTGCTAAATCTGTTATTGAATTTTTAATTTTAATAATGGAAGAGCTTGGTGAAGAGTGGTTAAATCCAAATTTATTAAGAATTGGAGCTTCTAGTTTGCTTATAGATATAGAAAGACAATTATATCACTTTGCTTTTGGACGATATGCAACTAAAGACAAGTTAGCAATTGGTTAATGAATAAAATAATAAAAAATTTCAAAAATATTTCTTATGGGCCAGCATTGGAGGACAATAAAGAAGTTTTAGAATGGATCAAAAAACTATCTAGCCCAAATAAAAATTTTATTGATGGAAATTGGACTAAAGCTAAAAGCTCAAAGAGTCTTCAAGTCATTAATCCATCTAATAACTCTAAATTATTCAAACTCGCTGTAAGTTCAAATAAAGACATTAATCTAGCAGTTGCAGCAGCAAAAAAAGCACATCCTAAATGGTCTCAATTATCATCTTACAAGAGGTCTACACATTTATATGCTCTTGCAAGACTGATACAAAAACATTCTCGATTTTTAGCAGTACTTGAAACTATAGATAATGGGAAACCTATTAGAGAAACGCGTGATATAGATATTCCATTAGTAGCTAGACATTTCTATTATCATGCTGGATGGGCTTCAAAAATTAAAGCAAAAGAACAATCTTTAGGGGTTGTTGGACAAATAATACCATGGAATTTTCCTTTACTGATGTTATCATGGAAAATTGCACCAGCTATAGCTTGTGGTAATACAGTAGTTTTGAAGCCTGCTGAATATACATCTTTAACAGCATTATTCTTTGCCGAATTATGCATTAAAGCAAAACTTCCAAAAGGTGTGATTAATATTGTTACTGGAGATGGAACAACTGGAAAACATATCACTAATCATCCTGACATAAAAAAAATAGCTTTTACAGGCTCAACTGAAGTTGGTAAGCAAATTATAGAGTCGACTTCAAAATCTAACAAAAAATTAACTATGGAACTTGGAGGTAAATCACCTTTTATTGTTTTTGAAGATGCAGATTTAGATAGTGCCGTTGAAGGAGTAGTTGATGCTATATGGTTTAATCAAGGTCAAGTTTGTTGCGCTGGTTCAAGATTACTTTTGCAAGAAAGTATTGAAAAAAAGTTTTTAAAAAAACTAAAACAAAGAATGGAAAAATTACGAATTGGTAATCCTCTAGATAAATCTGTGGACATTGGTGCAATAGTAGACTCGACTCAATTAAAAAAAATTAATTCATTAGTAAAAAAAGGTATGAAAGAAGGTGCAGAAATGTGGCAACCATCATGGTTATGTCCTACAGATGGATTTTTTTATCCACCAACTTTATTTACTAAAGTTTCACCAGCTTCATATATTTCACAAGTAGAAATATTTGGTCCAGTTTTAACTAGTTTAACATTTAGAACTCCAAGCGAGGCTGTTTCAATTGCAAATAATACTCCATATGGCCTAGCAGCTAGTATTTGGTCAGAAAATATTAATCTTTCTTTAGATATTGCACCAAAAATTAAAGCTGGAGTTGTATGGGTAAATTCAACAAATCTTTTTGATGCAGCGTGTGGTTTTGGTGGATATAAAGAAAGTGGCTTTGGAAGAGAAGGTGGTGATGAAGGAATAAGAGCATATACAAAATCTTTCATTCCAATTTTAAAAAATAACAAAAAAATTAATAAAAAATTTAAAATTAAATTACCTGCTATTGATCGTACTCCAAAACTTTATATTGGAGGAAAGCAAAAAAGGCCAGATAGTGGATATTCTTTTGCCTTAAATTCTATTAATAATTCATTTATTTGTGATATTTCTAGAGCTAACAGAAAAGATGTTAGAGATAGTGTTGAAGTAGCATCAAAATCATTTTCAAAACAAATTAATAATTTTAATCGTTCACAAATTTTATATTATCTTGCTGAAAATTTGCAACAAAGAGAAAAAACATTTGTAGAACTTTTAATTGTATTAACTGGCTGTTCTTTAAAAGATGCGCAAAAAGAGTTTTTACAATCATGTGAGAGATTGTTTTATTTTGCTTCTATGGCAGATAAATTTGAAGGAAAAGTTCATAACCCTCCAATGAGAGGTTTAACTTTGGCCGTTAAAGAACCGTTAGGAGTAATGGCGGCTATTTTAAATGATAATTTGCCTCTTTTATCTTTATCTACAATATTAGGATCAATTTTTTCTACAGGAAATACTAATATTATTGTTCCTAGTGAAAAGACATCTCTAATTGCAACTGAACTATACCAGGTATTAGAAACCTCAGATGTTCCTGCAGGTTATGTAAATATTTTAACATCAAAAGAAGGTGAATTAGTACCAACGTTATCTTCCCATGAAAATATTGATGGTATTTGGTTTTTTGGTGAAAATAAAAATGAAAAATCCTTATTAATAAATAATACAACATCAAATTTAAAAAGATTTTGGTGCCCTGAACACGTTAATATTAATTGGTTTTCAGAAGATAAAAATTTCTTAGAAGAATTTTTGCATCAAAGCACTCAAATTAAGAATATTTGGATACCATACGGAGAATAATCTGATATATTATAGTCATGCTAATCAATGTTAATCCTTTATTAAGTCCTGAAGTTTTATCTCTCCTAAGATCTATGGGTCATGGAGATAGATTTGTTTTAAGTGATGCTAATTTCCCATCTTATTCTCATGCCTCAAAACTATATAGAATGGATGGTCTAACATTGCCTCAGGCAGCTGAAGCTATACTATCAGTATTTCCTTTAGACAGTTTTATTCCTCATCCAGTGCAACGTATGGAGATTGATGGAAAACCTGATGAAATTAATGAAGTACATCAAGATATGATTGATACGGTTCATAAGGTTTCTGGTCCAAATTGGAATGTTGGTTCCATAGAAAGACAAAAGTTTTATATTGAGGCAAAAAAAACAATGGCTGTCATAACAACAAGTGACTCAAGACCATACGGTTGTTTCATTTTTACAAAAGGTGTTTTAAAGCCTGATGGTTCAGTTTGGATCGTATAATTAAAATAATATATTTTTTATTATGACATTTAAAAAACTTATTAAAAATCCTTAGTTTGTTTTTAAATATGGAGTTTTTATGAAGAGCTTGAGTATATTAGGTATTTTTGTTGCCGATTTATCTTTTTTTGGAAAAATACCAACTAAAGGAGAAACTGTTCTAGGAGATGACTTTGTAGTTGGTCCAGGAGGAAAAGGATCAAACCAAGCAGTTGCAGCAGGTAAGGCTGGTGCTGATGTAAATTTTATTTCAAAAATAGGTAAAGACAGCTACGGAGCAATGGCTAAAAAAATATATTCTGAAACAAATGTCAAAACTGAGAATTTATTTGTTGCTGAAACAAAAAGTACTGGAGTTGCAGCTATTCTTTTAAATAAAGAAACAGGGGACAATGCTATTTCAGTGGTTCCTGGTGCAGCTGGAGAATTAACAATTGAAGATATTAATAAGGCAGAAGATACAATTAAAAATTCATCATTTTTTTTAACTCAATTGGAAACGCCCTTAGAAACTACAATTCATGCTTTAAAAATAGCAAAAAGAAATAATGTTACTACTATCCTAAATCCTGCTCCAGCAGCAAAGCTTGATAAAGATATATTTCCATTGATTGATTATTTTACACCAAATGAAACTGAAGCTAGTTTTTATGTCAATAAAGAAATTAGTAATGAAAATGATGCTAAAGATTCATCAAAAGATTTATTAGATCTTGGAATAAAAAATGTAGTTATCACTCTTGGAGAAAAAGGTGTATATTTTGAGAATAAAGATGAAAATTTTTTTGTTCCTGCTTTGAATTTAGAAGGTAAAGTTGTTGATACTTCTGGAGCTGGGGATGCTTTTAACGGAGCATTTGCTGCTGCTCTATGCGAAAATAAAGATATTAAAGAGGCTCTAGTTTTTGCTAACACATTTGCTGGCATATCAACAACAAAAATAGGAACAGCTAATTCTATGCCAACGCGTGATGAAATTGATAAATTAATCTAAATAATGTAGAATAAGATTATGCAGCTATTTCTTGAGAGATTACTATATTTTTGGGCAGCTATAACAGTAGTAGGCTTATTATTAGCAGTTTTAGTCTGGGCAATTTCAACAGTTATATATATTGCCTTTATTTCTTTGTTTGTAGCTATTGCAGCCACAGTTTTTTATCACTTTTATTGGGCAAATAGAGATAATTAATTTATTTCTATTTACATATGTCAAATAATTATATTTTTTATGATTTAGAAACAACTGGCAGAGGAAAAAAAGAAAGTCCAAATGCTTTTGGAACAACGCCAAAATGGGAACAAATATTACAGATAGCTGCAATTGTAACAGATGAAAATTTTCAGCCAACTAATAAAAATATAAATGAATTTTGTCGTCCCAGAACCTCTATAATATCTCAACCTGGTGCATTAATCACTACAAGAAAAGGTATTAAGGAAGCATTAAATGCTAAATTATCCTCTTACGAATTAATTAAAAAAATAAATTCAACTTTTGATGAATGGAAAAAAGAAACTGATAATCCAGTTTTTATTGGTCATAATATTATAGAATTTGATGAAGCAGTTTTAGAATATAATTTATTTAATAATTTATTTTTTCCTTACATAACCAGAAAGAATAGAGGCGATACACTAAGTTTGGCAAGAGCACTTTATGCTTTAAACCCATCTAGTATTAAAACTCCAATAACCAAAAGAGGTAATACAAGTTTTAAACTTGATCAATTAGCAGAATTAAACAATTTGCCAGTTGAATTTGCTCATGATGCTTTTAGCGATGTTAAAACTTCTATAGCTTTAACTAAGTTTGTTCATGAAATGGGTCAAGAGAACTGGCAGCAGTTGTTAATGACAATGAATAAAGAAAAAGCAATTGAATATGTAAACTCTCATAAAGGATTTTGTTATATGACAAGTTTTGCTGGAAAAATTAAACTTCAAGCACTATCTATGGTTTGTGAGTCTCAATACAGTGGTTGGTTCCACACTATTGATTTGGCACATGATCCAGATCCTTTATTAGAAGCAAATGCTGAAGAATTTAAAAAACTTATTAAGAAAAAAAATAGATATGTTATTTGTAATCAGCATCCAATATTATTATCTGGAAAATTAGCAGTAAATTATGAACCTTATCATGAATTAGGGGCAGAAATATTAAATGAGCGTGCCAAAAAAGTTTTTAAAAATAAGTCTCTTGCTGATAAATTTAAACACATGGAAGTAGATCGAGAAATTGAAAAAGCAGATGAAGCATCTCAAGATAATATTTTTCCTGAAAGTAAAGCAAATTTATTTACTAAATTTGGACAAGCAGAAACCTTAAGAGAATTTCATGAAAAGAATACTTGGAAGGAAAAATATAAAGTTGCACTTACAATAAAAGATGAACGGGCAAGTTTTATTTTAAAGCGATTAATTTTTGATGAAAGTCCAACAACCTTATCAGAAGATGATTTTAAATTTGTGCATAGGGAATTGCATGATCGCTTGGTAATAAATCAAGAGAGGCCATTTACAACTATACCGGAAGCAATGATGCAAACTGATACTGAATTAGCAAACTTAGAAGATAGCAATGATGATCTAAAAAAAGAAAAATTAAATATTTTGCAAGAATACAATCAATATTTAATTTTTATGGAAGAATATTTTAAAAATAAAAATGCAAAACCTCTAAAATCTGGATCAGAATTGGTTAAACAAATATTTAGATAATGTTTGAAGTACAATATATTGTTTTAGGTGTAGTTCAGGGTTTTACTGAATTTTTACCTATTAGTTCTTCTGCCCATTTAATATTAATATCTGCTCTTACTGATTGGAAAGATCAGGGAATATTTACAGACATAGCGGTTCATTTCGGTACGTTGGGAGCCGTCGTTGTTTATCTTCACAAATATATTAAAAATATTATTGTTGATTTTTTTTCTTTTAAAAAAAATTATCTTAAAACGAACAAGTTATGGGGAATTAAAATAATTATAGCTACAATACCTGCAATTGTAGTTGGATTTTTTGTTTATCAGTATTTTATAGATTACCTAAGAAATATAATCGTAATTGCTTGGGCAAGTATAATTTTTGGTATTATTTTGTTTTTAGCTGATAGAAAGAGTTACGCTGAAAGACAATGGGAAGATTTAAATTTCCGTGAAGTATTTTTTGTAGGTATTTTTCAAGTATTAGCCTTTATTCCAGGAGCTAGTAGAGCTGGTGTTACAATAACAGGTAGTAGAATACTCAATGTTAAAAGAGACTCAGCAGCAATATTTTCAATGTTGCTTTCAATTCCTATTATTTTTGCATCATTAGCCTTAGCACTTTTAGATATTTATTCATTAGGTATAAAAGAATTAGAAATATCTTGTGCATTCGTAGCAACTATAATATCTTTCATTACCGCTTTACTTTCTATTCATTTTATGATGAAAATTTTACAATTCACAAATTTTAATATTTTTATAATTTATAGAATTTTGCTTGGTATTGCTTTATTAGTTATTTATGCATAAAATTAAAGGCGTCTTCAGTGCAGCATTAACACCCATTAATGATGATTTAAGTATTAATAAAGCTTTGTATCTTAAACATTGTCAATATTTAATGACTCAAGGTCATGATGGCCTTGCTATATTTGGCACAACTGGAGAAGCAAATAGCCTAAGTATTAAAGAAAAATGTGAATCTATAGATTTTTTATTAACTCATAATATTGACTCTAATTTGTTAATACCTGGAACAGGTTCTTCATCAGTTGATGACTCAATAAAAATGACAAAATTTGCTGCAAAAAATAAATTAAGAGGCGTTTTAGTGCTTCCACCTTTTTATTATAAAAATGTAAATGATGAAGGAATTATAAATTTTTATAGAAAAATTATTGAAAGTGTAGGAGAAAATAGTTTTCATTATTTGCTTTATAACATACCACAGACTACTTCTATTGAACTTAATTTTAATATTATTGAATCATTATTAAAATTATATCCAAATAATATTGTTGGAATAAAAGACTCTAGTGGAGATACTGATAATATGCTGAAAACTGTTAAATATTTTCAAGATTTAGCATTGTTTTGTGGCCATGATAGTTTAGCATTGAGTATTTGCAAAAGAGGTGGTGCAGGAGCAATTACCGCAGGAACAAATATAGCCGGAAGATTACTTGCATTTATATTAAACAATTATAATCAAGAAAAAAGTATTGAAAATTTTAATGATTTGCAATTATTACTAGAAAAAATTAGATCAACCCTCACTTCTCATGAACCAATAAGTGTTATGAAAGCTTATTTTTCAGTCATTAATAAAGATCCTGAATGGAATAAACTAATGCCCCCACTACAAAAAATTGATCATCCCTCAAGTAATAAAATAGTTATAAATTTAATTGAACTTGTAAAAAAAATAGATCAATTAATACCTACGTCTTGATTGAAAATAATTTCTTGCTTTTAAAGCAACAAAATTTTGAACTGGTTTTAAGAACATTGCAAATCCAATGCAATCTGTAAAAAATCCCGGAGTAATAAGTAATAAACCAGAAATTAAAAGAAAAATTCCCCCCTTGATTTCTTCTGTTGGCATTATTCCTTGTGATAGATTTTTTTGAGCATTAAATAATAAATTAATTCCCTGTCTTCTAACAAAATAAATTCCAACAACTGCAGTTACTAATATTATAGTAATTGTATTTATAATTCCTATTTTTGAACCTATGGAAATAAAAATTGAAATTTCAATTATTGGAATTAAAATAAAAGCAAAAAAAATCATATTTGAAATTTTTAATTAACCTCTTCCTCAATTAAAATATTTTTTTCAATTTGATTTTCAAATTCTCTAAGACGTTTATAAACACTAGCTAATTCAATAATTGTTGGCCATGCTTTGAAAAGGTATTGTAGAGAGCCTTCTACACGTCCAAAAGCTCTAATAATTTGTTGCATAACACCCAAGGTCATTACACCTGCCACTATAGCTGGAGCAAGAAATATATATGCAGCAAGTACATTGGCCTGAAGATATGCCAATCTTCCAATGCTAAAATAAAGATAATACAAATAACTTTTAAAATGAATTTGTCTAACACCATCAAACAATTCTTCTAAAGTTTTAGGCCTTATAGTTCCATCATCTTCTGCTAAGACAAGAATTTTTCGGTAAGCAGCTTCTTTTTTTTGAAGATCGTATTCAATGCCAACTAAGCGAAGGAGCCAAGCAAGGATTATCATTAAAATTGTACCTCCTACAGCCCATAGGAATGCACCAGATACTAATCCGTATTGCCAATCACCAAACCATAATATTGGAATTCCAGCTGAAAGACCCATAAGCAAAGGAAAAAACTCAACTAAAACCATGATAGATTCAATTAAGCTAGTTCCTAAACCTTCCATTATACGGCTAAATTTTATAGTGTCTTCTTGTACCCTTTGACTTGCACCTTCAATTGTACGAGCTTTGTCATATACACTATGGTACCAATCAACCATAGCAGTTCGCCATCTAAATAAAAAATGAGAAGTCAAAAAAGACGTTGCTAAGCCAAGAACTATCCACAAAGCAGCAAACTGTGCAAAAGCAAATAAGCTTCCCATATATTCGCTCATTGTTATTGCATTTGGTGTTCCTAGAGCTTTTTGAATCATGTCATAAAATTCACCAAACCATTCATTTATTTTTACGTCAATTTGAACTTGTAACCAGATAGATGAAAGAATAACAGCAGAACCAATATATGCCCAAACAAACCATTTCCTAGTTGTAAAAAATTTAAACATAGCTATTTCTTATAAGACTTTGATGATTTATATATTTGTATTATCCGCTTTCATTCTAGCATGGTTTTTTATTGAAATAACCCTTTTTCTTGCAAATAAAAATTTTATTGATGTTAACGAAGCCAAAATAATTCCTTATAGTAAATTTATATGGAACTTTAGAATACTGGCTGTTTTGTTATTATTTTCAACTTTCGTATATATGTATAATTTTCAAAATGAAATGTTTTTGAATGCTATAAAATATTGTTTGGGCATAATTAAATGAATAATTCCTCAAAAAAAAACTTAATACCATTTTTTGTAATAGTTGGAGGAAGTGTACTACTTTTAATATCTTTTGGTTTAAGACATTCTTTTGGACTATATCTCATTCCTATTACAGATCATTTAAATACCGGAAGAGAACTTTTCGCATTTGCTTCAGCATTGAATGTTCTAATGATTGGAATTGGATCACCATTATTTGGTGCCTTATCAGACAAGTATGGATCTGGCAGAGCTTCGATACTAGGAATTATTTTAGTTGTTCTAAGTTTATTTTGGATGTCGAATGTTCAAGGTGCTTTAAGCATAATAGGGAGTCAAACGCTTTTTGGTTTAGGTAGTGCAGGTTGTGGTACGGCGGTAGTTTTAGGAGCAGTAGGTCGATCAGTACAAGCAGTAAACAGAACTTTAGCCTTAGGTATAGTAATGGCCGCAGGATCTTTTGGACAATTTATTATGGTTCCTTCAATTAGCTATTTAATTGAAATATTTGGCTGGTCTCATTCACTAAAACTTCTTACGTTTGTTGCTTCTATAATGATTATTTTTTCTTTTTTTATTAATTTTTCACAAAAATCTGAGTCTTCAAAATCAGGGACAAATCAAACTTTAAAAGAGGCAATAATAGAAGCATTTAAATCAAAAAGTTTTAATTTTTTATCACTAGGTTTTTTTGTTTGTGGTTTTCATGTCACTTTTGTAGCAGTTCATTTACCAGCTTTTGTTAAAGATGAAAATTTACCATTTTGGGTCGGTGGCTGGGCTTTAGCTTTAATTGGTATTTTTAATATTATTGGCACAATATATTTTGGTTATTTAGGTGACAGACTTTCTAAAAAAAATCTACTTGCTCTTTTATATTCTTTAAGAGGATTATTATTTCTAGTTTTTATTTTTTTACCAAAGACTGAGTTAACTGTTCTGGTTTTTGCTTCCCTATTAGGTATTTTATGGCTGTCTACAGTTCCATTAACCAGCGGAATAATAATAGTATTTTTTGGTCCTTATTATATGTCAATGTTATATGGATGGGCCTTCTTTGTACATCAAATTGGATCATTTTTTGGATCTTGGTTCGGAGGTAGATTATTTGATCATTATGGATCTTATGATTTAATGTGGTGGATTTGCGTAGCTTTAGGATTTGTAGCGGCCTTACTTCATATGCCAATAGTAGAAAAACCTGTCAAAAGGTTAACAAGTCAAAAACAAATATAAAAATTTATTTTAGCACACTATCAATTTCTACTTGGTACGATTCAACTAATCTATTAGTTTCATTAGCCATTGCAACTACTGCAATTAGTTCTTTTAACATCTTATCAGTCAATCCTTGTTTTTTAGCTGATTTTGTATGTGAACGAATACAATATTCACAACTATTCGTCATTGAAACAGCAACATAAATCATTTCTTTAGTTAAGGTATCAAGAGTTCCTTTTTTCATTACTTGTTGCAATGAATTCCAAGTTCTCTCTAAAGTATCTGGATCAACTGCTAGAGTTCTCCAAAAATTAGGAATATTATTAATTTTTCTTTTCTTTTTTATTTCATTAAAAATTTTTTCTACTTTGCCTTTAGCCTGTTTCTCAGAAATTGGTTTAATTAAAGTCATGTTATCTCCCAGATTGTTTTACAAATCATAAAACAATATAATTTAATGTAAAATAAGAAATTTAATTAATGTTAATGGAACTACTTATTTCTTTTTTTGACGGCGTTTATTTCTTCTGTATTTTGAGCCTCTTTTGCGACGGCCTCTATGTTTTTTTGGATATCCCATAATAAATTGTGGTATCTATACAAAAATACGAAATTAAGTCAAAGGCTAAAAATAGCAATATTTTTATATTTAAAGGAAAATTCTTTAGTTTCTTATAGAGTTTATTATAGTTTTATATTGTGACTCATCTTTTTCATAAAGATATGAACCTGAAACTAATATATCAGCACCACTTTTTTTACATAATTTACTTGTAATTTCATTAATTCCCCCATCTATTTCAATCTCAAACTTGTTTTTTAAATTTTCACGAATTGAACAAAGGTTTTCAATTTTACTAATTTGATTTTCCATAAAGTTTTGTCCTCCAAAACCAGGTAAAACGGTCATAACTATTACTTGATCTATTTCTTCTAAATATTCTTTAATTTTATCAATCTCAATATTAGGATGAATTGCTATGCCGGCTTTACAGCCAGATTTTTTTATAGTTTTTATAATTTGTTTACTATTATTGTCTGCTTCAGGATGAAAACTAATTATGTCAGAACCAGAATCAATAAATTCTTGAATAAAAGACTCTACTGGCGAAATCATCAGATGAACATCTAGTACCTTCTGTGTAATTTTTCTTAAACTTTTGACAATATTAGAGCCAAAAGTTATATTTGGAACATAATGACCGTCCATTATATCAATGTGAATATAATCTATTCCGGCCTTATCAACATTAATTACTTCATCTTTAATTTTTAAAAGATCAGCAGATAGAATAGATGAAGCAATTTTAGCCATAAATTTTGTGTTAAAGAAATATAAAATTAATATATACCGATTCCTATAATATGACATTAAAAGTTTCTAAACCGTGGGGCTCATTTGAGGTAATTCAGGAAGGAAATAAATATACAATAAAAAAAATTATTGTTAAACCTGGAGGAAAACTATCTCTTCAAAGTCATAATTATAGATCCGAACATTGGGTAATAGTACAAGGCAAAGCTGAAGTAACTGTTAATGAAAAAATTTTAAATTTAAATGAAAATGAAAATATTTTTATTCCTCTAAATGCAAAACATCGCCTTTGCAATAATGAGAAAGAGGACTTAATTTTAATTGAAGTATGGTATGGAGACACATTAGATGAAAATGATATAACTCGTTATGAAGATATTTATGATAGAAAATAAAAATGTTAGTTAATACTCCAATCTCTATAGGTGAATTAATGGATAAAATTTCCATTTTAAGAATTAAGCTTAAAAATATAACGGATAAGAATAAATTAAATTTTATTAATGAAGAACTCTCATTGTTAGAATCCTCTTTAAACAAGATAATTCAAGATGCCAAGGTTAACGAATATTTAGAAATGTTAATAGATGTAAATTCTAATTTATGGGATATTGAAAATAATATAAGGGATTGTGAAAGATCAAAAAGATTTGACCAAGAATTTATTGATTTAGCAAGGAAAGTTTATTTAACTAATGACAAAAGATCAGAAATTAAATTGGAAATAAATAAATACTTTGGTTCTGAGTTAGTAGAAATTAAATCTTATAATAAATACTAACTTAATCTATTTAGACTTGATTCTATTAATTTTATTAAACTAATCTTGTATTTGTTTTCTGTAAAGCTTCCAAGGCTATCAATTGCAACATTACAGAAGTGACGAGCTCTGTCTAGAGTATCTTCAATGCAAGAATATTTTTGCATAATTTCTTTCGCTTTTAAAAAATCATTCTTGCTTTGTTTTAAATTAATAATTGTTCTATCCCAAAATTTTTTTTCTTGGTTGTTTGAACGTAAATAGGCAAGAATTATTGGTAAGGTAATTTTACCTTCTTTAAAATCATCTCCAATATTCTTTCCTAATAAATTATTATTTGAAGAATAATCAATAGCATCATCAACTAATTGAAAAGACATACCAAAATTTGTACCAAATGATTTTAGTGACTCAATCTCTTTTTTAGAGGCGCCAGCACTAATGGCACCTACTTGACAAGCTGCACTAAAGAGTGACGCTGTTTTTCCATTTATTACTTCAAAATATACATCTTCATTTATTGTAGGATCTTTATCATTACTTAATTCTAAAACTTCACCTTCAGAAATTGTAACACTTGTATCTGATAGAATTTTTAATATTTCAACATTCCCATATTTAGTCATCAGTTGAAATGCTCTGCTAAAAAGAAAATCACCAACTAAAACGCTTGTTTTATTTCCCCATACTTCATTTGCACTTAAATTTCCTCGTCTTTTTTTACTTTCATCAACTACATCATCATGTAGTAAAGTAGCTGCATGAATAAATTCAACGGCAGCAGCTAAGCCAATATGATTTTTTTTATATTGCAATTTAGAGTTAATTAAATGAAAGCTACAAGATGTAAGAATAGGACGAAGTCTTTTTCCACCAGATAATATGAGGTACGATGCAATATCATGAATAAGGGGAACTTTACTATCTAGTTTTTCTAAAATAAGGGTATTAGTAGATTCAAGATCTTCCTGACAAAGATCTATAATATTAGAGATTTGATCATTAAAATCTTCTTTTGGTCTTTTAAGCTTAATTATTTGTCCCATAGTTTGTTTTATCTCTTAATATATTATTTTAATTTATCAAATATCAAGCAGATACAAGTTTTTTTTGAAAAAAAACACATAAATTTAAAAAAAAACGTTATAAAATAAACTTCCGACTAGATGTAACATTTGATAATAGGTCTTATGCTAAAATCCCTATTTTCAAAAAGTATAAATATTCCTACCCTAAGATTATCAGGGGTTATAGGTCAGTCAGGTTTAACGAAAAGTGGCTTAAATATAAATTCCTTAGACAAGTTGATTGATAAACTTTTTATGGATAAAAAATGCAAAGCCGTTGCATTGATAATAAATTCTCCAGGAGGATCTCCTACGCAATCATCATTAATTGCAGAAAAAATTATAAAAAAATCAAAAGAAAAAAATAAAAAAATTATAACTTTTGTTGAGGATGTTGCTGCTTCTGGAGGTTATTGGCTTGCTTGTGCTGGAGATGAAATTTATATTAATATTAATTCTATAGTTGGATCTATAGGAGTTATTTCTCCCGGATTTGGTTTTGTAGATTTATTAAAAAAAATTGGTGTTGAAAGAAGAGTTTATACTTCTGGTAAAAGTAAGAGCTTCCTTGATCCTTTTAAGGATGCAAAAAAAGAAGACATTGATCGTCTAAAAAATATTCAAGAGCAGATTCATGACAACTTTATCAATTATGTTAAAAGTAGAAGAGGTTCAAAAATTAAAGAAAAAGACTTTGATGAAATTTTTAGTGGCTTATTTTGGGTTGGACAAAAAGCAATTGATTTAGGATTAGCTGATGGTATTGGTTCTCTAGAAGATATTATAAAAGAAAGATTTGGTAAGAAAGCAAAAATAAAAATGATTGATCAAAAAAAATCTTTTATTCAAAAAAGATTATCTTCTTCACTATTAAATAGTGATGAAATTTTAGAAAAAATAGAAGAAAAACTTATGTGGTCTAGGTTTGGTCTCTGATGAAATATTTAATTTTGTTATTAATTATTGTTTGTGTTTTTTCTTTCTTTAGAATTTTAAAAAAAAAATCTAAAAATAATAATTTTGAAAAAAAAGAGGATAAGATAGTTGATCTTGAAAAAGATCCAAATACAGATGAATATAAACCAAAAGAATAAAATTATTTGTAGGAAAAACTATGGTTGCTAAAACTATGGAAGAATTAGTATCCTTGTGCAAAAGAAGAGGATTTATATTCCAGTCTAATGATATCTATGGAGGAACAAAA
>MDTA01077069.1_pt1 | contig 16961 bp, 9 predicted proteins | sample 811151 | NCBI WGS metagenome assembly MDTA01 (sample SAMN05326648, study PRJNA326480) | marine metagenome | isolation source: seawater | place: Indian Ocean: South | collected 2010
CCTCTGGCGCGAGAAGGCGCGCGATCTCGGCCAGCGCAGGGGCTTCGTCGTCCAGGTGCTCCAGGACGTCGAACATGGTGATCAAATCAAACTGTTGATCGGAGATGGGAATCGACTCCGCGGGACCTTCCAGGACCGAGCATCCAGACTGCTCCCTGGCGAGGGTCGCGGCGGTCTCGAAGAACTCCACGCCTGTCACGTCTCCGTGCGTCGCCAGCATCTTCAAGTTCCCACCGGTACCGCAGCCGACGTCCAGGATCCGACCTCCAGAGGGGAGGTCGAGCCGTTGGATCACCGCGTCCAGAACTCGGCGCCGCCCACGAAACCACCAGGACCGCTGCTCGGCCTCGACCATCCGCTGGTATTCAGTGGCTTCCAAAGCGGTGCGCTACTCGCTCTCGTTGCGGCTGAAGAATCCGGAGACCGGCTCCGCCGTGCAGGAGACACCCGGCTCAAGCTCTACGCCGTCGACGAACCAGGTGAAGGTCGACTGGATGGAGTCGCAGTCCAGATCTCCGTAGGCCCGGATGGCGTACCGCTCGACCCCGGTCTGCTCGGTCGCCAGCTGCTCGGTTTCGAAGACGAAGGGTTGGTCCTCATCGAGCGCGAAGCCGAGGGAGGTCCAGGTCGTCGTCTGCCAGACGTCCGGGTTGGCGTCGCACTGGTTGTCGCCGTCGGTATCCGGACCACCCAATCCGCTCACCGAACAGCAGGTTCCCTCGATGGGCGTGACGCCCTGATTGGCTGGGAAGCTGCACGTCTCCGCGTAGATGGACGCGGCCTCCGCGGCCATCGCTGTGGCCCGGGTCGCCAGGGTCTCGACATGGGGGTTGTAGGAGACCACATCCTTGGTGCCGAGAAACTCAAGCTTCTGCAACTGGAGTGGCGAGCCTTCAAGAAGCGACACGACGTAGCTCGCGCCCTCCTCGTCGATGACCTCAAGTGACGTAGGGGTCTCCAGTGCGCATCCATCTTCGGCGAGCTGGACGTGCAGGACCACCTGGTGTTGGGCTTCATCGCAGTCGGCGTCGGACCTCAGCCGAAGGGTCAGGGTTCCGTCCTCGGGCGCGGGCTCGACGCTCACCACCTGTCGGGTCTCGCCGCCGATGGCGAACGCGAGATCGGCCCAGGAGTATGAGCTTCCGCTCCAGCCCCCTGACCACACATCAGGGTTGACGTCGCAGCGGTCATCGCCGTCGATGTCCGGTCCGCCGAGCCCGCCGCTCATGCAGCACGTACCCTCGATGGGGAAGCTCAGGGCAGGCGGGAGTAGACACCCGAGGGGCTCTCCCGTCGCGTCGAGGCGGTCAGCCCGTTGAAGCATGACCTGAGCTCCTCGGTACAGCCGGCTCAGGTGTTCGATCAGCGCCGACTCTTTGGCCACCCTGGGGCGACACTCGCCGCTGGGTCGATGACAGCCAAAGACGACATCCTCCAGATCCTCTGGGAACGGACTCCAGGACTCGCAGTCTGCGTCCACATTGCACTCGCTGGGCTTAAAGGCGGTGACATTCCAGCACCCCTCCTCGCAGGTGCTGGGCATCAAGAAGCTCTGCTCCAGGGTCCCGTAGGGGCTTCCATCCTCAGCACGTGCCTGGAGAAGCACGTCACGCAGCGCCGGGACCTGGATGCAGTACGCGCCATCCTCTCCCGAGGTCGCATGGGTACCGGCCGAGCTGACGATCTGAACGCCAGAGACGGGAGCTCCTTCCGCGTCGACCACTGTGCCTTGCAGACATGAGGGTCCCACCAACTCGATAGGCTGAAGCTCCTTGCAGCCCCCCGTGTCGCAGGATCCACTCTCCGTGTTCGAGAGCGAGACCAGGCCCGCCCCGCTCGATCGCTCAAAGCCATCCTGAAACACGCGCGTCTGGAGCCGCAGGTGCTCGGTGGGTCCCAGGTCGCCCATCGGAAGACAGTAGGCGCCGCTCTCGTCGGTCACGGCGTGTCCGTGGCTCTCGCCCGTGCCGGACCAATAGTTCTCGAAGCCCGCCGCCGCGCCCGACCAGCCGTCCACTCGAACGCCGGCCATGGCGGTCCCTTCGGCGTTGACCACATGGCCGCTCACGCACGTGCTCCAACTCTTGGTGGGCCCCACCGCGTACCAGCCTAGCTGACCTGGGGCCGTACCCCAGATCGCGCAGCGTCCGTTGTTCACGCGAGCCTGCGCACCGTACGTCTCTTCCGGTGCGATCTCCATCCAGATCCCGGTGCTCGGGTCGAGCCACCAAAGCGGGTGCTCCTGGGTGTAGGTCGCGTTTCCGCAGAGCTCCACGAGCCGCGTATCGAGGCGCGCGTCTGCATTGAACTCCAGAGCGCTGCCCGGCTCCATGAAGAGCGGAGTGAGCGGCTGGGCGTCCTCGTTCAGGCCCCAGATGTGGCTCTCAAACAAGAGGACAGGCGCGAGCGTCACGGCCGTACCATCGAGGCGCACGGCCCTGTGGGTGTCTGGCATGTAGCGACGATCTGCGCTGTCCGGCGTCACCGTCGTCAGGCTCATCGCGAGACCGTTGCTGAATCCTGTGTCGGTCTGGGGACCCTCGGGCGCAGGCCAGGGCGTGCCATCGGCCTCCACAAACGCTGAAGGTGCGCCGTCCGCTGCCTGGGCTGGCTTTGGCGTGATGTGCACGCCTCCGAAAGCCACGTTGGTCCACGAGGGCAGATAGAAGTCGCTCTCCACCAGGGACCGGTCCATGGCCGAGGTTCGAGAGACGATCGTCGACGCGTTGGGGTGGACTCCCTGAGACGTGAAGGCCTCGAGGTCGAGGAGCTTGACGTGGTCGGCCCAGGCCGCGCCTCCGGGGTCCAGGCCGTACTGGATCACGACCTCACCCGTCTTCTGGGTGATCAAGGTGAACCGGCCTGCGGCGTCCGTAGCCGTCACCCAGTCTCCCGGGATCCGGACCTGAAGGCCGCTGACCGGGACGAGCTCAGGATCGGTCACGATGCCCTCGATCCAGGTCGCCTCCTCGCAGGTCCCATCAAAGCAGGCCAGGCTCTCACCGCAGGTGGCGCCATCGGCGAGCTGCTCAGCGATGCAGGCTCCACATCCTGTGGGATCGCAGGTCTCGGTCGTGCAGGGGTCTTCGTCGTCGCAGTCTGCGTCCACGACACACGTCACGGTCTCGCAGACGCTGGCGTCTGTCTCAACGGCGTCTGTCTCAACGGCGTCACCTTCAGCGTCACCCTGTGCGTCGGGTCCTGCGTCGCTCGCCGCGTCGGTCTCCGGTTCGTCACCCGAGTCGGAGACGTCGAGAGCTGTGTCCATCTCAGCATCAAGTGGGACGTCCATCACGTCGGAAGGGCCGCTGTCCAACAGCACGTCGGAAGGGCCGCTGTCCAAGTCCGTTTCGGTATCGAGCTCCACGTCGCTCTGCCCGTCTGTGTCTGTCCAAGCGTCTGAGTCGGACTCCGCGGTGTCGACAGGTGCGTCGCTCTCCGTGTCCGGCTCCACATCGACCGCGACGTCCAGCGCATCGGACGGGACGACGTCGGAACCTGCGTCTACGGTGTCGGTCGTGGCGCCGTCCGATGCGTCCACGCTTGAAGGCGAGTCCGCAGTCGCATCCAATGAGCCACTGTCCGGCGTCACGTCCACCGTGTCCGTGTCGACGCCGTCTGAGGCGTCGGCACTTGAGGTTGAGTCCTCGGCCGTGTCAGCGGGGAGGGGATCGGTCTTGTCGTCGCCGCACGCGACCAGCGCACAACAGAATATCGCCAGTAGGAGTCGATTCATGGGGCGATGGTATCACCCCGCAGCTTCACCTGACCATGGGCGCCGAGCGCCATGAACCATGCTCTGTTCCCGCCGCTTAGGCTGCGCTGCGCTGGGGGCCGTCAATGGTCGACGGCTTCTGCTGGGCGAGGTTGGCGAGGACCTCGGCGTGCTGAGACTCGGCGCCGTCACGGCCCGCGCCAAAGCGGGTCATGGTGTGGGCGATAGCGAGAAGCACGCCGTTGACCGCTGTCCAGGTGGCGAGGTGGCCTGCGAGGACCAGGGCCTGTCGAAGGCGGCTCGCTCCGGAGAGCGGCTCCGTGATGGCCTTGTCGCAGTGCGCCTTGGCTTCGCTGTAGATCTTTTCGAAGCGCGACAGGGTCACGTCCGGATGCGAGTTGGCTCGCGACAGGCGCATGGCAGCCTGGCTCATCTTCTGCCGCAGGGTCTCGCTTCGCGTCAGGAGCAGGCAGGCCGCAGCGAAGCCCTCGTCCGTGAAGTGCTGGTCGGGCTTGATCAGGAAGCCGTTCACTTCGTTGACGACCTGGTGAGCGACGCCCATGCGATCGTCGAGCGCCACGACAGGAAGTCCACACCAAAGGGCCTCGTTCACCACGTTCCCGAAGGTCTCCGACACGGAGGTGTAAACGAAGAGGTCGGCGTGGGCGTACCAGTCGACCAGCTTCCCATGCTTCACCTCTCCGGTGAAGTGGATGCGGTCGAACACGCCCGACTCCTGAGCGTGCTTCACAAGGTTGCTGTGGTCGAACCCGTCCCCGATGAGCGTCAGGGTGAGCTCGGGGTCCGCTGGGGCGAGGTGCTCGGCGAAGATGTCGATCAGGTGATCGAGGCGCTTCTCACGGTCATGGCGACACACGACAAGCAGGCGCTTGCCGCTGGCGAAGTCCGCGGGGAACGGATCGGATCCGGGCTGCGCGTCGAACTTGTTCGGGTCGATGGGGCGTCCCACGACCTCAATGGGAATGGTCACGCCTCGCTGGCGCCAGTAATCGACGAAGTGTCGGCTCTGGACGATGAGCGTATCTCCCATGTTGTAGAGCTTCGCGAAGTTCAGCTCGGCGCGATCGGCCAGTCGCCGAACGAAGGCCTGGGCCTTGGGGTTGGCGTTCAGCCGGTCCGACAGCACATTGTGGCTGTGGGTCGGCAGGTGGACCGTATGGGTGTTCAGGACAGGAATGTTCCACATCTTCCGCATCCACACGGCGTAGTGGACCATGTGGGTGTTGGTCTGGGAGTGGATGATGTCGACCTTCGGCGCGTTCCACATGGTGCGCCACGAGCCGGGCATGGGGATCTTCACCTTCGGGTGCGTCGGGTATCCAAAGGCACGGCACAGGTGCACGTCCGGGTGATCGATCGGGGTGTCCTTGCGCGTGTCGGGCCCCATCAGCGTCACGTCATGTCCACGCTTCATCAGCCCCTGCTTCAAGAAGCGGGTGTGGATCGCGGGACCGCTCTGAACGGTGTCCGAGGGGAACTCTGTCATAATTCCGACGCGCATGATGCACCTCAGGGTGGTGGTTCGGTCTAACGTCTGGCCGGGGGCCGCCGACGTGGGGGAGGGGACTGTTCACCCACCCTAGAGGCAGGTGCGCGTGATCTCTGCAATCCTCAGGCCAGAAATGGCCACCCTCTAAATTGTTGCGGAATCTGTTGTTTTTATTGCGATTGGTGTCGGTTCTTCCCCGGTTGGCCTCACTGGGATGGAGTAGGGTTACTCCACCCCACCTGGGAGGTTGGAGCACGTTTGCTCCGATCTCGGGCTTCACCGCGTACTCCCTTGCCGAAGGGGCGATCGAGTGGCATGACAGAGCGCCACCCTCCTGGGAGCCTCTATGAAGTTCGTCGACGTCGCCGAGTTCTATGCCGAAGAGGGCGGCGGTGTGCGTACGTACATCAACCAGAAGCTCCAGGCAGGAGCGCGGGCGGGTCATGAGATCGTGATCATCGCCCCGGGTCCTGAGGACGCGGAGGAGGAGCGGCTCGGTGGTCGTATCCTCTGGGTGAAGGGCCCCACCATGCCCTTCGACCCGCGATACTACGTGCTCTACAACGAGCGCCGCGTCCATGAGCTCCTCGACCGCGAGCAGCCCGATCTTGTCGAGGGCTCCTCACCCTGGACCGGTGGTTGGTTCACCGCCCGGTGGAAGGGAAAGGCGCCACGCACCTTTATCTTCCACTCGGATCCTGTGGCCGTGTATCCGCAGACCTTCCTCAGTCGAGCCCTCGGCGCGGGCACCGTCGATGGTCTCTTCGACTGGTATTGGTCCTACCTAAGAAGGCTCTCTCGGCGGTATGACGCGACGGTCGTGAGCGGCCATTGGCTGGCCCGAAAGCTCGATGGGTTTGGTCTCGCCAAGCCCGTGGCTGTTCCCTTCGGGATCGACAAAGAGCAGTTCTCCCCGACGCGCGCCGACGAGGCTGTGAAGGCACAAATTCTTGAGTCGTGCGGCGTGAGCCCGGACGCGAAGCTCCTGGTCACCATCAGCCGGTTTCACCCCGAGAAGCGTCTCGGCACCCTGTTCGAGGCCTTCCGGCGAGCGAGCGAGAAGGAAGAGATGGCGCTCGTGGTGTTCGGGGGAGGGCCTCTCGACGGATGGGTTCGCCGGCGCGCGGCGAAGGTGCCCGGCATTCGCCTCGCTGGATACACGAAGGACCGTGACGAGCTCGCCGCGATCCTGGCCAGCGCGGACGCCATGCTCCATGGCTCCGCGGCGGAGACCTACGGGCTCGTCGTGGCCGAGGCCATCTGCTCGGGTCTGCCCATCATCGTTCCGGATGTGGGAGGCGCCGCAGATCTGGCGGCGCCAGGTTACGCCGAGACGTACACCCCTGGGGACGTCGCCGGCTGCACCGACGCGATCGGTCGGCTCCTCGCACGACCCAGGTCCGAGCTGCAGGAGGCGTGCGCTGAGGTCGCGCGCACCGGGATCGGCACCATGGATGATCACTTTCGGCAGCTGTTTGAGCTCTATGTGAGTATCGTCGAAGAGAGCCGGGCGTGAGCGGAGACCGCTCCATGACGGGCGTCATCAGCGAGGTCGTGGGGCGTCTGATCGCTCGTCCGGGGCGCGCGGTCGGGCTGGTCACGCTCATCGCCGTGGCGCTGGGCTCGTGGGGCTCCGGGATCGAGATCCGGAGCGACATGGAGGATCTCTTCCCGGACGACACGCCAAACGTGGTCCGGGCCCGTCAGGCCCGCCAGATCCTGAAGCAGCGATCTGAGCTCCAGATATTGATTGGTGGACCGTCCCGTGAAGCGAATCGCGCCGCGGGCGCCGAGCTCGCCAAGCGCGTAGCGACCCACCGGGACATGGTCGGCTCCGTCGAGTTCAGGCGAGACACGGCGTTCTTCGAGAAGAACGCCATGCTCTTCTTGAGCCTCGAGGACGTACAGCAGGTCCACGACGAGGTGCGCGACACGATCAAGGAGGCCGTGAAGCGCGACATGGCCCTCGATGACTTGGGTCTCGAAGACGAGGAGGAAGACGCGGACGAGCCGTCTGCCGACCCTGAGGACTCAAAGAAGAGCGGGATTCCAGACGAGGCTGAGATTCGTGAGCGCTACAACGCCCAGGATCTCTCCGAGTACTTTGAGAGTCCAGATGGGCAGGTGATCGCCGTGAAGGTGTATCCCACCTTCAAGCCCGCGGACGCGGTGCGGACACGCGCGCTTATGGAGGTGATCGACCAGGAGGTCGCGACGACCCTGAAGGCGAAGTCGTCCCCCGAACTGTCGGTGACGATCGAGGGCGACTACTCCCAGATCACCGCCGCCGTGGATCAGATCCGAACCGACCTGTCCTGGGCGACGGGCGTGGCGCTGGCCTTGATCGTGGTGCTGCTCACCGTTTACTTCCGGCGTCTTCGTGCGGTCGCATTGGTGCTCTTCCCATTGCTCATAGGCCTCGCCCTGACCGTGGGCTTCGCGCGGCTCTCTATTGGCTACCTCAACCTCATCACGGCCTTTATCTTCGCCATTCTCGTGGGTCTCGGCATCGACTTCGCGGTCCACGCGGCCAGCCGGGTGGACGAAGAGCTTGAGGCGGGCCACGAGCTCAAGGTCGCCCTTCGCCAGGCGTTTAGCCGGCTGGGGAGGGCCATGTTGGCCGCGGCGCTCACCACCATGGCGACGTTCGCCGCGCTCATGATCTTCGACTTCCGAGGGTTCAGTCAGTTCGGTCTCCTCGCCGCGGCGGGGGTCGCGCTCTGTCTGACCTCGGTCTACCTCGTCCTCCCTCCTGCAGCCGTCCTTCTTCGCCGCTCCGCATCTACGGTGTCGACCGACGCCCAGGCCTCGGGGGTTCAGCATGCGGGAGCCGCCCGATGGCCCTGGTGGATCCTCGTGACGTTCCTCGTTCTGACGTCCGTGGCTTCGCTTCGGCTCCCGGAGCTGCAGTTCGAGGCGGATATGCGCAAGCTCAGAACCCGGGGCACAGCGCAGGCCTCAGCGCTGAAGAAGAAGTATCGGTCCGAGGCGGAGACGCGTAACGCCTCGCCCGCGCTGATCATCACGGATGGGCTCGAGGACACGGAGAAGGTCCATCGCTACCTGGAGGAGAACCAGGAGCAGTTCGAGATCCTCACCGACGTGGTGTCTCTGGCGACCTTTGTGCCGCAGGGACAGGAAGAGAAGCTCGCGCTGATCGCCGAGACGAAGCGTCGGTTGGACGCCAAATACGGCCTTCTGGAGGGAGCGGAGCGCGAGGACGCGGATCGCCTGAGGACCTACCTCACGCCCTCAGGCTTCACCTACACAGACCTACCTGAGTGGGTCCGATCCAAGTTCACGGATAACGAGGGCAACCTGGGTCGCTACGTGCTGCTCTATGTGTCTGGATCCAAGTCGACGGCGGAGCATGTCCTGAAGATCCAGCGAGCGATCGGAACCGTCGAGGTCGATGGGAAGCAGCACCACGCCACGGCGAGCTGGATGATCCTCGGTGACGCTTACACCATCGTTCGGGATGAGGGGCCCATGGCCGTCCTCCTCGCCTCTCTGGTCGTACTGCTGCTCCTCATTCTGGATCTTCGAAGCGCTCGATGGGTGCTCATCGCCTACGTTCCCCTCGGGGTCGGGTTCAGCTTGTTCCTGGGGCTGCTCGCGTGGCTACAGATCCCGCTGAACCTCTTTAATATTGTCGTGCTCCCGACGATCCTCGGGATCGGCGTCGATACGTCGATCCATCTGGTTCATCGCCTGCGAGACGGAGAGCCGGTGCTGCGCGTCTTTCGCAAGACAGGGTCGGCCGCCATGGTCAGCGCGGCGACGACGGCCATCGGTTTCGCCAGTCTGCTGGTCGTCTCGAATGAAGGTCTGCGCTCCATCGGGCTCGTGGCGGTGATCGGCATCGCCTGCATCACCGTGAGCACCATCGCGCTCACCTGCGCCGCGGGCCGCTTGAGTCGCTCAAGCTAGCGGGGCATCAGGGGCGCCAGCTTCTCCAGAGCGAGGGACAGCTCCTCGGGTGAGACGCAGGTGAAACAGAGGCGAACCCAGGTCTCATAGCCTTCACCAGAGGCGCCGCCAGGCGTCAGGACGACACCCGCGTCGACGCAGCGCTCGAGAAACTCCAGGCTGGAGTCCTCCGAGCCAATCCAGGGCGTGGCGTCAAAGAACAGAAAGGTCCCTCCGGCTGGATGGGGAAGGCCCAGGGCGTCGGCGGCGGACCGTCCGGCCTCGCCGTAGAGCCTCCTTGCCTCTTCGAGCCACGGCTCACCGTCGGCGAGGGCGCGACTCGCGGCGAGCTGCATAGGCTTGGAGGCGCAATAGGACTGAAAGGTCTGCACGGCTCGGATGGCCCGCATGGCGACCTCAGGTCCGTGCACGTAGCCGACGCGACTCCCTGCCATGCCGTGACCCTTCGAGAGGCTGTGAACCGCCAGGGTTCGCTCCCGCAGATCCGGGCGGGTCCAGAGCGGTGTAGGGGCCTCGTCGCCGAAGTAGATGTCCTCGTAGACCTCGTCGGAGAGGACCCACAGGTCGTGGCGTGCCGCGACGCGCGCGACGGCGGAAGCCACCGCGTCGTCGAGTATGACGCCGGTCGGGTTGTGGGGGCTGTTCAGATAGATGGCGGCCGTTCGCTCCGTGATCGCGGCTTCCAGCGCCGCCTCAGGATCGAAGGCCTCGTCTGTGAGCCTATCGTAGAAGGGGACTTGAATCGGCCGCGCTCCGCACGACGAGATCACGCCCCGAATCAACGGCCAAAAGGGGGAGGGCAGGAGCACCTCATCCCCCGGATTGAACAGGGCCTGACAGATTGCTGAGAGGCCTCCGGTCGCGCCCGGGACGACCTGGATTCGCTCCCTGGGTACGCGGACCCCTGACCGCCGCTCGATCTTGTCGCCGATAGCGCCGAGCAGGGGCTTGATGCCATGGACCGGTGCGTAGGTCATGAGCATGGGGTGTCGCTCAGAGTCCAGCTCTTCGCAGCGCGCAGACGCGACGGGCTCCCGCCAGGTGTCACCGATGTGAAGACGATGCAGGGGGCCCTCGTGCGCGGCGATCCGCGCCCGCAGTGACGTAAAGACATACGCGGTCAGGGAGTTCGTCGTGTCGGCGACGTGGCCGAAGCCCGGCATCTCAGTGTCCTATTCGCTCAAGAGGTCGGTCGCGAGTCGGCTCACGGAGGTGTCCGAGGAGACGCTCGCGTTGACCAGCACGCGCATGGCCTGCTTGCCGCCGATCGCGTGGCAGGCGCGCAGGATCGCGAGCTGCGCTGGGCGACTCGCGAAGCGGATGTTGTGCTGGAAGAGGCTCAGGGCCTCCTTGGCCTTGAGCCTTCCCAGGGCCTCAATGACCTTGGGGGACCACTCCTTGACCGAGCGTTGCCGGAGCATGTCCATGATCAGCGGCGTGGCCCGAGTCTCCCCCTGGAGACCTGCAGCCTCGAGAGCGATGGAGACGATGCGCCCGTCGGAGTGACTCATAGAACGCAGGACCACCTCCCGCGCCTCGGGTGACGGCAGGTACCCCAGGGTCACAAGCGCGAGTCGCCGAAGTCGGTCACTGGTGGCCGGGTCCTCGAAGGTCCTCACCACGATGGGCGCCGTGCGGAGGTCACCGCCGCGAGCCAGGGTGTTCAGGATCACCTCGCGGACCGGGTCGAGCCGTCGCTCGATCGGCATGTTTTTCATGGCGTGGCCCGCGGCGATGGAGCCGACGTGGGCGAGGCGCTCCAGCACTGGGCCGAGGCGCGACGAGTTTTGGGGGTTCTCGGTCAGGTGGGCCAGGATCGCGTCGGCTCCGGCTTCACCGTAGGCCTCAAGGGCGCGCTCTGCGTCCTGATACCAGACAGGCTCCAGGTCGGAGGTCAGGGTCTCCATGATGAGCTCGAGTACGCCAGGTGCGCCCGACTGAGCCATGTAAGCGAACAGCGGTCCCGCGACCGAGCGGCCTCCATTGTTGAGGACGCGACGCAGGATGGGGACGGCCGTGTCACCCTGCTGGACGAGGGCCTCCATGGCGGCGTGGCGGATCGAGGAGAGACGGCTCTCTACCAACTCCGCGAGGGCCTTTCGCGCGTCGTCGGTGGGCAGCTGACCCAGGGCGCGGGTCGCGGCCTGCGCCACCAGGCGAGAGGGCGACTGAGTCAACCGAATGACAATGGGCGCGACCGTGTCGTCTCCCTTGAAGGCGGCCAGAGCCGCGAGGCCACGAAGCTGCTCGCGCTCATTGCCTCGGGTCGCCAGCTGGACGGCGAGCTCTCGGCCTCGGGGGCCGTAGGCGTGCAGCGCTCCCAGTGCGATGTTGGCGCGAACGAGGTCCTTGGACCGGAGGGCCTTCTCCATCATGGGCAGCCCCTGCACCTCTCCAGCGCGGGCCAGCGCGTCGAAGGCCAGGGCGCCGAGGAGCGATTGGTCGCGGCTCGCGAGTCTCACGAGGATCTCGCTGAGCCCCTCCAGTCGGTTCCATCGCAGCGCCCGCAAGGCGGCCACGATCTTCGGCTGCGCACCGCTACTGAGCATCGAGCGCAGCAGGCCGCGACCCTTGCGTCGGCTGATGTTCAGCAGGGCCGTGAGCGCGCTCTCCGCCGTAAGCGGGTCCTCCGCCGAGGTCTGTTTTTTAAGGTAATCGACCGCAGGGCGTCCGGCGTGAACGAGGCGGGCCATCGCGTCCTTGCGCTTCGCTGGGTTTGCCATCTCGGCCAGGTCGGCCTTGAGGCGCCCCTGGAGCTCAGGGTGGCGCTTGAGGATATTGCGGGGCTCGTACGGCATGATCTCCGTGATCGCCGCGTCCAGGGTCGGGCAGTTGTAGATGTCCGTGACCGTGATCTTCAGCTTCTTGGTCCGCGCCGGCTTCTTGAGCATCAGGTACTGGTGCACACGTCGCTTGCGGATGGAGAAGGTCTGAGAGCCGCCTTTATCCCACTTGAGCTCAATGGCCTGGGGTACGCAGTGCTTCTTCCACTTGGCGTTGCTGCCGGCGTTTCCGGGGAGAATGGCCACCATCGTGATGAAGCGAGCCTGGTCGAACTGCATGGTGAGAGACGAGCCGATGCCCTGGCGCCATTGGGAGACCCAAGAGGTGCCCGTCCGGCCATCCATGGCCTTGTAGGCGGGCTTGGTCGAGAGACTCGAAGAGGCGCTGAACTCGACGATCTCATCGCTCGGAATCGGCACGGCGTCTGCGGCGAGCGCAGCCGTGCTCCACGTGGCCAGCGCCATCGCGATCAGCGCCAGCCCCACACTGTATTTCTTCATCATCTGAGACACGTTTCCCCGACTCATCGTCACGTGAGCACGCACACTAGCACGACGCGCGCGCGACGCGCGACCTCTCTACAAACAGTTTCTCACGGGCCGCGGTAGACAGGCGGTTCAAGGGCTCGGGGTCGCTCAGGCTGAGAGGACCGCATCGTCCAGATCCACCCCAAGGGGACAGTGGTCGGAGCCCAGGACGTCCGAGAGGATGAAGGCGTCCTGCACGTACTTCATGGCGCCAGGCGAAGCGAGCACGTAGTCAATTCTCCAGCCCACGTTCCGCTCTCGAATACCGGGCCGGTTGCTCCACCAGGTGTAGTGGCCCGCCTCGCAGGGATGCTGGGCGCGGAAGGTGTCGACCCATCCGGCCTTCAGCCATCGATCGAGCTCCTCCCGCTCCTCTGGCCGAAAGCCGCTCGTCTTTACGTTGGCCTTGGGCCGCGCCAGATCGATGGGCTCGTGGGCGGTATTGAAGTCGCCGATCACGAGGACAGGTCGTCCGGCCGCGAGGTCCTCTTCCAGGAGGTCAAAGAGCCTGCGGTAGAAGTCGAGCTTGTAGGGGATTCGACTCAGGTCCCGGTTCTTTCCGCTGCCGTTGGGGAAGTACACGTTCGCGACCAGAAGCGAGCCCAGCCGGATCAGCTGCACGCGCCCCTCGACGTCAAACCGCTCCTCGCCCATGGAGGTCTCGATGGAGGTCCAGGGTCGGCGACTGTAGACGCCCACTCCGCTGTAGCCCGGGCGCTCCGCCGGGTTCAAGGCGACCCGCCAACCGAGGGGCGCGAGGAGGCCAGGGTCCAGCTGTTCGGGCCGAGCGCGGACCTCCTGAAGGCCGACCAGATCCGCGTCGGACGTCTCCAGCCAGTCGAGAAAGCCTTTCTTCGCGCAGGAGCGAATACCGTTCACATTCCAGGATATGATCTTCATGGCGGGCAGGGGGCACGGGCCAGGAATGTCGCGCAAGGGGGGAGGCTGGCCTAATCTGTAAGTCGGTCCATGATGCTTCTGTGAGGTCTTGACCATGACAAGGATGCTTGGGGTGCTCCTGGCCCTGCTGATCGCGCAGCCATCGCTCGCGCGCGTCCCCAGGGACAAGCACGCACGAATTCTAGAGCCAGCACGAACGCTATCCCCGCCTCAGGGGAAGGTCGCGTGGATGCACGCAGAGGGACGCCGTCTGGTCGTCAGCGATGGCCAGCAGGGGGTCACAGCCTTTGACCCGTCTACAGGAAAGGTGGCCTGGAGCCACAGCGCGTTCGGCGGGCGCCTCGATGATGTCTGGGGCCACGCCGGACGGATCGTCATGGCAGGCACGAGTCTTGAGGTCCTCGAGGGCGATAAGGGGACCTCGGTCTGGAAGCGAGACACCCTGTGCGCGACGGGAGGAACATGCAACGAGCGGGTCCACCATGCGGATCCGTCGGGGGTGTTGATCTCCGGCCAAGGGCGCATGCACATGCAGCTCCAGCTCCACAACATGGGGCGGGGCAAGGCCGTCTGGAAGTCACCGGCCCGGATCGGTCACCCGCGCAAGCTGCTCGCTCGGGGCAACCACATCGTCTCCCTGGACGCCAACGCGCCGTTCGCGCTGCACTTCATCGATCGGCGGTCTGGCACCGTCCGCGGCTCCTGGAACCAGGAGAAGGACGGAGCGCCTGTCTCCCCGGAGGACATCCGCCTCCTGTCGGATGGCTCCGTTGTCATCGTCAACCTGGATGTCGCGCCCGCCGTCGCGGAGGTGACCTTCGTAGACCTCCGAGGCGTCAAGGAGGGCGACTGGACCATTCCCCTCCCGAGCGGGGTCTCTGCTCGGCCCGACTGGGTGGAGTTCGTAGACAGCCGCATCTGGCTGTCCGGCGTGGAGGAGAACGGAGAACGCTGGATCGCCCAGGGCCGGCTCGGAGATGGGAAACCCAAGCTCGTCGTCCGCGGCGCGGACATCGACAAGCCCGTGCGCACGGCGGACCGCATCGTGATGCATCGTCATGATCAGGGTGACCTGCTCCTCACGGCATGGGAGGGGGGCGACGCCCGTCACCTGTGGAGCCGCACCATGATCGCCCCGGAGCGTCGGGCGACGCTGCACCGAATCGACGATCGCAAGGTCCTCGCCGTTCTCGAGGACAGCCCCAGGGCTCTCCTCATCTTCGACACGAAGGACGGTAAGGTGCTCGCGGTCGGCGACCTGGAGAAGGACGCCGGTGAGGTCGAGGAGGCCGCCTATACGGGCAAGATGGCGTACTTCAAGACCGCGAGCGGCATCCAGGTCATGAAGGCCTCGACCCTGAACACGGTCGTCCATAAGGTGCGCGCTGAGGCGGTCGCCAACAACATCGAGGGCGCTCGGGTTCATTATGAGCGCATGGCGCTGATCACCGCGGACGCCATCCCGGCCCGTGACGCGCTCCAGACCCTGACCATGCTGCGGATGTCGCGAATCGAGGAGATGTTCCTGGAGGGCAAAAAGGGTGTGACCGCCGGCATGACGGCGCTGGCCGATCTCTTCACGCTTCCGCGACACGATGGCGTCACGGATCTTGCGCTCCTGCTCCGGCCCCTATCCCGGATCATCGGCTTTCACGTGTTCACGGACGCGAAGGTGCCATCGGTGGCGAGTGCTCGGGCGCTCGAGCGCATCGGGACGAGCTTCTCGGCGCTCGTCTCTCGCGTCGGCAAGCACTTCAGTCTGGGTGGACGAGAGTCGAGTCGCGAGAAGGCCCTGGAGACCGCGACCGTGATCGTCGCGGCGGCCCTGATTCGAGCGCGTCGCGCCGCCTTGGGCTCCCAGATTCTCAAAGCCTACAAGGCTCTCGGCAAGGACCCAGCGCCCGGGCAGGCGGCCCTGGAGCGTCGCGCAGCGATCACGAGCCTCGTCGCCCTGATCGAGGGCCACAAGAAGTCCCTGCGCGACCCCGCGCTCAAGGTAAGAAAGGCCGCCATCAAGCGCTTCGCCTCGTTTCCCTACATGAAGGAGGCGTTGATCGACGAAGAGGCCTACAAACAGAAGCTGAGCAAGGTCTCGAACCGTGACGCTGGCCTCGCCCGACGGGCCGGAACAGAGTTCATCAATTACCTGAAGCGCAACGTGGTTCGACCGGCCAACAAGGAGCTTGGAACGGACCTGGGTGAGCCGGCCTGTATCGCCGTGTGCGGAGCACTTCACGAGACCTGCACCGACTCCTGCCCTGACATCGAGTCCTGTGACGGGGCGCTCGCCCAGTGCAAGAAGGGCTGCAGGCGCAAGCTTCTTTGGCCCGGCAACGTCTGCGAGTAGCGAGGTCCCCATGCGCAGGGGTCAGTGGAGCGCCTCGATGATCACGTCCTCGCCGAGCTCCTCTTCCAGGTAGCCCTTCAGCTTGGTCTTGATCCGCGCCTCCAGCTGGCGCACCCGCTCCTTGGAGACCCAAAAACGGTTCCCGAGGTCCTCGAGGCGCAGGGGTTCAGCGGCCTGGAGGCGCTCATCCCAGATGGCCTGCTCCCGCTCGTTGAGCGTCGCTCGAAAGCGCTCAAAGGCGCCGCGCAGGATGTCGTGGATCTCCGTGTCGCTGGCCACATGCTCGGGATCAGAGACCCTGTCATCGCTGAGACGGGCCCCGCGACTCGAACCCTCTTCGTCGTAGGCGGGCACGTCCAAGCTTGAGTGGCGGTGATCCAGCAGAGGCGCCAACTCGAGGACGTCCTTCTCTTGAACCCCGACGCGCGCCGCGATCCGCTTTGGGGTCGGCTCGAATCCCTCGGAGATCAGGGCGCGTCGCTCCTTCTCCAGTCGCCAGAAGAGCTTGCGTGCTGCCCGCGTTCCCGTGTGCACCAGGTGCTTGTGCTCTTGGATAAAGGCCAGGATTCGAGCTCGAATCCAGAACCGTGCGTAGCTGGGGAAGGGAACGCCCTTCTCGGAATCGAACTTTCGGATGGCCTCCGCGAGTCCAACGTTGCCCTCGGCGACGAGGTCCATCACGTCAGCCCACTGACGTCGGAACTGGAAGGCGATCTTGACCACCAGCCGCAGGTTGGAGGTGACGAGGCGCGCCGCGGCGTCCGCGTCTCCTGTCTCCTGGTAGCGGTTGGCCAGCTCCGTTTGCTCTTCAATCGGAAGGATCTCGGCGTCCTTGAGCTTGGCCAGGTAGACGTTGAGCGCTGAGAGTTGCTCGGGGACGCGAGCGCGGCTGGCCTTGGTGAGAGCCCGACTGTCCGACGAGGCGTCTAGAGTCGGGTCCTCCTCGTCCGAGTCCTCGCCCCCGAGGTCCGCGTCGTTCGGCTCGGCCGCGAGGACCTCGACGTCGACGACCTGGGCGTCGATCACCTCAGCGTCAAACGGCGCGTCTTCGCCGCTCAACTCCTGGTTCTCGTCGGTCTCGTCTACCACTTCCGTCATCCACCCGCCTTGACCCGGCCGTCTTTGGTGCTTCCGGTTTACCTCGTTAGCCCAGCCACATGTAAGACCGAATCGCGTCTCGTAAAGGGGCGTAACCTCTAGTCTATCCATTTTCCCGTCACAAGCCTTGGCCGAGCCTCGGGGGTGCCC
>MDTA01122743.1_pt1 | contig 16961 bp, 6 predicted proteins | sample 811151 | NCBI WGS metagenome assembly MDTA01 (sample SAMN05326648, study PRJNA326480) | marine metagenome | isolation source: seawater | place: Indian Ocean: South | collected 2010
TACACCTATATTTCTACATTACATTATGTAATGGAAGCCGCTTCAGAAAATAATAAAAAAGTAATAGTACTAGACAGACCAAATCCTAATGGACATTATATTGATGGACCGGTAAGAAAAGAAGGATTTGAAAGTTTTGTAGGAATGCACCCAATCCCAATTGTTCACGGTATGACAATAGCAGAATATGCACAAATGATAAATGGAGAAAATTGGATATCTAACAAATGTAATCTTGAAGTAATAACAATGGAAAACTATTCGCGCTACATGCACTATGATCTACCTATAAAGCCCTCTCCTAACCTGCCAAATGCAAGATCTGTTAACCTATATCCTTCTCTTTGCCTTTTTGAAGGGACGACTATTAGTATTGGACGAGGAACAGATTACCCTTTTCAACATTTTGGAGCCCCTTATTTGCAAAGTAGTTATTCCTTTATTCCAAAAAGTAGAGATGGAAGTAAATTTCCAAAACACGAAAACAATACCTGTTATGGGTTTGATCTTAGATTTCAGGATAATTACTTTACAACAATTAATTTAGACTGGCTTATTTATTGTTATAATAATTCTAACAATAAAGAAAAATTTTTTAATGATTTTTTTGATAAACTTGCTGGAACAAACCAACTTAGACTTCAAATAATAGATGGTAAAAACTCTAAAGAAATTAAATTAAGTTGGCAATCAGACTTAGAGGAATTTAAGAAAATAAGAAAGAGGTATTTGTTGTATTAATCAACATATATCTAATATAATTTAGATAAATGTAAAGTCTACTAAATCTATGATAATTCTTTTTTAATTTTTTCTACTATTTCAAAAACTGCAAGTCCATTATAGTGTTCTGCCAGGATATTTTTTAAGAGCTGATTCTAAACAATCAATTGCTTTTTGTAAAGATTTCTTATTCAGGACATAAGCTATTCTAACTTGATTATTTCCAGTATTAGGAGTCGAATAGAATCCAGCTGCAGGAGCAACCATTATTGTCTCTCCATTTAAATCGAATTCTTCCAACAACCATTGAGCAAATTTATCCGAATCATCTACAGGTAGTTGAGCAATTGCATAAAATGCGCCCTTAGGTTTAGGACAAATTACTCCTTCAATCTTATTCAAGCCTTCAATTAATAAATCTCTTCTACTAACATACTCCTTACTCACTTCATCAAAATACGATAAAGGGGTGCATAAAGCGGCCTCCCCAGCAATCTGTCCAAAAGTAGGAGGAGATAGTCTTGCTTGCGCAAACTTTAATGCAGTAGACATAACTTGCTTATTTTTACTTACAATACACCCAATCCTAATACCACACATACTATATCTCTTAGAAGTAGAGTCAATTACAATAGTATTGTTTTCTATTCCTTCAAGATTTAAAACAGAATAGTGCTTATTTCCATCATAAGAAAACTCTCTATATACTTCATCGGCAAATAAAAACAGGTCATGCTTTAGAACAATATCTCTAAGAGTTTCTAACTCATTTTTAGAATATAAATATCCAGTAGGATTACCAGGGTTACAAATAAGAATAGCCTTAGTTTTAGGTGAAATTAATTTTTCGAACTCTTCAATTTTAGGAAGAGCAAAACAATTATTAATAGAAGTAGTAATTGGTTTTACCTTTACACCTGCAGAAATTGAAAATCCATTATAATTAGCGTAAAAGGGTTCTGGGATAATTATTTCATCACCCGCATCTAAACAGGTATTAAGAGCAAACAAAAGAGCTTCTGAACCGCCTGTAGTTACCATTAAATCCTCATGTGTAACATTTATACCTTGATCCTGATAATAATGAGCTAAACCTTTCCTATAACTTTCTAAACCTGCAGAATGAGAATACTCTACAACTTTTTCAGAAAAATTATGAATTGCATTTAAAGCAACTTCTGGACTTTCTATATCTGGTTGTCCAATATTTAAGTGATAAACTTTTTTTCCTAATTTTTTTGCTTTCTCTGCATAGGGAACCAGCTTTCTTATTGGTGATTCCGGCATTAATTTTCCTTTATTTGAAATACTTGGCATTACTTAATTTTATAAAAAAACACCCTCAATAGTGAGAGTGTTATTGTGGTAGTACTTTAATTGTATTAATTCTCCGAAGGAGAACCAGTTTTATTTTTTTCGGGTGCACCAGTTTCCTTCTTAGGAGCTAAAACCTCGCCTTTAATTGTTAAAATTACCGGTTTTTTGTCTGGTGTGTTTGTAGTTAGAGTAATAGTTTTAGTAAACTTACCTATTCTATTTGTCGCGTATTTAACTTGAATAGTTCCTGATTCTCCCGGGGCCCATTCAGAGGATCCATCTTCTTTTTTGTAGTTAGGTACAGTACAACCACAGCTACCTTTTGCTGCTTTTATAATTAGTGGTTTGTCACCATTATTCGTAAATTTATACTCTCTATTCCCGTCTGAATTGTGTTCTATAACACCGTAATCGATTACTTTAGATTCAAAATCGATAGTTTGAGCTCCTACAAACCCGAAAGAAATAATCATTGAAAGTGAAAAAATTAGTTTTTTCATTACACTATTTTTTTTGTTTTTAATTAGTTAATTTTAGTTTCTGAACGGCAAATTTAAAAAAATATTATTCCTCAACAAATGCAATTAGTATTTCTATCAAAAAAAACAATTTTTTGTAAGTTTGCGTTCTTTAAATGTAAGATTAATGAGTATCCCAAAAACATATAATCCACTTGTAACAGAAGATAAATGGTACAAACATTGGATGGATAAAAATTATTTTAATTCTAAACCTGATAATCGAGAGGCTTACACTATTGTTATTCCTCCCCCAAATGTTACAGGCGTCCTGCATATGGGACACATGCTTAACAACACATTACAAGATGTAATGATCAGAAGAGCTAGAATGATGGGATATAACGCTTGTTGGGTTCCAGGAACTGATCATGCATCTATCGCAACTGAAGCTAAAGTTGTTAAAAAGCTTTTATCAGAAGGAATAAAAAAATCTGATTTAACAAGAGAAGAATTTCTAACTCACGCTTTTGAGTGGAAAGATAAACATGGGGATATTATTCTTGATCAATTAAAAAAATTAGGTGCTTCTTGTGATTGGGAAAGAACTAAATTTACCATGGATAAGGAAATGAGCGAGTCTGTTATTCAAGTATTTATAGATTTATACAATAAAGGACTTATTTACAGAGGCATTAGAATGGTAAATTGGGACCCTTCAGCACAAACCGCCATTTCAGATGAGGAAGTTATACACAGGGAAGTTAATTCAAAATTGTTTTTTATTTCTTACAATATACAAGATTCAGATGAAAAAATAACCATCGCAACTACACGACCTGAAACTATTCTTGGAGACTCTGCTATTTGTGTAAATCCAAATGATGAAAGATATACTCATCTTAAAGGAAAAAAAGCAATTGTTCCATTAATAAATAGAGTGATTCCTATAATTTTTGATGATTATGTTGATACAGAATTTGGAACAGGGGCCTTAAAAATTACTCCTGCTCATGATATTAACGATTATAAATTAGCAGACAAACATAATTTAGAGACTATTGATATTTTAAATGATGATGGAACACTAAATGAAAATGCTCAGTTATATTTAGGGAAAGATAGATTTGAAGTTAGACAGCAAATAGCTATTGACTTGGAAAAAAGTGGAGTTTTGGTTAAAACAGAAGATTATCAAAATAAAGTTGGATTTTCTGAAAGAACTGATACTGTTATTGAGCCAAAACTATCCATGCAGTGGTTTTGTAAAATGGGGGAATTTTCCAAGCCTGCTTTAGAAAATGTAATAAATGATGACATTCAGTTTCATCCAGCAAAATTTAAGAATACTTATCGATACTGGATGGAAAACATCAAAGACTGGTGTATATCTCGTCAACTTTGGTGGGGACAACAAATTCCTGCTTTTTATTATCAAGGAAATAAATTTGTTGTTGCGAAAACAAAAGAAGAAGCTCTTATTTTAGCACAAAATGAAGACCCAAATATTAGTATATCTGATTTAAGGCAAGATGAAGATGTACTTGATACATGGTTTTCATCATGGCTATGGCCAATTTCTGTTTTTGACGGAATAAGAAATCCCGATAATGAAGAAATAAACTATTACTACCCTACTAATGATTTAGTAACAGCTCCAGAAATTTTATTCTTTTGGGTAGCACGTATGATAATGGCAGGATATGAATACAAAGGTGATTTACCTTTTAAAAATGTGTATCTGACTGGAATTGTTAGAGATAAGAAAGGGAGAAAGATGAGTAAATCTCTAGGTAATTCACCAGATCCTATTAAATTAATGGAGAAATACGGAGCGGATGGAGTGAGAGTCGGTATGTTATTATGTTCTCCCGCAGGAAATGATTTACCTTTTGATGAAAGCTTGTGTGAACAAGGAAGAAATTTTGCTAATAAAATATGGAATGCATTTAGACTTATTAAAAGATGGGAAGTAAAAGATGTTCCTCAACCAGATTCAGCAAAACAGGCAATAATTTGGTTTGAGAATAAAATAAATAAAACTATCTTCGAGATAGATAAATCCTATTCTAAATATAGAATATCAGAAGCACTGATGAGTGCTTACAAACTAGTTTGGGATGATTTTTGCTCTTGGTATTTAGAGATAATAAAACCTAACTATGGAAGTCCGATTGATGTTGTTACTTACAATAATACAATAGAGCAACTAGAGAAACTTTTAAAATTACTACATCCTTTTATGCCATTTTTAACAGAAGAACTCTGGCACTTAATAGATGACAGAACAAATGATATTATAATTTCAGATTGGCCGAAGTCAAAAAAAGTAAAAGAAGTTCTATTAGATGATTTTGATATTGTTTCAGAGGTTGTTTCTTCTATTAGGAATTTCAGAAAACAAAAACAGGTTTCAAATAAAGAAGAAATCTCATTATTAGTAAAAGAAAATGAAAAGTTGTGTAGAAATATGGACCCTGTTATTTGTAAACTAGGAAATCTAAATTCAATAAAATATATAAATGAAAAAGAAAATGGTACATACTCATTTATGGTGGGGTCTAACGAGTATTTTATTCCCTTATCAGAATCTGTTGATATAGATTTAGAAATAGAAAAACTTCAAAAAGAACTAGATTATACATTAGGGTTCTTGAAAATTGTAAAAGGAAAACTATCAAATGCAAAATTTGTACAAAATGCTCCATCACATCTTGTTGAAAACGAAAAAAACAAACTTGCAGACGCAGAATTAAAAATCAAAATATTGTCAGAAAAAATTTCTTCTTTATCAAATGATTAGAATATTTACATTTTTATTAATTCCGTATAGTCTATATTCCACTGACCCAGCACCAAAAAACAAGTTATCAGGAAATTTTGACTTAGGTATGAATTATACTAAGAATATTGAAAGTACATTTCAGTTAAATAATCTTTTTTTATTAAAATATCAAAAAAAGAAATCCTCTTTTAGTATAAAAAATAATATAGCATTAATTAATAAAAGTGGAGAGGATGAAATTCTAAACAAAGGAACACAAGATTTTAAATATTCATTAAATTCAAAAAAACTCTCTTTAAATTTCACCTTAAATCATACATATGACATCAGCAGATCAATAAAAAATAGATATAGTAGTGGTATAGGTTTTTCTTACAACATTAAAGATGAAAACAATAAAAAATTAGATGTTGGATTATCAGCAATTAGAGAAAAAGAAATAAATCTATTTGATGAATCAAAATTACAAAATAGAATAAGCTCCAACCTAGATTTTACAATAAAGAATAATAAAAAATTCAGTATAGTATCTAGTAATTTGTACCAACCAAATATAGAAGAAACTAGTGATTTTAGATTTAAAACTAGTATATCCTTCAGGATAATATTAAATAACTATTTCTTAATTAGCTTAAACAACACCTACAACTATGACAGTAGACCTGAAGAAAGTGTCAACAATTCAGATTTTCAGATGATAAATAGTGTATCATATACTTTCTAAATATTTATTGCAATACAATCTTCTTTTCCACAGTTCCATCATCAAATTTGTATAATAAGAATTTATTTCTTATTTCATTAGTTTCTCTTCCTAGTATATCTGTTACCTTAGTTAAGATTTTTTGATTTCTATTATTATCTATTGCAGAAACAGTATTGAAAGTGAAATTTAAATTTATAATACTATCACAACCTACAGAATTAAATAATGTAATAGAATAATCTCCTGATGTATTCAGTATTAATCCATTCCAATTTATACTAATATTAGAAATTAGAGTATCATATGAACTTGTACTGTAAATACAACTTCCATCATCTGTATTTGCTAATGGATTATAATTACAAGATAAAGGGTCCATACATCCAAATACTAAATAACAATTTCCTGGGATATTATTATCTATCCATATTAATCTACCACCAATCCAAGTTTTAAGAAATTGAAGTTCATCCTGATATGTATTTCCAACATAATAATTTGGCCAAACATAATTACCTAATATATCCCATTTCTGAAAATTTCTTTCCTGAGCGTCATTTAAATAAATAGCTACGCTATCTATAAAATTAAAAATAGAGTCCTGATGAAAACACCTCTCTCGCAAATACTCCCATCTACATTTTAATTTGTTTTGATATGTAGTGTCATCTAGAAGTCTCTCAAACCAAAAAGGGTTATTATAACCACAACCTGTGTTTACTTCCCATCCAGATGTAATTCCTCCATCACAATTCTCAGAATTACCAAAACCTAAATTATAATCCCAGAATGGTCCCATTGTTAACTTACCACCATTATCATTCCTATCTTTGTACATATAGGTACTTAATCTGTATCCATCAATATTTTTTGAAAGTTCATTGATTAAATATAAATCAATAAAGGAGTTGACATCAATATATTTATTGTAACCTATTAAGCTGTCTGTAAAATTTGGTCCTGCTAATGCATATTCAAAACTATCTATAAAACTCTCAATATAATCCAACTGTTCAGTTAACATTACGGAAGGATCAGGGTAACAGTATTGAATATCTAAAGATCCTCCTCCAATATTTGGAAAATTTGAGGTCCAATACAATCCCCCAGGAGATGTTCTATCAATTTTTAATATATAACCTCCAGTCAAACTATCCCCAGATAAATCATCTATATCTAATTTAGCGATATCAACCCTATCATTATCTCTTTTTATTTTTTCTGTTAAAATATATACTCCATTATACTCATCATTCACAATTAATTCACAAAATACTGTTCTAGGCGAATAATTACCCATTTTTATACCTAAATTATAGGTAAGAAAATTACGCATTAAAGATTTATCTGAATAAGGAGCGTATAAAATCCAATCATTTTCTAAAGGCATACCTAATAAAGAAACATTATTATTATTTCCTAATGAATCTTGTGTTTCTAGTCCATATGATTTCTTATCAAAATACAAAGAAGAACTTCCTCTAAATTCTATACTAATTTTTCCATTATAATCATTAAATGGATCATAAATAGAGTTAAGATTTCCAAATCCATTGTCAATAATTCCCATATCGCATACAATCCTTGGGTCATCAACAATAGCTTGCCCCAAGGTATTAATTACTACAATTGGTAAATTAGAACTTGTAAATATTAATGGGGCCTGAAACCAAGAAGGAGTATTATTATAATTACTATTATTTGATACAATTCCAAAAGAAAAAAACACCCGTGCTGTTAAATCAGAAGAATTAACATTGTCATTATGAAATTGTAGAGAAAGTACATTGTTTCCTGGTAATATAATATTCTTTAATATTTGATTATTTATAACAAATCGATCTGGATTTCCGCCTTGATACATTTGAGCTTCATGTAAAGAAGAGGAAGTCTGATTATAAGCAGGATGATCTCCAACAATACCAACATTCACTCTTGCTATTTCAACATTATTCAAATAAGCAACAAAAGCATCATCATAATCTATATCTAAAACTGCAGCAGCTATATCTGAGGTATCTACAATAGTAAAGGTTTTTCGTAAGTAAAGAGAAGTAACTGGATTTATAATAGTAGAATCATCCCCGTCTCCGTATCCTATCCCCCCTTGACCTTGTAACCAATTAGAATCATCAAAATTAATTTTTCTCCAATTAGTGTCGGGTTCATAGTTACCTTCTAAATACCTCCACATATCACTTTCAAGGACAGCGGTTTCCCAATGATTTATTGATTGAGAAAACAAAAGACAAGGGAAAAGTAAAAAAAATAGTAAAATTATATTTCTCATTTTAATCTAGTTTATCAGAAATTTTTCTTCTGAAAATAGTCTTTTTTATAATTTATTTTTTATTACCACATTTGCGACTTTATCTTTTTATTTCCATCACATTTCTTTGTTGTAGAACAACTACCTAAAATTAAAAGAGAAAGAATAAAAAATAAGAATAATTTTTTCATATTATTTTTTAATAAATTGTTTAGTAATAGAATTTTCTTCAGATTCCAAACTTACAAAATAAACTCCTGATTTTAAAGATTTCACACTAACACTTAATTTATTTTCACCAACAAAAACATACTTTTCATAAGATTCTACAATTTTTCCAACCTCATTATAAACAATACAATTTAGGTTTTCTGCTTTAGTTGAAAGAAACTGTAAATTTAATACATCAGAAGTTGGGTTTGGATAAAGATTTAATTCCATTCTATCCATATCTTTTATAGACAAAATATCATCAACAGAATTTATTGTTGTCTGAAATACACCTCTTCCGTATGTAGCAACTGTAAGTCTTCCATCAGAATGTCTGTAATCAATTTGTTCGATAATTACATTTCCAATTTCATCTTTTCCAATCATTTCCCATACTGTATTTTCTCCATTTAAGTTATCTGTAGCAAATAAACCCACAGAAGTACCAACTAAATACAGATTAGAATTTCCAAAATCAAGTATTTGTGCTGTTCTGCATGAGGGACCATTACCAGAACCAGATGAGTTCTCCTCTAAATTTCCGGCTACTTTATCCCAACTAGCACCTGCATCATCAGAATAAAATAAACTGTAAGTACTATAGTTAGAAAATACAACCATAATAATATCTGGATTATTAGGATGTATCGCTATATCAGCACAATGAACTCCATTTCCTGTTGGTATACTTGTAATAGGTAAATGTGAAGGATCACCAGTATTCGCTCCATCTATCCTATGTATGTATTTACTATCCGTCCCATAATATAATATATTTGGAGGGTTAACAGATGTTGAGATACATGTAATATCCATTGCAGAGTTCAATGCTCCGTCTGTATAAGTACTCCATCCAATATCATTACGAGTGTGCTCATCATTATATGGTATCGAAGATAAATTATTATTTCTCCAAAGTTTGTTCCCTGCTGCCAAATAACAAATATTGTCATCATTTTCATCCATTGTGAATGGATTTATAAACTGATATGTAGTAGAATCTGCAGAAAGTGGATCTAGTCTATTAAAAGATAATCTATTAGCTAGAGTATCTAATTTCATTTTATACGCAACTCCTCTTTGGATTGTAAGATAAAAATCTTGTTCATTATCAGCAATTCCAGAATAGGCACCATCACCATTGAATGGCATAGACCAATGATCAGTTGGATTTCCTGAAAATGTTACAAAGTTTCCATTATCTTGAAAACCGCCATGTAAAACTTCTGAATTTGCATTTTTACTAGTGGTTGCAGTATATAACTGAGAAGTAAGGTATCCATTATTTAAAGAAGTCCATTCTACAGTATCTTTAAAACAATTATCCGTTCTATAAATACCTCCATCTGTTGCGGAAAACATTACATCAGAATTTGAAGGTAAAAAAAGTACATCATGCTGATCTGGGTGGTGATTTGGATATACTCCCCAATTTCCATCTCCTTCATACGATCCTATTAAATATCCACCACAAATAATAGTATTGTTTGGTGTAGTAAAACCATCTGTTGACCGCCATAGATTAGTACCTCCAATATATATAGTATTCTGATCAGAAGGATGAACCTTTATCAATAAATTATATGAACTCTGAGAATTAAAGTTGTCAAAAGTAGTTGGTTGATTCGCTGGAATGTTAGAAGATAAATCAGTCCACTGAGCACCTGCTCCACTACCATCTCCACTTAAGTAATTATATTTCCAAAGTGATGTCCAAGTACTACCTCCAAAAAACACATCTGTAAACTGGCCAAATCCTGTAGTAGAAGCAGCTAAACAATATACTTCATCTTCATTAGAAGGATTTATTGCAAGAGCTATTCTATCGTAAACTCCAGGAAAATTTCCGTCAATAATTTTGGTCCATGTTTCCCCATCTGGAGAACGCCAAATACCTTTATCTACACAATTTGAACTGATAGCCGCATATACAACACCACTAGATGTAATTTCAACAGAAGTATATTGGTAATAGGAGGAATTATTTCCTCCAAGTTTTTTATTCCAACTCTGTCCACCATCTGAACTTTTGTAAATATCTCCATGTGTTGCAGCATATACAATATCCATACTATCGTTCGAAGGGTCGGTAACTATGTTCCAAACAAAATCAAAATCCGAGTCATCCGCCTGAGGTGTATTAGATGTAGTAACGGGAAGAGAATCCCAATTCAAACCTCCATCTGTACTTTTATAAATTCCATTTCCTAAAAAAGAAACATCTCCTAACCAACCACCTCTATTTTCTCCACTACCAAAATACCAAGTGTCTTCTTTACCTACACGAGTATCTTGTGCTACACAAGTAACATTATGAAGTTGTCCCGGTTCTGTTGTAAGATTCCAAGATTGACCTCCGTCTGTTGACCGAAACATTCCTCCAGTTACTCCTCCAGCAAGAATTACATTTTCGTCTAAAACATCAAAAGAAATAGCTCTAGTCCTTCCTCCAACATTATATGGACCTCTATGAATCCAATTTGATTTAGTTAATTTAGTTGAGACTGGAAGTGTTTTAGCAAAAGTCATTTCTTTTCTTCTCATGTCTTCTGGAATTTTTCCTGTTTCGGGATTTTTAAACCTAATTTGTTCCCATATCACCCTTTCAGCAGGATTATCTGATGGGTACACAACCTTTTTAGTAGAATTATGAGGTTCGTAATTTGTATTTTCATCACTAGAACAAGAAATAAAAAATGTAATAATAAACAGATAAAGTAAAGTCTTTTTCATTTGCATATATTTTATTGCTAAATATAATAAATTTGTTATACATTATTTCAAAAAAAAAATCAAAAAAAATCATAGTTTTGGCATTATAACACAAAATTAAATTGTATGAAAAAAATTATATCTATTATTTTCTCTTTAATAATTACATTATCCCTGAAAGGATCGCATCACTATGTCAACGCTGGAAACTTCTATTTTTCCCCATCATCACTTACCATAAACTCTGGTGACACGGTTACATGGATAAATGTTGGAGGTGTTCATGATGTAAATGGAGATGTTAATTCACAAACTGGATCCAGTTTTAATAATCCTGAATCTTTTAATTTACCAGTAGCTTTTAGTGGCACAATTGGTTCATATGTATTTACAGTGCCAGGAAGTTATACATATGACTGTTCAGTTGGTAGTCATGCCGCTAGTGGTATGGTGGGTTCAATAACTGTTTTACCTCCCCCAAACACAGTTTATGATATAATTTCAAATTCAGTAGATCATTTGACACTCAGAACTTCAATTGACGCATGTGGTTTAAATGGAACATTATCTGGACCTGGACCATTTACAGTATTTGCTCCTACTGATAATGCATTTAATAATTTACCAGCTGGAACACTAACAGCTTTATTAAATGACATACCTCAGCTTACGGACATCTTAAATCATCATATTTTAGTAAATAATGTAATGTCAGGAATGTTTTCAAACAATCAAACACTTACAACACTATTTGGAACTGATGTTACAGTAACAATAAATTCTAACGGAGTTTTTATTGACAACGCAATGGTAACTGTAGCCGATATAATTGGAGATAATGGGATTGTTCATGTTGTTGACGCAGTGTTAATTCCTGTGGGGATTCCAACATCTACTCCAAATGTTAGTACAGTTCCTGAAAACAAAAATGTTATTCTAGAAGATTTTACCGGAATTCAATGTTTCTATTGTCCTGATGGACATTTAATTGCTGATCAAATTCAATCAAATAATATTAATGATGTTTATATAATTAAAATACATACGGGATCTTATTCTTACCCATCAGCAGGTCAACCTGATTTTAGAACACAATGGGGCCCAGCTATAGAATCTCAATCAGATGTTGTTGCTTATCCATGTGCAAATATTAATAGACATTATTTTCCATCTTATACTTCAAATGGAGGCACATCAATCTTTAGAAACAACTGGGCAGCAGCATCTGATAGTATCATGTCTCAAATTTCACCTGTAAATATATGGTCAGAATCCATAATTGATTCAACCGGTCTTTTAACAGTAAATGTTGAACTATACTATACAAGCAATCAACCATCTGTGATATCAAATAAATTAAATGTAGCAGTTTTACAAAATAATGTTGAGGGATATCAAAATGGTGCCTCGCTTAACCCATCAAATATTTTACCAAATGGAAATTATAATCATCAACATATTCTACGACATCTGATGACAGGTCAATGGGGTGATGATATTGATTCTATATCACAGGGAAGTTATATACAGAGAACTTATACATGGAATTTACCTGACTCTATAAATAATATTTATCTAGATCCAAACAATATAGAAATTGTTGTTTTTGTTGCTGAAAATAACCAAGAAATAATTACCGGAACAGGAAATATTCCTTCAAATAATTCATCATCAAACGGATCTAATAATTCTGTCTCATGCGCAAATTATAATGACGCTTTTTGGTGTGATGACTTTTCAAATTCTAGTAATTGGACCTTTACTAATAATTCTAACCCAAATTTAGATTGGAATATTGAAATGGACCCTTCATCAATTCCTGTTTCTCAACTATCTCCTTTTAATTCTACAACTGTATCAAACGGATATTTATTTATAAATTCTGATGCTACAGGTGGAAGTGATTTAGACGGTACTCCAACAGAAGTGTGGGCAACATCTAATATTATTGACGCTTCAAATTATTCAAATATTAAACTAATATTTGAACATAACTACAGATGGTGGCAAGATACGAGATCTGTCAGAGTGTCCAATGACGGAGGAAATACCTGGAATGAGTTTAACATTACAGATCAATATGGATATCCAAATAATCAAAATTCTAATAACCCTGAAGTCACTACAATAGATATTTCATCAATTGCGGATTATAGTAGTTCATTATTGATTCAATTCTATTACAATGACAATGATTATTGGGCATGGTATTGGGCTGTAGATGATGTAAGACTTACAGGAGTTAAAACTTTATTAAATGAAGATTTTTCTAACGGTATACCTAATAATTGGACTGAAGAATATTCAACAGGGAATTCAACCGCTCCCTGGGTTTATAGAGGAACAAACACTACACCAAATAACACAGTAGGTTCTCAGGGAGCTTATGCTGGAACAAATGGACCTATTCAATCTCCCTCTACTAACAATGGTTTTTTAATATTTGATTCAGATTATTATGATAATGGTGGTACGGTTGGAAATTTTGGAGCTGGTCCCTATCCAGCAAATAGTACAAATGGGAATATTGGTATTATTACAACCCCATCAATTGATTGCTCTGGATATAATAATTTGACATTACAATTTAATTCTTATTACAGAGAGTATGCAGGAAAAGCTAAAGTTTCTTTTAGCAATGACGGAGGAACTAGTTGGACTAGTCCAATTGAAGTTCACCCAAATATAGGTGTTAACAACGCTACTCTTAACAATGCTGTTGTAAATATAAATATACCATCAAATATTTGTGGGTCTACAAACGTTAAAATACGTTTTATTTATGACGCTACTATCCTTTATAGCGGATATTATGGATATTATTTCTGGATGATTGATGATGTTTTTGTATTTGAAACCCCTCCATATTTAATGGATATAGAAGATGCTATTGTGTCAATTGATCAAAGTGCGTTAAATGTTCAATATTCAATTATCCCAATTAATCAAATCAGTTCAAATCCTTTGAAATTTCAATCAAGTCTAATAAACTCAGGTGCTTTTGATATTAATAACGCTAAAGTTAATGTTAATATTGATCAAATTGGTTTTGGTTCAGTATTTACTGATACTAGTAACAGTACAAATATTATATCTGGTGATACTGTTGTTTTAAATATATACAATTCTTTTAGTCCATCAATGACTGGAGATTACGAAGTAAATTTTTTCGGTTCCTCTGATAGTATAAATTCTACAGATACAATAAATATAATTACAAATATTACAGACTCAATATACGCGAGAGATAAAAACGATCCAGATAGTTATTGGAGAGTGGGCAGAACTTGTGGAAGCATGGTATTAGGTTTAAAATATGAAATATTTCAACAAAGTAAACTAACATCACTTTCAACACATATTTCTGATTGGTCAGTTCCGGGAACTCCAATTTATGGAGTATTATATGAAATTGACACATCAGGAGGAGATCCAATATATTTAGCTCAAACTGATGATTATATCCTAGATAGTACAGATCTTGACAATTGGATATCAATTGGTTTTCAAAATAACTATATTGATTTATTTCCCGGAACACAATATTTAATTGCGATTGGAGGATATGCTCACCCTACAGATACTTTTGGAATCAACACCTCAGGCAAAGCAGAGCCTATTACGTGTCATATTCAAGATAATGGTTGTGATATTGGAGCAGGAGGCTTTGGATTTTGGTATTGGATTAACGATATACCAATGATAAGGGCTAATTTTGGTCAAATTAATATTTATGGATGTACAGATCAAAATGCTATAAATTTTGATCCTACAGCTACAGTTGATGATGGTTCTTGTAATTTTTTAAGTGGTCAAAATTGTAATGAATTATTTTTCTCAGAATATGTTGAATCTTATGGGAATAATAATGCTTTAGAAATTTACAATCCTTCTAATGATACAATTTTTCTAGGTAATTATTATATTTCTAGATATGGTAATGGAGCACAAGTGCCATCTGGAACATTACAACTACCAAATAGTTATATTATGCCTTTTGAAACTTTTGTAGTTACTAATGGCCAGATTGATAGTGTATGGTTAGGTTCATATTGGTCATTACCAATAGACAATCAACTATTAAATTTAGGAGATTATAGCTGCCCTGGTGATTACAATGTAAATAATACAATGTATTTTAATGGAGATGATGCTTTAACATTAGAAAAAAATAATGGGATTATTATTGATATTTTTGGAAAGGTTGGAGAAGATCCTGGTTATGCTTGGACTGATGACGCTTCTGCTGGATATACTAGTGTAAACGGAGGAACATGGTGGACCAAAAATAAAACATTAATTAGAAAAACTAATGTTCAGCAAGGAGTAACAATGAATCCTTTTGTTTTTAATCCTACTGTGGAATATGATTCTTTACCTGATGCAACATATTCATATTTAGGATATCATAATTCTAATTGTACTAATGTTAATACTAACAATAATGTATGTGATTCATCATTAACAAGTCCTGGATGGTATCCAAATAATATTATAAATCTTTCTAATGCATATGTTGGACAAGCCTACAATCAAGTTCTTCAGATTGTGGTTCCTTTAGACACTCTAATTCCTGGTTTTCCTATTAACGCACCTATTGATAATGTGTCAATTGATAGCATATCAGGTTTACCACCTGGATTCACTTATAATTGTACACCATCATTTTGTCAAACTACTGGAGGAGGATCTATATGTGTTGAGATTTATTCAATAATTAGTCCATCATATAATGATATTGGTATCTATCAATTAGATATACATTCATCATGGTATATGAATGTTCCAATTATAGGAAATGTAGTTGGGTCAGATGTAAATAGTGATTATTACATTGAAATAATTAATAATAACATCTATGGATGCACTGATTCTTCAGCATTCAATTATAATCCAAATGCTAATGTGGAGGATGGTTCTTGTATATATTGTAATATTTCTAATTCTTTTTGGTCTACCACACCAAGTAGTAATAGTGCTTGTGATGGTTTTATTTTATCTTCATTAACATCTAATTATCCTATTGTGTCTTATACTTGGATAAATAGTTCAGGTATAGTTGTTGGTACTAATTCATTCATTTCTAATCTGTGTAATGATTTATATGTAATGACTATTATAGATAGTGTCGGTTGCATTTTTACAGACACTTTAATATTAGGAAATATATCTGGTTGTACTGATTCTACCGCCTTAAATTATAACCCATTAGCAACAAATGACGATGGGTCCTGTTTATATCCCACTACATATGGGTGTACTGATCCATTAGCTATTAATTATGATTCTTTAGCTAATACTGATGACGGATCATGTTTATACTGTGACTTATCTATTTCACAGATATATATAGTGCAAAACTCATCACCATCGACCTGTGATGGATGGGCGGTGTTAACAAATATACAGAGTTCATATCCTCCATATATTTATTTGTGGAGTACTGGTTCTACATCTAACGCAGCTGTAAACTTATGTTCTGGAACCTATTCTGTAACTATTATGGATAATGTTGGATGTACTACTGACACAACATTTACCATTGGTCAGGTTAATATCTATGGTTGTACAGATCCAACAGCTACAAACTACGATCCTAACGCAAACTTAGATGATGGTTCATGTCAATACGCTGCTACTTGTGGTAATATCACAGGTATCTTTGTAGACAACATTATCCATGATAGAGCTGTGTTTAACTGGGATGATATGAATTCATCAACTTGTCAAGTTGACCAAGTAAGATTTAGATATAGAGAAGTAGGAACTAATTCTTATTCA
>MDTA01216875.1_pt1 | contig 16958 bp, 11 predicted proteins | sample 811151 | NCBI WGS metagenome assembly MDTA01 (sample SAMN05326648, study PRJNA326480) | marine metagenome | isolation source: seawater | place: Indian Ocean: South | collected 2010
GAGTGCTGCTAGGTCTATTCCAGCTGCAGCGAATGCGTCGTCCGTTGGGGCGAAGACCGTGAATGGCCCGTCACCCTGTAAGGTGGCGACTAGTTCTGCCTGGACAACCGCGGCAACCAAGGAAGTGTGTATTCCAGTTCCTTGAGCTACTGTTGGAATGTCTCCCAAGTCTGCAGGAGGCATTAGTACCTTGTCAATTACGTGGATGATTCCATTCGAAGCCATCACATCTGCTGTTGAGACTGTTGCGTCGTTTACCATAACAGACCCACCGGACACAGTGAAAGAAATATCGTCACCGTTGAGTGCTTCAGCGGACATGCCATCAGTTACATCTGAAGAAGCAACAGCGCCATTTACGACGTGGTACAGCAATATATCGCTGAGGGTTGCATTCTCCTCGTCAGTGTCAAACGTGGCGAGATCAATCCCTGCGGCTGCGAATGCGTCGTCAGTTGGTGCAAAGACTGTGAATGGTCCATCACCCTGCAGGGCGGAGACAAGTCCAGCATGCGAGAGTGCTGCCACAAGGGAGTCATGCGCTCCTGTGTTCTGTGCGTTCGTTGGTATGTCCTGAGTATCATCTGCGACAACAACTGGTGAAGTCATTAGACTGGCAATCACAAGCACTGTCAGTGTTACAAATCTGTTATTCATACATCCTCGATTCAAGTTTAGTTAATGAAAGACTGTATCAAAAATCTTTCAATGCATATAAGTTGATGTAATTCATCATCGTTCTGGAAAATGGTTTGATGATGGAAAAAGGAGCTTTCAGGATTTCGTAGTCAGTATCATTCAATAGGTATCAGTGTGCGCGCTTGTGCAACCATAAGCAGGCCCCGTTCCATTAGGGAATTGGGAGGACCTGATGGGGTGATTCGCATGAATGAGGCAGAGGAAATTTCTAGTAAACAAAAGCAGATATCAGTGAGTGAGTTTTTCGAGAAGAATAAGCATTTCCTTGGTTTCGATACCTTACCAAGGGCGGTAATTACTGCAGTGAAGGAGTCTGTTGACAATTCTTTGGACGCGTGTGAGGAGGCTCGTATCCTACCTGATATCAGAGTAGAGATAAGGCGGACAAAAGGAGATGAGCTAGAGTTGATTACACAGGACAACGGTCCGGGTATACCAAGAGATGCAATAGAGAATGTGTTTGGAAAATTTCTGCTCGGTTCAAGGTTTCATGCCATCAGGCAGACGAGAGGGCAACAAGGAATAGGAATTACAGGGGTTGTGATGTACAGTCAGTTGACCACGGGCTCCAAAACACATGTTGTTTCGAAGATTAAAAGTGAGGCTTCGGCGGTATATGTTGACCTTGGTGTGGACACTAAGAAGAACAAAGCAATCAAATCTGGTGAGAGGAGAGACATATGGATAGACGATAAAACTGGGAATGAGGTATCCCACGGCCTCAGGATAAGAACTCAGATGAAGGCTAAGTATCAGAGAGGGAGGAAGTCTGTCTATCAATATCTTAGAATGACGTCTATTGTTAATCCTCATGCCTCAATATCACTGATAGTTTTTGACAAAGAGGGATCTGTTGTTGAAGAGGGGAACTGGGTTAGAACTAGTAACAAACTACCCAGGGTAGTCGAGGAAATCAAGCCACACCCGCATGGGATACAGCTCGGCACGTTACAAAGAATGCTAAGAGATTCTAACGACAGAAGGATGACTTCATTCCTAAAGCATAATTTCTCTGGAGTCAGTCCTCGAGCGGCTAAGGAAATTTTAGCTACAGCAGAGGTTGAGGAGGGCAGGACCCCAAAGAGGATTAAGGCAGAGGAAGCGAAGATGATGGTCGCCGCGTTTCAAACTGTTAAGCTCCTCAAACCTCCTATGGATTGCTTGTCCCCGATCGAAGATCTGCTGATCAAGAAGGGGCTCTCGAAAGCAATAGATTCCCGGTTTGCTTCCACAGTTACAAGGAATCCGTCTGTTAGTCAGGGTAATCCTTTCCAAATCGAGGTTGGATTGGTTTTTGGGGGAGATCTGACATCTGACGGACCAATAGAAATTCTGAGATTCGCCAATAGGGTCCCTCTGATGTATCAGCAGGGAGGATGCTTACTGACCAAGGCCCTTGAAGCGGTGAACTGGAAGAGTTACGGTTTGGAACAACCAGGAGGAAGCGGAATACCAAAGGGGCCTGCGGCAGTATTGATTCATTTAGCTTCTACCAATGTCCAATTCACCAGCGAGGCTAAAGAGGCTGTCTCGTATAATGAAGAGGTTTTTGATGAGATTAGAAAGGCGATGCTGGAAGTTGGAAGGGGGCTCAAAAATCATCTGAAGAAGAGCTCCCAACGGAAGAAGGCCAAGGAGAAGTTTGAGCTGGTAAACATTATTCTACCTGAAATTTCCAAGAAATCCTCAGAGCTACTGGGGAGGGAGGAGCCGGATTTGGCCCCGGTAATCACCCAGATTATGAATGCTGTATTCCTTGAGGAGGTTCTGTCTTGGGATAAAGAGAGGCGTCTTTCCATGTGTTCAATAACAATACATAACTACACCGCTAGGGCCAGGGCTTACACTATCCTAGCTAAGTGGCCGGAGAGTTCTGAAACCTCAATGGAGTTCAATCCTAGGGGAGGCAGGAAAGAGGCTCGAGGATTGTGGGCCTGGAGATTAGACACCCTGGACCCTGGAACTTCCACGGTTCTAGAGTTTGGGATATCAGGACTTACTAAGGGAGACTGGAATGAAGCTGATATCTTCTTCAGGGGCAATGGAGAGATTATTGGTGCCACAAAGATGGATGAAGCGCTATTAGACGAGCAACGTAAGGCTGAGGCCCTGGAGGCTGCGGTAGAAGAGGTCAGAAGTAAGGATATTTCTTCATACACTAGTAATATGAAATCAGATCAAAGTATTTCTGATTTGAGTGTTGATAATTCCGTAGGTTCAGATGTCACGGAGTTTGTTCCATCTGCTGATACCGACTGGTTCGGATTGGAGGGTGATGAACAATGAGCGATTCAACTAGAAAGAGCAGGCAACAAGTCGTAGACTCGTTACATCAAGTAGCGGCTGAAATGCACAATAGAATGCAGAGGGGCGACCCTCCTAGGATGACCCTTCCCGTACGATCAAAGAGCAATATCTCCTTTGATAATAGGCTTGGGGTTTTCAAGTATGGAAAAAGTAAGACCGTAAGAGATGCGACTAAGCTGGGTTCTGCCAGACAACTGTTGAGGACTCTTCACATAACTGAATTCATCGAGGAGATGATTGACTCTGGAAAGTCCTCTACGCTTAGAGAGATGTATTATATCTCTGAAGGTTGGGGTAATGGTAAATTTGGCTCGCAAAATGAAAGCAACAATCTAGCTGAGGATCTAGAGATAGTCACGAAGTGTCTGAGAGAGGATTTCAAGCTAAGACCTGAGGAAGATGGGGCTAGAATCATTGGGAATATTACTGTCGAAGAGAGGAATAGAAGAGGCGAGTGGATGAGGATAAACTGCAGAGACGACGTAGGTGATTCTGGATATGGGGTTCCCTACAATGTGGAGGAGGAGAAGTTAAGGCTCGTTGATGAAGATATTGACTTCGTTATGGCCATAGAAACTGGCGGTATGTTTGACAGGCTGATAGAGAATGGTTTCGACGAAGAATCGAGATGTGCACTTATTCATCTGAAGGGGCAGCCAGCTAGATCTACAAGGAGGATAATGAGAAGGATTAGTGATGAGTGGAAGAAACCAATAGTTGTATTTACTGACTGTGATCCATGGTCCTTCAGAATTTTTGCAAGTATTGCTTATGGAGCAATAAAGACCGCACATATTTCTGAATATCTAGCGACCAAGGAGGCAACATACCTAGGAATAACGGCCGACGACATATTGGCATATGATCTTCCAAGTGATGATTTATCAAAACAGGATATCAATGCCCTAGAGGCTGAGATGAGCGACCCTAGATTCAACACTGGCTGGTGGCAGGAGCAGATTAAACTCATGCAGGAGTTAGGAAAAAAGGCAGAGCAGCAGTCTTTGGCCAAATATGGTCTTGACTTCGTTACTGACACCTATCTACCTGAGAAACTAGATGGAATCGGACTTGGATACTGATGACTAATACTGAAAGGGTATAGCCTGTGGCTACCCCATGAGCCGAGATGTAATGGGGTGGGCCAAGACCATCTCAGCAATTTCTTTTTTCCTCCTTTTAATGGCTACCTTAGCATGGAGCTCGGCATCTGAACAGAGTGAAAAGTATCTTGATCCTGCTCAATTTAACGAAGCTGTTGTTGGTCCTGGGGAGAGCGTTAGTGTGAATCTCTCGTCCACTTCCATTGTCGGCCAGAGGGAATATCTCGTAATGCGGATAGTAGAAGATGGGTCTCCTGCGCCTGATGTTCGTCTAATTATCGATTCAAAGGATTGCGAATGGAATGAGCCGGGTTTCTTGCATGTAGATAGGCAGATAGATACCGATTCTCCTAATTTTAGGACGGTTAGGGTATTTGTGCCAGAGAGTAGTGGCACATATACACTTTACAACGATGCTGAAGAAGGAGAATTGTGGCTAGTAGACGATATCAAGTCTCAAACTAAGATGCTCGAAGATAGCCCACTATCAATCCTAGTTATGGTTGCAGGGTGTTGCATGGGAGGGCCCTTCGGAATTGTTGGGCTGGTCCTTGCAATAATTGGATGGAGAAGGAAAAAGCCTTCAGTTGAAGTAAACATACAGACTCCTATGATGACCACTGATGAGATTTACAAATCGTTACACAGAGAGCAATATTTGGAAAACGATGAGGGTTTAGTGCCAGGCCCCTTCACTGATGTAGAAGAAGAGCTAGATTTGGAGAATATTTCAGAATTAGAGGACCAGGAGGAAAGAGGAAGTTGGGAAAACTGGGACAACGGATAGTTTCGTTAACGTTATTAGCCCTCACTCTTGTACCAGAAATTTGAAATTATGGGAATTATGACTAGAATAACTCCAATGAGGATTAGTGGCAGGAAAGCCGATCTTAGGTTGTCCCTCAGATCTCTAGCATCCTGACATTGCTCTTCATCGGCTCCAATGATCTCTCCGATTGAGCCTACGGTATCCTCACATTCCTCTGATACTCTGCTATCGATCTCATTGGCCATGACTATTGCTCCAAATGATGCTAGAATCAATAGAATTCCTATAATAACAATCACGGTCTTGATGACCGTCTTGGCGGCGCCCATGGTACCACATCTATTGGCGTGATATTATACTATGCTCAAGTTGGGTTTTTAGAAGAGGGCTGATTAGACAACTACGGGTTGGTTAGAAATGGTGGATTTTGAGCATGCAATGAGCATACTGGAGAATTCTACCAGAAGGGATATTCTGAAATTCCTTGTTAAGGAGCCACATTACCCCCTTCAACTGTCGGAGATGCTTGATGTTAGTCAACAGGCAGTGATGAAGCATCTAAAGGTCCTTGAAGAAGGGGGATTTGTTGATTCGGAGAAAGTTCCTTCTGAGAAGGGAGGGCCACCTAGGAAAGTCTACAAGGTCAATCAGTCCTTCTCTTTGAGGTTGGATCTTGGCCCTGATCTGTTCAGAGCAGAGCATAGAAAGATGCCGAGAGGGGGACCACTCAGGCTATCTTCCAAGCTACCTAAGGAACTAGATAGCCTAGTATCGCAGCTGGGAACTAGAAGGAGCATCCCACTAATTGAAGGTATGCAGGTCCTTTCGGAGCTGGATGAGTGCCTTGAGAGTATTGATGAGAGGCGTGATGCGGTGATTGCGCTTCACCAACATGTAATGAGTAAAGTATCCCCAAGTCTGAGTGAAGGTTTGGGTAGTTACGAGGAGCGCCAGTTGGCTCATGCGTTAATGACTCAGCCCAGAAGGCCGTTAGACTTGGATGTCTTCGCACAAAGCATGAGGATGAGATCAAATGATGCTGAGAAGATGATGACCACTCTTAGGGAGCGCCTTCTCAGGGATCTGGCCGTTAATCAGGGGAAGTTCGTAGCTGCAGGGAATAACACACCTCTTCCTTGGTGGATGGTCAAGTAATCAGAATGTCATATCGTCATCCGATAGATTGGCTAGAAGGCTACTCTTTTCTTGGAACCTCTGAAGAGCATCCATTCTTCTACCGTACATAACTACCCCGACTACTCCGAAGAGGGCAAAGGTCGCTCCAAGGATAATAGCTGGAACTGAATATTCTACTATTGCCTCTACGCCAACATCTAAAATTCCTAGATCAGAACCCATCTTTCCATTCACTGCTAGTACGTTATTATCCTCGTCGGTTTCGACTACTAGATTGTCTGGATCGAGTACTACCACTATATCGTGGCTACCTGCCTCTACCATGTACAGCAATGTAATGATAGGCGGATCAGGGTCCTCGGATGGCATTATTGCTTCAATGGTCTGCCTGTATGCAATATTCTCCTCTTTGCAACCATTCTTCTTGATATCGGACTCACTCTGTCCAGAACAGAGAACAATATTGACATCGGTTGCATGCGCGTTTCCAACATTTCTGACTTGTACATTGACGGATAACATATCGCCAACTGAGCCTCTCTTTTGGTCTACTGAAACGGAGAATATCTCCAAGTCAGGGGCTCTGAGTCTGAGTTCAATTATTTGTTCATTAGTATCACAGTTGGGATAATAGTTATCGGGTAACTCATCTCCATCCAAATCCAGTGTACAGGAGTCTTCCCAACTAGGTGTTTCATCATGATCTCCATCCGCCTCACTGGAGCCGAAATCTGACATGACTTTGATACCAATCTCTCTATCTGCTAGTGTAGCTTCTGGATGAATATCCACTATTGCTACAATGTTCAGAGTCGTATATGCTTGCATCTCTGGGAGAGTAAGTGAGTTGGTAGTAGCGGATACATAGCACTCATCGATGGGTATCGGATCGGTCATCGTGAGCTCAATGCAATTCTTCTCTATTGGGAACTCTGAGTCAAACTCTTCCAGCAAGGCGAATCTGATTTGCCACTTATCCAGTTGATTCATTCCAGGCTGGAGATCCCACTCCCCTGCTGCGTCTATAGTGTGGTTGTGTAAGGTTGGTATGTCAGGAACGTTGCCAAAGTTGGTGACATTCATAACGAATCTAACTGTTCTTCCGGGAGCAGTAGTCTTTATCTTGCTTTCAACCAGTGGGTCGAGTACTATTCTCATATCATGGAATTCTATTATCTCGACCTGCAATGTGATTAGATCCCTTAGCCTTGTTCCATCATATTCTTCCTCGCTCATTACTTCTAAGACAACAGTGTATTGTCCCGCTAGGGTCTTCTCTGGTACGCTAATAGTGATCGGTATTTCTTGCGATTCGTCTCTCTCTAATTCATCGAATAGGACTCTAGGTATATCGATCTCCCAAACGTGTGTATATCCTTCTGAGTCGGTAATTGATTGAATTGCCATATCATATCTGTCAGGTCCGTTACCGATGTTATCTATGGTGGTAGGCATCTCGAATTGCTGCCCTGGGTGCAGTGAAAGGATTGTATCTGGTACAGATGCCTCAAGATCGTAGACCTGAATCACATTTGTTAATAGGACGACATTGTCACTAACCTGAGGAGCGCCCTCGAGATACGCTCGGAACGATACGGATGTACCTAGACCAGCAGTGGCATTGTAAGGTGCGCACATCAGAGCCGTAACAGTCTGTGGGACACCTATTTGAGACCAATATCTGGGCGCATTGTCAGGAATACCGTTTCCTCCCGGGGCATTACTAAAGTCGAGGTCTACGACCCAGTTATCGTATCTCCATGTGTTTTCAGAAATCTCGGAAGGTCTCTCATCCGGCCCTCCTGGAGTGCTAAAGATGAGGTGTCCAGGGGTGAAGTGTTTGGTAACCTCAATATCGAATGAAGAGCATTCTCCTGGAAGAACTTGTTGAGTTGTTTCTCCAAGCTGGAAGACAATATTTCCAGTAGTCCTGACTGATACATTCACCCAGAGTTCCAGAATATCGAAAGTTCCTCTATCTACCGACAGAACGGGTTCCCCGGTAGACCATCCTTTGAGATAAATCACGAAGGTCCCCGGCTCTTGGGATGTCGGAACGCTTACCTGTAGATTTCTAGTTACTGACTGGCTTGGATCCAAAGAAAGGGATGTTGGGAAAGAAATACCCCAGCCAAAAGGAAGGGCCCACTCAGTTTGTCCCTCAAGAGTAGTGGGGTCGTAAAATGCAAATGTATCGTATACATTGCCCGTATTGGTTATAGATATCGAGAAAACAGCGTTTTGACCTTGTTCAACATCGGCCTGATAGTGACTCGTATCTAATTGGATACCGTGAACCACATCCATCAGGACGAGTGTAATTTGCTCATCTCTGATTGCTGGATCCTTATTGGATAGGGCTGTCAGAACAATAGTTGCTAACTCATCCTCATCTGCTTGATAGATAGTTGGCGATCGAATTCTCATATAGATAGGCTCAATTTCTCCTCCTTCCAAAAAGATAGGGGTAGATGGGAAAATTGGAGTATGATTTCTTGCGAAGAATAGCGTCGAGCTCCAGTTATTCGGTACTCCTTCCATTGAGACGAAGAAAGTATCAGAGACTAAATCTGGAGGTCCTGGCGTAGGGTTGGATATAGTCAGATTGAATGTGGTTTGCCCGCTGGGCTGAATGGTGTGATAATATGTCTCTGTTTCAGCAAGACCGATGTCCACTAATCCGGTGAGAATATGAACATAGCATATTGTAAATTTACCTCCATTGTTCTCATCGGAACACTTGTGATCATCAGACCAAGAAATATGTGCTCCACTACCTAAGTCGTTGGCGAATGCTGGCGCTTGACCGAGATCGGGTGAAGCAGGAGAGTTGGGGCCTAACTTGTTAGATGACCATGAAGTGACAGGAATTATTTCCCACTCCTCTAGGACAGATGTTGCCAGGGAGTTCAAGGGGAATCCGTCAGGATGTGAGTTGTGAGTATGGTTGAGTCTGGCATACATAACAGTCTCCATCTGACTCTGATTACTATTGTCCAACCAAGATAGGTGAACGTTATCGAAGTCGTCGGTCAAAATTGAGGGCATATGAGAATTTGCTCCATAAGGACGGTTTGAGTCGACTCCCCCTAGGCCCTCGACAGTGGATATTGCGGAGTCGGTAATTTGCTTGATACCAAATGAGGGGAGTCCCTCATCAACCCCATCCCACTCTGCTACACCTTGGAGTCTCAGTCTGGTGTAGTATACCTCGTAATTCACATCTAATTCGAATCCATATGCTCTACCGTCCATCCATGCGACATGGGTATTTCCAGAAGTATCTACAGCGATTGAAGGATGAAGGCTGAAAGCATCATTCAGTGTTATTCTTGTGTCGTTTACTACCACCAAGTGTCCATATCCGAGAGAGTCTATGGAAGGACCCAAATCTTCTGTATAGGTATCCGCTTGAGTATCTACAATTGTCCCTGAATCTCCTTTTTGCCAGCCTGGATGAGGATTATCGAGGAGAGCTTTCGGATCAAGAACTGTCATGAAAATCTCTCTTGAGTTATTGGTCGCCAGATAGACCAAAGCCTCTACCATAAGTTGTAGTTCTGCTGCGCTTGAAGCTCCAGTTGGGAAACTGTACATCTGCCCACCTGCATTGGTGAGCCTTACTGTTGTACCGGGACAGTTTCTAGATGACGATGAGCTTACAATTCCATTAGGGCATTGTGCCAAATCTTTCATCGAAGAGCCAACATCTTCGTTACTTTGAGCCCATAGCGGAGTTGGAATTACGCCAGCGTTAACACATGCGTCGTGTGCTTCAAGTATTGTATTGGTGTCCTGAGAGTCCCAGCTTGTGCCATCATATGGAGGCTCATCCGAAACAGGGATAATGATTTTCGTGGCGTTTGGGTTCCACTTGTGATCGAGTTGTGTGGGTGGGTTACCAGGTACGTTACCCTGGGCGTCTTTCCATGACAAGCAGGCCCATGTGCTTGAGGGCCCCCATGATTCTGATCCGACTCCTCCTCCATCGTAATTAATGGTCAGAGCGCCTCCATTCATTATCACACCATTGAGCTTTCTGATACCTCCACTGTCATCGCCTGGGACTAATCCCAGGGCAGTATTTCTTGGCCCCTCGGACCCGCTTCCTCCAGTCGCAAACGCTGTAGCGCAGTTACCAGATGTAGCTGCTGAGACGCTGGTATGGCCCCCTATCCCGTAGAGAGTCTCATAAACTGTCATGTTAGCTCTGACAAGTAGGGGCTTCAAGCCTTCGAAATATGATCCACTGACGAAGTTTCCTCCGTAGAACACAACGCACATGTCTGCCCATTCTGCTAGCATAGATCCAGAAGTGTCAATGGGAATAACCATCTCCACTTTTCCTCCTCTTGTATCATCCCATACAACCTGTACGAAATCATCCACATCGATTGCGATATCTGGATGGCCCTTGTGACCTATTATTGGAGTTAGTAGAGTCTCTCCTACTGCAAATTCTACTGTTCTGGATACTACGTCCGTATCGAGCATTGCATAGTAAATCTGGGGTTGTTGATAGAACTTATCGAGAGGCTCATAAGAATCCTGCCAGACTATGTGTGGGTCATTGTCTGAGTCGATATCGATAGCTGGCCAATCCCTATTCTGTGGATGTGAAGAAACCTCGAAATCATTGACAATAGTAATGGCAGAATCTGTTGTCTCGTCTCCATTCTGATCATCCAATGAAGGATCGAGTAGGGTATACATTATGGTCCATTGACCGGCTTTATCTGTCCAAGTCACGTGTACCATATCGTCATGATCGACTCTGATATCTGGATGCCATGCCCTGTGAGCTCCAGGATCGGATATTTTTGTATCATCAATGAGGATCTCTCCCCTAGCGTCTAGCATCTTGTAGTACAGATGTTGTGTATTTCTACTCCAAATAAAGTGGACATTTCCCTTTGAGTCGGCATCGATTGAAACCATTCTATCGCTGTAGGCACCGTTGGGAGTCACTTCTATTGCATCCGTCATTACAACCTCACTAGCCGAGGCTATCGGAGCTCCGAGGCCAGCAAATAAACTCACTACCATCAAAAGAACCATTGCAACGCTATTTCTCTTCTTTGATCTGTCCATTTGTATCACCTAGCGATTAGCTACAGTACTCTTAGAAATATTTCATACTTAACCTAGTCGGGTTGCGGTCACTCCTTGTCATTTGGGGAATGAACATATTATGCCCAGTCAGCTGGATCAAAATCTCTACCAAACCCGCCTGTCTCATCTGTGTCAACTTCGCGTGGCTGATTGGAAGGAGAGTGGGGTTTCCTGGTGGATTTCTGGCTCTTCTGTTTGTTCCAGTCATCGACTGGTCCTGGTTTTCCAGATCCTGTACCGAAAAGGAATTTAATTCTGTGAATCAAAGAGAGCTTTGTTAGCCAGACTCTCCTCATTGTATGCATAAAATCGTTCTGAGTCAGTCCATCCAGCCACGTTGGTCTTGAGAGATTAAATGCCTGTAATGGCCCAGGAGTGTCCTGTATCTTTTTACCAACATGGAGGACCCAATCCAAATCAGCCCTAGTTAGATCTAGTCTGGTGTTGTGAAGCCACCTCTTCCACTCATCCGGTTCTTCTGACGAGAACTCCTTCATCCTATCTTGCTGTCCCTCATCAACTCTAGTTACAGAATATACCAATACGAGATCTCTGTTCTTCGGAATTACAACATTAAACAAATGGCCCCTCTTGCTTGGAGGGTACTTGACGTGCATGTGGAGATGTGCTTGCTGATCTTCTACATCTCTAGCTTCCAGCTTCTCACTGCTTAGCCATTTTCTGACAGAATCGGCGGCCTCTCTCTTGTTCACGTACTAGCGAAGGGCATGTCCTATTTGAGAGCCACTAGTTTGGGAGCAATCTTCTGAAGGAGCTCTGTGAATTCAGTTCCTTCATCTGATTTGGAGAGGATGATTCTTCTTCGGGATGCCGTGTAGTCTGTCCAAAGATCATACCCCAATAGCATTAACATGTTGGAAAATTGAATTGCTATCATCATTATCAATCCCCCAATAATTAGTGCGGTTGGGGAGACTTCTATTGATAGGGCTTCGAGAGTGTAGTAAGAAAATAGGAGCGCGAATATCGGCCATAAAGTGATAGGAGAGAAGAAAATAGCAAACATATGGTGTGTTGTTCTTGCATCTATTCCTTCATCGGAGTTGTTACCTAGATACCAACCAATGATAGATTGTATCCCTGTTGAGGGTATCGAAATAAATGAGGCCATCACCATTAAAATCAAGCCTAGTACTCCCTTAGATATCTCTTGCTTCTTGTCCAAGGATATGTCATGTGATATGGATCTTCCATCCAGATCTCTGGAATGCAAGATTGTTGACGCCCTCCTTGCGTCGTCGATTAATTGTGATTCGTCCCTATGAGTCATGATTTCGCGTATCTTCCTAGTAGCTAATACCTCTTTGGAGAATTTATCTAGAGTATGTTTTTCCTGCCTTGATCTGATATGTGCTAGTAGTTGCCATGCTCTATATGTCTCCCAGTCGGGTGCTTCTGGAGTGACTTCTGAAAGCCTATTTTGTAACTCATCTCTCAACTTCCTGACCATGTCTTCTGGGGGTTCCATCCAAGTTCCTTCGTTGAGTCCCCGAGAGTGATTTTCTGTTTTTACAATGGGTATTTCGATGGGTTCTGGATATTCAACAAATAAATCGGTCCTAAACCAGTGATGGCATCTGAAGTGTAGGCCAACAGGTTGGATAACTGGGCTTGGCAATCCCTTTGATGATGCTATTGTTGAGGCATTGATCGCGAATCTCATGGCTCCGGTTCTTAGTTTATGTAGCTTAGAGTCCTGGTGTGACTTTCCTTCTGGCATAACTACCGCTCCATGTCCTCCTGATATGCAATGAGACATTGTTAGAAGTGTTCTGTGATTGATTGACTTAGCGAAATCTTGGTCTGAAACCCCTGATTTCTGTTCTGCTCTTCTGATTACGGGCTGATTCCCCATTCTCCTAGTTAGCCACCCAATAAAGGGCATGGTTGCTAAGTCATGCCTTCCCATTGTTATTGGCCTCTTATCTTGAGATAGGATTATTGAAAGAGGATCAACTAGGCCGTTGATGTGTATCGATGCATATATCCTTCCTCCATCATATTTGGCAGGGGATTGCTCTTCCACGGATCTGAATAGATAGTACTTTGAGAGCTTGGCCAGTGACTTGATTACAGACCATGCTACTTTGCTTCCAGGGTGCTCCCCGGTATGGTCCCAAGGAACTTTGTTGAGTTTCTTGGGATTGATTTTGAGTGCCCCACTGGATAGTACAGGGTCGATGTCCGGTGCCTCTGAGGTGTCACTCACGATATACTCAGACAAGGTATCAGTTGAGAAAGCACCGATTCTACGCCATGTTGTCAGAGATCTTTTGAGCTAGCTCAGATGCATCTTTTTTGTCTATTTCAGTTGTTTTCCAAGCAAAACTATGAGTTGACTCGGGATATTTTGGAATTATGTGAAAATGGACATGAAAAACGGTTTGTCCGGCCTGGGAGCCGTTATTTTGTATTATGTTGTAGCTGGTTGCTCCTGTTACTTCCACAATAGACTTGGATATGCTGGAAAGAGCTCTGCCAAGCTCCGAAGAAGATTCAGGAGACAACTCATGCAGAAATTGGGCTGGTTCCTTGGGAATAACAAGAACATGTCCACGAGATACAGGATTAATATCTAAAAAAGAGTATACATGATCATTCTCAAAGATCTTGAAGGAGGGAATCTCTCCGTTGATTATCCTAGTGAAGATGGTTTTTTCACCAGTCATTCTTCTTCCTCGTTAGAGGATACCAACTTTGCAAGAGATAGTAGTCCTTCCAAATGAAGGGCCATGACTAGCTCTGTATTCATCCTTCTCGATGGATCTGTTACTCTCACCCCAAGACTCGATATTTCGTTTATACTGGCCTGAGCTATTGCCATTGAGGCTTGGTCTCCGCTTCCATCGATTATCCTCATCGCAGACGACAATGCCTTGGCTACGTGACCCACTGGGCTACCTTCAGAGGAGAACATCTGGTCAATCTTCTTCTGAGACAAGGATACCTCTTGCTGCATCAATTCATATCCTCCGAATTGGGAATTATTTGACCATTCTGCAGCATGCTTTCCAGCAATCATGCCTGTGACTACTTCCTCCATGATTAGATTCCCCGGCAGAGGGGCGGTTCCATGCATTCCGGTGTATGCGGAACGCCCGGCAGCATAAAGGCCGGTGTACCACATTTTTCCAGAGTCAAATATCGCTCTGCATTGATCATCAACTGGTATTCCACCTGTGGTTGACACTATCATAGGAGAGAGGGGAAGAACGTCGTTTCTGACGTCTAGTCCTACTCTATCGAATACCTTTGACATGGTGTTCTCAAACCATCCTTCTGCTGATTTTTCCATAGAGCGCATATCGAGAACGCAAGGTTCCCCTCCGATTACCTCGGAAGGACTGGCATCTTCTCCAGATTCTTTCCTAATTCTTCCTCCTGAACCAAGAATATCCATGGGCAGGACCATTCCCATACCTGCTATGGCAAGGGCATGCATTGGGACGTTTGCCATTCCTTTGAGGCGTATTCCCGCCGCATTGGAGATTGCAAGCCCATTCCCGGGGCCAAGTGAGGGCGTACTCCACATTCCTTGATATCCCTGCGACGCTACTATGATTGTCTTGGCTTGAATTGGAATTAAATCCCCTGATTCTACATCCAATGCAACAATTCCCCTAGCTTGATTGTTATCCATAACTAGGGCCACAGGAAGTAAGTCAGACTTTCTGTTGATTCCTCGCTTCATTGTCTGTTCTTCAAGAATTCTAGTTACTTCTCTGATGGTACTATCTCCGCATCCAGCTACCCTTGGAAAGGAATGGCCTGAGATGTCTGCCATGTGAGGAAGGCCATCTTTTGACCTCCTTAGAACGAGTCCCCATCTCTCTAGCTCGGATAGGGCCTCAACGGCTGAGCCACAGATCCTCGCAGCAGCATCCTGGTCAGTGTAATCACCACCTGCTGAAATGGTATCTTCTACGTGAGCGGAGGGAGACGTTTCATTCAATGAGGCAGAAAAACCCGAGATAGGTGGAAAGCCGGAAGCAACGCCTACAGAAGAGCCACTTAACAAAAGGGGCCTTCCTCCGGCATCTGATGCCGCGATAGCTGCTCTTAGAGCTGCTGGGCCCTCTCCGAGTACTAAGACGTCCCACGACTCCATGACTACCGGTACATGCCAACAGGGTAGGTATGATGAACATGACGCTCCCGACTTATGGCCTAAATCTGTCTGTCACTGAGTGGTATTGCTATTCTCCTTACTGCTTCGGAAGCCTCAGTCATTCGAACCGCGGCACTCTCGGGGTTTACCCCGGTTGTAAGAGAGGTCTGGACTACCATAGAAGATAGTGTTTCTCCCGACTCCCCCTTTAGGGTAACTTGTACTGGGTGGGGGCCTGATTCTGAGTCTGGCCAAGCTATCCCTATCCAAAGGACTACAGCTCTTTCCAGCATTGTAACTAGTTTACTGATTTTGTCTACTTGATCACCTGAACTCATACTAGGGTGAGGAGTTGTGGGCGCGCTTAGTCTTAGGCTCTGATAAGCCGGTTCTCCCTTTGCTACAATAATGTCAAGCTCAACTGTTTTAGCGTGACCTGTGTGATTATGAAGCATGACAAATAGCTCCCCCTGGCCTTCGGAGCATCTAGGTGGCAGGTCTAAATCTAGTCTCCATTTTTCGAAATCTTCTCCCTGCGGTCCGGCAACGGAGTCATGTAGTCGGTCTAACAGCCTGAATAGCCCGGGCTCCCATGCCCGCGTATGGGCTAGGAGCTTGCTCAGAGAGGAGGCGTTAAATTTATTCGAGCTGTCAAAAAGAGAGTCTGTAGCTGAAATTTTGAAAACTGTCTTTACTTCTGAGATGAGTCTGTTCCTATCGATTATTCCTCTCTGTTCCCAATGGATGCATTGGAGAACGTGTTCTACTGCAGTTCGAGGGGTTTGGCCGGTCCTGACGCTGAACTCCAGAGAGTCCATCCATTCATCCCATAAATCACTAGTCTCTGGATCTAAATGGGCCTTCAGTGAGTCAGTAAGGACTGATTTCAATATACTGTCATGGAGAGTTGGTGCGTGAAGGGAGAGGAGTGTAAAATCGTTAGATCTCATAGGCATGCTTCCTTCCAGCTTTAGGGAATTTAGAATGCATACTGTCCCAAAAAAAGCACCAGAGGCCATTAGAGATGGTGCTAGAACAGTGCCCGGGTTTAGTCTGAGTACTACATACAGTGAGGCAGCCCCGAGTATAGCTGATATTAGCCTGAGTCTCTCTCTGATGACCCTGTCCCTCAATGTGCTTATTATCCTCTCAGAACCGGGATAGGATCCTTTTGACTTGTGTCCTTCTACAGTGAGTGACAATCTGTCTCTGGCGACCATGGAGGAGAACCAAGAAGCCATGTTGGTAGGGACATAGAGTATGGATATTATTGTGAAGAGTCCGATACTGACCTCGATGGAAGAGTACTCCCATCCAACAAGAAGAACTGCGCATGATACGGTTGCCATTGCCGGTAATGTCAATCTGATTTCTGACGTAGTACGTATGGAGGATAGCCATGTCCAAAATCTTCTTCCCGCATCTCTTCTGGCTATCATCCTTGATAGGGCTCGCTCATTCTTCGCTCCGAACCCACTCTCCTCCCCGTAGGGAGTAGGCAAGGGAGACAGCGGGCCTTCCATGGGTGAGCGTACAGTCCATGGTGCTTGATGGCATCGGATGATAGTGGTCCAAAGAGGCGTTTTTCTTCGCTAGACTTCTTGAGGGATAGGCTATGCGGAAGACGGGCGTGTAGCATAGCCTGGATAATGCACTGGCCTCCTAAGCCAGGGACCGCGGGTTCGAATCCTGCCGCGCCCGC
>MDTA01150363.1_pt1 | contig 16957 bp, 9 predicted proteins | sample 811151 | NCBI WGS metagenome assembly MDTA01 (sample SAMN05326648, study PRJNA326480) | marine metagenome | isolation source: seawater | place: Indian Ocean: South | collected 2010
CTTGGACTTATCAACCCCCCACATAGATAAATTAGCCAGAACAGGAACGCGTTTCGACCGCTTTTTTGTCAGTCCGGTATGTTCTCCTACCAGAGCAGAGATCCTTACAGGAAGGCACCACGTTAGGGGTGGTGTTTATAGTACCAGTAAAGGAGGAGAAAGATTGGATATGGATGAAGAAACCATTGCAGAGGTTTTTAAATCCGCAGGCTACCAAACTGCGGCCTATGGCAAATGGCACAACGGTATGCAAGCCCCTTTTCACCCAAATAGTCGAGGGTTTGATGACTATTATGGTTTTTGTTCTGGTCACTGGGGAAATTATTACAACCCCCTGCTGGAGCACAATGGAAACTTAGTAAGAGGTGACGGATTCATCATAGATGACTTGACCCAACACGGTATCGATTTTATCAAAAAAAATTACCATAAGCCCTTCTTCCTCTACCTCCCCTTCAACACCCCACACAGTCCCATGCAGGTCCCTGACCGATTTTGGGAAAAATACAAAGACAAAAAGCTAAGTCAAATTGGAAGTGGCGGCCGTCCCAATAATCAAAATCAAATCGACCACACCCGAGCCGCACTGGCCATGTGTGAAAACATAGACTGGAATGTTGGTCGAATTATGAAGCAACTCAAAAACAGCGATTTACTGGAAAACACCATCGTAATTTATCTTTCTGACAATGGCCCCAACGGGAACCGCTGGAATGGAGAAATGAAAGGAAGGAAAGGCAGCACAGACGAAGGAGGGGTCCGATCCCCCATGATAATCAATTGGCCCGGTAAAATTCCCCAAGGAAAGGTCATTAAAGAAATTGCCAGTGGAATTGACCTCCTCCCAACATTAAAAAGCTTAACCGGCATAGAATCTCAACCCAAAAAAGCACTTGATGGGGTCAGTCTTCAACCTCTTATCTTGGAGGAAAATCCCTTATGGAAAGACCGATATATTTATAACTATTGGCGTGGTAAACTAAGCCTTAGAAATCAAAACTATCGCCTGGATCATCAAGGCCAACTTTTTGACATGGTCAATGATCCCAATCAAACCATAAATATTGGTGAATCAAAACCCAAAGTCTTGGCGGATTTGAGTAAGGCCAAAGAAAAATGGTTGAAAGAGGTATTGGTAGAGCTTCCTGTCAATGACAACCGTCCTTTCTACATTGGTCATCCAAGTCTGCACACCACCCAACTACCAGCTAGAGACGCTACTGCAAGTGGAGACATCAGACGCTCCAATCGATTTCCCAATTGTACCTACTTCACCAACTGGATTAATCTGGAGGATACCATAAGTTGGGAGGCAGAGGTGGCAAAAGACGGAGATTTCGAAATAACGGTTTACTACAGCTGTGCGGAGGACGCCATAGGCTCTCTGTTTGAAGTCAGTTTTGGAAACGCAAGCATTCAAGGCGAAATTAGAGAAGCTCATAATCCCAGTGAATATGGAGCCTCTGAGGACAGAGTCGTCCGACAAGAATCATATGTGAAAGATTTTAAGTCCCTTAAAGTAGGAAAACTAAAACTCAAAAAAGGAAAAGGAACACTCCAGATAAAAGGGATCAAAAAAAACGGAGGAGCCTTAATGGATTTCAGGTTGATGCTGTTAAAGCGCGTTTGACCAATTCATTGATTTCATTTCAAAAAATGACATCCATTAGATTTGAACATTTTCTTTATATTGGACATAAAACAAACTAACAAGTTGAAGATAATTAAAATAGAAACCCATGTTCTTTCCAATCAATTAGAACAAAGTTTTTTCTTTTCCCAGTGGGCCTATAACGAAAGAAGAATCTGTGTGGTAAAAATAACCACTGACCAAGGTATCTATGGCTGGGGTGAGGGATACGGTCCCGCAGATGTAATCCGACAAGGGATAACTTTACTTGAACCAATTTTGATCGGCAAAGACCCATTGGAAAACGAATCCCTCTGGTTTGAAATGTATCGAAAGACTCTGGACTTCGCCAGAAGAAGTGTTCTTTTTGCTGCCATTAGTGCCATTGACATTGCCCTGTGGGATATCAAAGGCAAAGCCTTAAATTTACCCGTCAGTACCCTACTGGGAGGACAACATCGAAAAAAGGTCGTTCCCTATGCTACAGGACTTTACTTTTCTGAAAGCAAAACATTGGTCGAAGATCTGATAGCTGAAGCCAAAGACTACGTCGCCCAGGGTTTCAAAGCCATTAAAATGAAAGTGGGCTTGACCATAAAAGACGATGTGCGTCACGTAAAAAATGTGAGGGCTGCCATTGGTCCCGATATCCAACTCATGGTCGATTCCAATCATGCCTATTCTCTAAGAGAAGCCGCCGAATTGGCCAGGAAAATAGAACCCTACGACATCGGCTGGTTTGAAGAACCTGTGTCTCCCGAGTTTTATGATCAATATGCCCAACTGCGCCAAAAAACCTCCATACCCATTGCCGGTGGGGAGTGTGAGTATTTGCGCTATGGTTTCCTTCAACTGCTTCAAAACAAATCTGTGGACATTGCTCAAATTGAAATTTGCGCCTCGGGAGGTTTGACCGAAGCCAAACGGATCGCAAGTTTAGCCAGCAGTTTTGGTGTAGAAGTCATCCCCCATGTTTGGGGAACCGGAATCGGTTTTCATGCCGCTTTACATTTTATCGCCAACATAGAACCATTACCCGGTAGATTATTTCCCCCCGACATTTTTGTAGAATACGACCGCACCGAAAATGCCATCAGAGACCGCTTGACTTTCCCTGCAGTCCAAATGGAGAATGGATATATTGAAATCCCGCAATCCCCAGGTTTAGGAATCGACATAGACTCAGATGCTCTAAAAGAATTTTCAACAACGCCCTAGTCAAAAAAACAATAAAAATGAATTTTGGATCACTAAAACTATACATCGGTGGAGCATTGGTCGAGGCAACCCATGGAGGCCAAAAGACCATCCTCTGTCCCGCCGATGAAAAACCTATAGCCGAGGTAGCTTGGGCCGATGAGGCCGATGCCCTAAAAGCACTGGAAGCTGCAAAAGATGGATTTAAATATTGGTCTGCATTGCGTTTATCTGAAAGAAGCAAATGGATGTCCAAATTGCGGACTGCAATTTTGGAAAAGGAAACAATTTTAAGACAGGCGATCATCCACGAAATGGGAAAAACCTATAAAGGCTCATACGAAGATATCGAGGCCATTACCAATGCCTTGGAGTTTTACCCCAAAGCCATGGCTAATATCAAAGATGAGGTCATTCCCGACCCAGAAAACACCCACAAACATGTGATGGTTCATCAAGCGGCAGGAGTTGCGGTTGCCTATTTGGCGTGGAACTTTCCCCTGCTCAACGTTGGATTTAAAATTGGCCCTGCATTGGCTTCTGGCTGTAGTTTGATTATCAAACCTTCAGAAATCTCACCCGTATCTGCCTATTTACTTGGAGAAATTTTACATGAAATCAACTTCCCTGCAGGGGTTGTAAACATCTTGACCGGGGCACCGGAAAAAGTAGCAACCGCCATGACCAAAAGTAATATTCCCAGTGTAGTCACCATGATTGGTTCCACAAAAACAGGAAAACAGGTTATTGCAGACAGCAGCAGCAGCATCAAAAAACTAAGCATGGAATTGGGAGGCAATGCCCCTTTTATTGTCTTTGACGATGCTGATATGGATGCCGCCCTTGATTTGGCCGTAGGGATCAAATTCGGGAACTGTGGCCAGATCTGTGTTGCGGCCAACCGATTCTTTGTTCATGAAAATATTTACTTCGACTTTCTTAAAGCTTATGTAGAGCGTGTAAAAAAACTCAAATTGGGCTTTGGAAAAGAAAGCGACGGAGACATAGGTCCGCTGGTCAATCGTCAAGGCCAAGAGCGGATGATCGATATCGTTGCAGATGCAATCTCCAAAGGAGCTAAAATTGAAACCGGAGGAAAAATCCCTGACGGTTATGAAAAAGGGTATTGGTTTGAGCCCACGGTGCTGAGTAATGTCAACACCAAAATGCTGATCTATCAAAAGGAAACTTTTGGGCCCATAGCACCTATTTTTAAATTCAAAACAGAGGATGAGGTCTTGACTTTGGCCAATGATACAGAATATGGTTTGGCCTCCTATCTGTTCACCGAAGATTTGGAACGTCAAGCCCGATTTGCCAATGAACTCCAATTTGGTGAAGTCCAAATCAACGGTGTCAAATACGCCATCTACCTCCCCCACGGAGGAATCAAAAACAGTGGCATCGGCCACGACTGTTCGGCCTTGGCACTCAACGATTACCTCATCAAAAAAAGAGTTACCACAACCATTTAAACCAAAATAATTATGGAAATATTATTACCTTTTCTTCTGGTCATCCTGGCGAGCTTTTTTCAAGGGAGTTTCGGTTTGGGTATGAAGTACATGGAGCCTCTCAAATGGGAGGCCTGGTGGATCGTTCACGTTACCATTGCTATGATTATTTTTCCCATTGCATGGGCCATTCTTGCCGTTCCCAATCTTTTTCAGGTCATCGCAAATGCACCCAGCGAAGCCCTATTTTTAGGAATGCTCTTTGGATTTTTGTGGGGTGTGGGCGGAATACTTTTTGGTAAAAGCGTACCCTATATCGGTCTTTCATTGACCTATGGCATTGTAATGGGCTTGGCCGCATCGGTAGGGTCCATTATTCCCCTTTTACAAGTCGAAAACGCCTTTTCCAATCCCACCACCACCTATGTTATTATCGCTGTAATCATCATGTTGGTAGGGGTTGCCCTTACGGCAAAAGCAGGAATTGAAAGAGACAAATTAACAGGTGATACCAATGATCCCTCCAACATGTCCAAAGGAATATTCATTGCTGTGAGTTGTGGAGTGCTGTCGGCTTTACTCAATGTAGGATTTGCCAACGCCACACCGGTTGCTATGGAAGCCGAAAAAATGGGAGCCCTGACCCGCAACAGCAGTTTGGCAGCCTGGGTCGTAGTACTTTTGGGTGCCTTTGCCATGAATTTAGCCTATGCAGTGGTACTATTGTTTAAGAATAAAAGCTGGAATTCCTTTCGAGCCCCGGTATCGGGAAATGCCTACAAATGGGCGATTTTGGCAGGGCTGTTTTGGTTTGCCGCCCTGGGCATCTATGGACAAGGTTCTGCTTTAATGGGAACGATGGGTCCCATTATTGGGTGGCCCATGCTTTTGGGATTATCCCTTATCATCAGTAACATTTGGGCAGTGAGATCCGGAGAGTGGAAAGACGCCAAAAAACCCTTTAAGCTCATGTTAGTCGGTTTGGCCGTCATCATTTTAGCCAGTGGTTTACTGGGCTATTCCAATACATTATCTTAGTATGGGACAAGTCATCTCCGGTTTTGGTGAACTTCTTTTAAGACTCAGTCCACAAGTACATGAAGACCTGATTGTCCAAGCCGACGCATTTGAAATGGGTTTTGCCGGAGCCGAAGCCAATATACTGGCCGACCTCTCCCATTGGGGGCAGGCCACACAATTCATCACCGCCTTACCCGATAATCCCTTGGGCAAAAAAGCATTGATGTTTCTCAACCAAAATGGGGTGGGTACCCAAAACATTTTTATGGATAAGGGAAGAATGGGAACCTATTATATAGAGCACGGCACTGCCATCAGAGGAACTCAGGTTACCTATGACCGTAAGGAGTCTTCTTTTGCAAAATGGAATTTAAGCGAAAAAGATTGGGGGAAATTCTTGGAAAAGAGCTCCCATTTTATTGTTACCGGAATCACTCCCGCCCTTTCGGAAAGCTGTAAAAAATCTCTTTTAAAAGGATTGAAAATGGCCCAAAATACAAATTGTAAAGTCCTATTTGATCTGAATTTCAGACGCAGTCTTTGGTCGGCACCAAATGCCAAAAAATCCTTTTCCGAAATACTACCCTATGTAACAATTCTAATGGGCAATATCGGTTCTGTAAATGATGTATTTGATGCCCAAATAAAAGCCCAAAATGATTTTGATGGCTTGAAAGAAGCCACCAAAAAAGCCATTGATTTCATCTCGCAATCGGGAAATTTTGAAACCATAGCCATGACCATCCGGCAACAGATCAATGCCACCGAGAATGTATTGGGAGGAATGGTAAAACAGGGAGATAAAGTATGGTCAAGTCTTTCAATTCCAACCACCATAAAAGACCGATTGGGAGGGGGAGATGCCTTTGCCGCCGGTATCCTTTTTGGTAAGCTCTCCAATTGGGAAATGCAAAAAACCCTTGATTTTGCCACAGCTGCCTTCGCCACGACCCAAACCCTCAAAGGAGACATCAATTATCTAAGTACAAAAGAAATACTATCGGTAAGTGAAGGCAACCTCAAAGGCCACGTAAAAAGATAAAACATGTCACGAACCAATCTTTTAGAACAACTATTAGCAACCAAGATGATCGCCATCATTCGCCTGTCGGAGTCCGAACCCATTTTTGAACTGGCAAATGCCCTTCATCGAGGCGGTATCAAAGCCATAGAGGTAACCATGGGAACGCCCAATGCTTTGGAAGAAATCAATAAACTTTCCCAAATAGAAGGGGTCATTCCCGGCGTAGGTTCGGTCATCGATGCAAAAACCGCCCAAGCCGCTATCGAGGCCGGTGCCAAATTTGTGGTCACGCCGGTCAGCAAACCCGAAGTGATACAAATGGCACATCAATACCAAAAACCCATTCTTTCGGGTGCCATGACCCCTTCAGAAATTTTACAAGCCTACGAATGGGGGGCAGATGTGGTCAAACTTTTTCCCGCTGCCGATTTTGGCCTGTCCTACTTCAAAGCCGTAAAAGCCCCCATGCCCCATATACCCATTATGCCTACTGGAGGGATAACGACCGAAAACGCTGCTGAGTGGATCGCAAACGGAGCCGTTTGTCTGGGCGTAGGGAGTAGCTTGATGAATAAAAAATTAATTGAAGAAAGAGATTTTGACGCCATCACAGCCATGGCTCGGGCAATGACAGAGGCCATTAAAAATTGATTTTAGATGGGGGTAAAAAGACACATACATTTATTAAAAAGTCTGTTGTGGATTGTGTTCCTATGCTCTTTGGGGTGTGAAAAGCAGGAAAATAAAAACCTTAATGTATTGCTCATCATGATCGATGACCTGAACGATTGCATCGAAACCCTCAAAGGACATCCCCAAACTTTAACGCCAAATATGAGTAAACTCGCCCGGTCGGGCGTGACTTTTCTCAATGCCCATACCAATGCCCCCATGTGTGGGCCTTCTCGATCCAGCATGATGATGGGCGTTTACCCCCACCACTCATTGAATTTTTTTCAAGCCCCCTGGTTTAAGAATTCCACCCTAAACAACACCCGAACCCTCTCAGAGCAATTCAGACTAGCAGGTTACCAAACTCTTGGAACAGGCAAGGTACTCCACCACCTTAAAAAAGAAAATTGGGATCATTATGAAAACCCGCCCGACTATGGCCCTGTGGTATGGGACGGCAAAAACCGCTTGGCTCATCCCGATGTTCCAGAGCCCTTCTATAACATAGGTTCTGTTGACGGCTCCTTGGGCCCTCTGGTCAATTTGGAAGGAAAAACTTCTCATGCAGGCAAACCTATTCAATGGATTTATGGCTACAAAAAACAGGGCATCATTCCCATGCGATACATCAACGACAATGACCGCGATCCCACTCCGGACGAGATGAACGCTGCTTGGACGGCCAAAAAGATAAAATCCCTGGCGGATCAAAAATCCGGGAAACCTTTTTTCCTGGCCGTAGGTTTTCTCAAACCCCATACTCCATTGATCGCCCCACAAAAATACTTTGACCGATTTCCACTCGACAAAATCCAAGTCAGCCTAAAAAAAGTAAGAGACCAACAAGACACCTTTCTGGAAGTATCCTATAAAAAAGGTGATGTTTTTACACTCGAGATGGGAGCGAAAATGTTCAACCAAATCACCGCCTCATATGGAAGTGAAGAAGAAGGATTAAAACGGTGGACCCAAGCCTACTTGGCATGTGTAGCCGCAGTTGACGATAACGTGGGCCAGGTGATGGATGCCCTAAATCAAACCCAACTCAAAGACAATACTGTGGTGGTATTGGCCTCTGATCACGGCTTTCATATGGGTGAAAAGGACTACTTATACAAAAATTCTTTGTGGGAAAAAAGCACCCGTATTCCCCTGATCATCAGGGTCCCGGGTATGACTAAGGCCAATACCTCCATTAACAAAGCAGTATCGCTCATTGATGTTTATCCCACCTTGGTGGACTTGTGTGGTTTGTCTTGGGAAACCCAAAAAAACGAAAAAGGGCATCCCTTGGACGGATACAGTATGAAGGAATTGTTGGAAAATCCTACTGCCAAAACCTGGAAAGGCGACCGCCCGGCACTGACGGTTGTCTATGCTGGAAACGATTATCAAGCCAAACCCCATATGCAACACTATGCCATCAAAACCGACCGTTACCGCTACATCCTATACAACAATGGTAAAGAGGAGTTGTACGACCATCAAAATGACCCCAATGAATGGAACAATCTGGTATTTTCAGAAAACCGAGCTAATGAACTGCTAAAAAACCTCCGCCTACAAATGGTCCAAATGATAGCCCCCATAGAATTGAACGGATTAAAAGAAATAAAATGAAGTTTTTCAAAAACATTTTACTCCCCATTTTGCTGTTGATTGCCCAACTGAACTTTGCCCAAGAGGAAATTTCCTTAAATGGGAATTGGGAGATTGTTTTTGATCACGACAATCAAGGAGCCCAATCAATGTGGCACCAAAATGAGGTCTTTAAAAAGTTAGAAGACAAAAGAAAAATCAAGGTACCTAGCAGTTGGGAATTGATCGAAAAAGACTATGAGGGGGTGGCTTTTTATCGTTATGCCTTTACTGTTCCTGAAAATTGGGAGGGAAAAGTTGTCCGTCTTCAATTTGATGCGGTCAACTATCTTTCGGAAATCTGGCTTAACAATGAAGTTGTCGGTTACCACGAAGGAGGATTCACCCCCTTTGAGTTTAGGGTGGACAATATGATCCAGGCTGGGAAAGAAAATATATTGACGCTTAGGGTGGTCGGCCCCATCATTTTATCGGATAAAAATATTGATGGTGTAGGTGCGCTGCAAACGCCCCAATGGCGAGGAGGAATTTCGGGTGGTATATGGCAAAATGTTCGTCTGATCGCCTCCGGAAATAGCTATATAAAAGAGGTTTTTATAGAACCGAATATCAAAGACAATAACGCTACTTTTCATTTAACACTGGATCATGCGGCCATCAAAAGTGAGCAAATCGAAGTTGAAATCTGTCTTAAAGAAGCTGTAAATAAAGAAAATCAAGTCGCCTCCAACAGCGAGCTCCTCAAACTAAAACCGGGGTTAAATCATCACAAAGTGGTGGTGCAAATCCCTGACGCGCAATATTGGTCACCCAACGATCCTTTTCTTTATCAAGCCACTGTTAGCTTAAAAAACCAACAAAAAATTTCGGACGATTGGCACCATCGTTTTGGATTGCGAGCACTGACGATCAAAGACCAGGATTTTTACCTCAATGAAAAACGAATTTACATCAAAGCCACTTTTTTTGAAGGGCTCTATCCCAATGGTATTGCCCATCCGGATTCTGAGGAAATGGCGCGAAAGGAAATCCGTTTGGCCAAAGAGGCCGGCTTTAATATGATTCGTCCGTGGCGTCATCCTATGCCCCCCATGTGGTTGGATTTGGCCGACGAAATGGGGGTCATGGTCGTGGGTAGTCCTGCTTTGGAATGTATGGGGTTGCCACTGTCCTCACCCTATCTTCCCTCCAGGGTCACCCGAGAAGTAGAACAAACCATACTCAAAGATCGCAACCGAACCTGTATCGTACAATGGGAGTTGTTCAACGAATTACACCGTCCGGTACTGAATCAATTGATGCGCCCCATGGCCATGCTTACCCGTGAGCTCGACCCCAGCCGCTTGATCCTGGATGAATCCGGGGGTTGGGCCTTTGGTGCCAATATGTATTTACCAAACGAAAAAGAACCGACCAAATTCAACGACATTCACAATTATGCCGGAGCCTACATCAATGAAAAAATCTACAACAGTTATGTATCCATGGCTATGACCGAGGAAGAAAAAAAGGCCACGGGCTTGGGGAAATTTAAAAGGGAGGGCAAATCAAAAGTAGTACCCGGTATGATGTCTTTTTTGTCAGAATTGGGTTATGGAAGTTTGGCAGAATTGGTATCGGTCAACAAAAAATTTGAAGCAGAAGGCAACCCCTTGACCCCTGCCTACCGTTATCACAAGCGATTGCACGAGGAACAACAACAAATGTTGATCGAAACAGGGCTAAAATCACTCTACCCCGACATGAAACAGTTCTATTTGGAGCAACAACAGGTCCACGGCACCGCCAATAAAAGAATGATCGAGGCCATTCGTTCCAATCCCCACATGGACGGCTATTGCGTTCACGCCCTTACCGGTGGCGATTGGATTTTGGGAGCAGGCCTGTTAGACCTTTGGCGGAACCCTAAATCCTATGCCTATGAAGCGACCAAAGCGGCCAACCATGCTCGGATTGTTTCCATCAGAACCCTACCCAGAAATGCATATGCCCAAAAAGGAACCACCCTAAAAATTACCGGGATCAATGATCTGGATTCGGTGGAGGTCTCCTACCAAGTTACCATCCGTTCCCAAACGGGTAAAGTGGTCTTTGAAAAAAGTTTTAACTCCAAATGGAAGTCCGGGATTAGCCCCCTATTCAGTCAAAAAATCAATACCGATCAATGGAGTGGCCACTATACCGTAAAAGTAAAAGTGAGAGACAAGGACAACCAATTACTGACTGAAAATTTTATAGATTTTGAAGTTTTCAACTCAGAGGATCTAAAAGTCCCAAAAGCAAAAGTAGCGGTATTGGACTTTAGAGGAAATCTTAAAAACTTCCTCCATAAGAGCAATGTAAAAACCATAGAATTTAATCAAAGTACTCCAAAGGATATTCCCGTACTGGTCAGTACTCATAAAGCGGAAAACGAAAAAGAACTCAGGCATTTTGAACGCCTGTTAAAATTTGTTGAGGAAGGAGGCACCGCCGTTTATTTGGATCGCTTAAAGGACAGTGTAAAAACAGAAAGTGCCGTCACCCCCTTTACTGCCCGAGTGCATCCCTCCAAAGGCTTGTGGACCTGTATTCCACATATCACCGGGGATCACCCCATTTTTGAAGGACTCCAACGAAATGGTTTTCTGAGAAATACCTATGAAAACATTTGGCCCCAAAGAAGCCTGAGAAACCTCAAAGTAAATGACGTAAAGGTTCCCGAAAAACCCATAGTCGCCTCTATTGCCTTTGATTGGTTTTCCAGGGGGCACAAGATGGGATATCAAGGGCCCGGCCCTTCCTGGTGGGGCGCCGATATGACCATTGTTCCGGTAAAAAAAGGACAATACTTGCTGTCTCAATTTCAACTGTTGGAAAATTTAGGGAAAGACCCTGTTGCAGATAAAATGATTTTTAACATCATTAGATTTTTAACTCCCAAAGAATAGAAAGTATGCGTAATCTTATTGTTTTTGTCCTCGGTTGTATCCTATCCCAATCCCTCTTTGGTCAAAACCTATGGGATACCGGTAGGGTCAAAGGCGAATGGACGACCGATGAAAAAGCCCAACAAGCCAATGCGTGGAAGGCCCAATGGATTTGGTTAAGCAAGGAAGAGGAAAGCCATACCATGCTGAGCCGTAAAAGCTTTATCATGGGCGAACTGCCTCAAAAGGCCATTTTGAAAATAACCGCCACCTCTCACTACAAACTCTACATCAACGGGCAATACCTGCTCCAAGGGCCTGCCAGAAGTGCCCCCCATCACCAATCCTTCGATCAATTGGAAATCACCCCTTTGCTCGAAAAAGGCATCAATACCATTGCCGTAAAAGTACATTACCAAGACGGACAACAATCCTATCACTTCCAATCAAGACCCGGATTATTGGCCCAACTCAATCTGTCTTTTGGTACTAACGAGCTATCTCTCTCCACGGATAAAAGTTGGAAAGTCAAAGCTGATCCGACTTGGGACAATGAGGCTCCACCGATCAATCGATTTCAGGATTTGGTCAATGACAAAGTTGACTTTAGAAAGAAAATCGAGGGATGGTATAACCCTACTTTTGATGACAGTACTTGGCCATCGGCCACACAGATATACCGGAATGTAGGCTGGCCTGCCCATCAAAAAAACAACTTGGCAGGAGCCACCACCTTGCCTTGGATCAACCTCATCCCCAGAGACCTTCCCTACCTGATTGAGACCGATTGGGTAACCACCAACCTGATCAAAGCGGAGCAAATCGAAAGCCCCAATATTGACAAAATGCCACCCATTTCGATTAAGCCCGCTCAAGAACTCAACATTGACCCTAGTATCCCTTTTATTTTAAAAAGTTCGAAAAAGGGAAAATCTTGGTTTTTACTCTATGACTTTGGAGAGATCATCACTGGAAACCCACGCCTGTCCATAGAGGGTGAAAGAGGAACAAAAGTAGATGTCCTAACGGCCCCTTACCATATCAATGGTTTTTTTAGGCACACTTTCGTACATTCCAACTTTAGGGATCAAATCATTTTATCCGGAGGGTTGGATCAATGGGAATCAACCTATTTTAAACCTTCCAGATATTTAGCCTTGGTCATTCATTCCCAAGATCCGGTTAAAGTCGTTCAAGTAGGCAGCCGCCAATTGCAATATCCCTTCCAACGCAAAGGTCATATCCAAAGTGTAGAAGCCCCATGGATATTGCGTTACTTTAATGCAACCGATAAGACCATCAAAGCCTGCACCAGCGATGCTTATACCGACAATTATCGGGAGCGACGGCAATACGCCCAAACCGGCTATTACGGAGCCATGGGCAACCATTGGATTTTTGGGGATACTGCATTGCAAAGGCGCTACTTGATACAAACGGCTCAAGAACAAGAGGCCAACGGCATCATGCCTGCCTATGCCCCTCTGAAAAGTAACGATTATATGATCATTCTGGATTCCAATTTACTTTGGATCAGAAGCCTCTATCAATATTATTTGTTTTCCGGCGACCGGATCACTACCCAAAAATTATTGGGCAGTGCACTCAAACTCATGACATTAATCCACAGTTTTACAGATGATTTGGGGCTGATCAACAACCCACCTTACCCCTATTGGCTAGATCACTCCGACTTGGATCGTGCCGGAGCAAACTTTACTTTAAATGCGCACTACCTGGGAGCACTACAGGATCTTACTCAATTACTGCAGTGGCTAGATAAAGAAGAGGAGGCAACGATTTTTGTCCAAAGGGCTGGTATTTTAAAAAGTTCGTTGAGGGATCGTTTTTGGAATGCAGAAAAGGGCTTATTTGCCGATGCTTTATTGGAAAAAGGGTTTTCTGATAAATATAGTGAACATACCAATGGAATGGCATTGGCCCTTAAAATTGCCGATAAAGATCAAGGCAGATCAATCGTCGAAAAACTGCTGGCCGATGATCCTAATCTGTTTATCAAAAGAGCAACCGGAATGACCATAGTGACCCCTGCCCTGTCTTATTTCTTGCACAAAGGCATTGCCCAATACGGCCATGTGGATGCTTCATTTGATTTGCTTCGTAAAAGATTCGATCATATGTTGGCCCCCCAATACAACGGAACCCTTTGGGAGGAGTGGTGGCTGGATGGAACCGGAAGAACCGGGAAACTGGACAATCGGATCACACGATCCGATGCACAAACCGAAAGTGCTTTTATGCCTGCACTGTTTGCAGAATTTCTTTTGGGGGTACAACCTTCAATGCCGGGAATGAAGGAAATGACCCTAGAAATGCCCCAAACGAAGATCAAAAAAATAAACTCCGGTATTCCCACTCCCTTGGGCCATTTTGTGGTCAAATGGAATCGAACCAACGCTAGGGAAAAGCGGCTACAGCTCGAAGTTCCTGATGGGATGGTCGTCAGGCTTGATCTGAAAAGCTTGGAAATCCCCGCGGGGAAATCCCTCCAAATCAACAGCAAAAAAATACCAGAGAAGGCGACTAGAAAATCTTTTTATTCGCTCTCTTCGGGAAAATGGGAACTGGTTTTCTGACCTATTTAAGCTCTAACTTTTCGGTTTTACCATATCCGTCTCCTCTGATGGCTTCGAAAGCGGTCAACATTTCCTGAAGTTTTTCGGGTTGGCTGTTTGCTAAATTGTTTTGTTGGCCGATGTCTTCGGCAAGATTGTACAATTGAAAATCGGAATCATTACCCAATTCAATTTGAACCTTTTCATTTACAGCGGGTCCTTTATAGGGAGGTATCATTACCCAATCCCCTTTTTTGAAGGCGGTTCTTGAGGTTGCCTCAATGACCAATTCATCCCTGCCCTGATCAGATTTTCCCATCAAAAGATCCATTAAAGGTAGGCTGTCATCGGTTCTGACCTCACTGCCCACCAACTGGGCCAAAGAGGATAACAGGTCCAATTGACTCACCATAGCATCGGAAACACCGGCTTGAATTTTTCCTTTCCAATACGTGAAAAAAGGCACGTGAGTACCCGCTTCAAACAGGCTGTATTTTCCTCCGCGAAAAGGCCCCCAAGGGGTGTGATCCCCATTTTTAACATCAGAATCATCATAGTAACCATCATTTAAAACCGGTCCATTGTCACTGGAAAAAATGATGAGGGTATTCTCCAAAATCCCCTCGGCTTCAAGTGCTTTTTTTAGTTCTCCCAAACACCAGTCAGCCTCAACGATGGCGTCCCCTCTGGGACCCAATTCAGACAGCCCTTCAAACCGTGGGTGGGGGGTTCTGGGAACATGTGGCTGTTGCATCGGATAGTATAGGAAGAAAGGTTGATCCTTGTGATCTTTGATGTATTTTTGGACGCCGTTTAGAAAATGATCAGCCATATCGATATCGCTCCATTTGGCCGCTTCTCCGCCTTTCATAAATCCAATCCTTGGGATTCCGTTGACAATACTGCTGTTGTGTCCGTGATGCCACTTCATAGTCAATAATTCAGGATTATCTAAACCTGTAGGTTCACCCTCAAAATTCTTCTGGTAATTCACTTCAATAGGATCATCGGGATCTAATCCTACGACATTTCCATCCTCAATATAAACTGTGGGAACCCTGTCTTGTGTAGCTGCCAAGATATAAGAATAATCAAACCCTAATTGGTTGGGGCCTGGGATTACCATTTCATTCCAATTGACATTCCCGTTACCCAAACCCAAATGCCATTTCCCAATGATAGCGGTTTGATAACCTTGCTGCTTTAACATTCTAGGAAGCGTCATCTGCTCAGTACCAATAATCAAGGGTGCAGTACCGGCCAGAATTCTCGCTCTTTTTTCGCGCCAGGGATATACCCCTGTCAACAATGCATATCGGCTGGGTGTACAGGTTGCAGAGGTGGCATAACCATTATTGAATCTCATCCCTTCCATGGCCATGGCGTCCATATTGGGTGTTTTTAATTTTTTAGCACCATTGTAGCTGACGTCACCATAGCCTAAGTCATCCATGTAGACAATGATTATATTGGGTTTTGTAGGGGCTTCTTTTTCATTACAGGAGATAAAACCTAAGGTGAACAATAAAACTATTGGGGTTAATTTGAATTTTAAAAACATAAGGGTTTGGTCGTATTTCGTTGTACACCCAAATTAGTGATTTATAACTATTTTAGAGAAATTTTTGTTCAAAAACATGAAAAACAACAAATCACTGGTTTTGTTGTTTACAATCCTGAATACGGTTATTATAACTTTGGCAGGTTGTGAATATTTACAAAATAATATCTCGGGAAATGACCACCCCAATGTGATCGTTATCATGACAGATGATTTAGGCTATGTGGATGTTGGGTTCAATGGTAGTATTGACATTCCCACACCCAACATAGATCGCATTGCACATCAAGGGGTAAGATTCACTAATGGTTATACTCCGTATTCTGTCTGCAGTCCTAGTAGAGCCGGTTTTATTACTGGGCGATACCAACAGCGTTTTGGATATGAAAGAAATGCCCAATACCGACCCAATGACCCCAACATGGGTTTACCCCAAAATGAGAAAACCATCCCTGAAGTTTTGGGTCAGGTTGGCTATACCTCAGGTGTTATCGGAAAGTGGCATTTGGGAGCGCATATTTCAAATCATCCACTAAATCGCGGATTCAATTTTTTTTATGGACACTTGGGGGGAGGACATCGCTATTTTCCCGAAGAATTGACCATTGAGGACAGTTATTCCATCAATGATGAACCTCTAAGTTACAAGACGTGGATCATGCGAGATCATAAGCCAGAAAAAACCGATGAATATTTAACCGATGAATTTTCGAATGAAGCACTGAAGTTTGTTGAAAAAAATCACAAGGGTCCCTTCTTTTTGTATTTGGCATACAATGCACCCCATGGCCCCCTTCAGTCAACACCAAAATACTTGGATCGTTTTGACCACATCAAAAACAATAAGAGAAAAACATATGCTGCCATGGTCAGCGCTGTTGATGAGGGCGTGGGTCGATTACTCGATAAACTCGAAACTCTGGAAATTGCTGAAAATACGATGATCTTCTTTTTATCTGACAACGGAGGGCCTGAGCCTAAAAATGGATCAAACAATGGGCCGCTGAGAGAGGGAAAATCCTCCATTTATGAGGGTGGAAATCGTATTCCATTTGCTATGCAATGGACTAGAGAAATTTCACCAATGGTCTATGAATATCCGATTTCTAGTTTGGACATATTCTCAACAATAGCAGCCTTAACTGATGCTCCTTTGACAGCAGATAGGCCACTGGACGGGGTAAATATTATTCCTTTTTTGAAAGGAGAAAAACAAGGAAGACCTCATCAAACCTTATACGTCAGAAAATTTGACGATGATCTTTATTCAGTGAGAGATGGAGATATGAAATTAGTAACCAAGAAGAAAAACTCA
>MDTA01212878.1_pt1 | contig 16954 bp, 14 predicted proteins | sample 811151 | NCBI WGS metagenome assembly MDTA01 (sample SAMN05326648, study PRJNA326480) | marine metagenome | isolation source: seawater | place: Indian Ocean: South | collected 2010
AAAAACCACTTTTCCGTCAGGCGACGTCTCAATCACCCTCATCTTACCTGCGCTCGATCGCTGGTCACTACCCTCCTTTGCTTTATCCACGTTTACAACCACCAGCAGGTTGCCGTTTTCAAGTCGATCGACCCACCGAGGGTAATTGAAACCCGCTACGCGCCACAATAACCGCCCTTCAACTCCATATTCAGCCAAGCTGCCTTCCTCAGGGTGCGCACAGAGAAAACGCCCTGCTCGTAGCCTCTTAAATGAAAGGATTCTCGACGGCATGTTCCATACCCCCACGCGCCGCCCACTAATGTCCAACTCTTCAACCTCACTCCCAATTGCCACAAGCAATCTCCCCCCCGGCATAATCGCTGCCCCTCCTCCGACCGGAATTCCTGATGCACTCCAAATCTCTTTACCGTCATAGGTAAAAACACCTCCCCGCCCCTCTTCATTACCTCCCCCAGAAGCGACTGCCAACTTGGCAGAATCATTAAATGAGATGCCATCCGGGCGAATTGCCGCCATAGAAGCAGCAAGTTGCGACTTGCCCAATTTCTTACCACTTGTGGTCCATGGGGACACGGCTTCGTCCTTTCCTGGCGGGGTGGCCACTAAAACGATAAACTCGCCTCGAGCACCTCTACCTATCCTAACAGGCTCAATGGCCACATCATCCCCCAAACTGCCAAGATAATTCTCCCACCGCCCGACTGCTTCTTTTCTTGTATCGGCAGAATCATAACCGGCAAAACCAAAGTCTTTGCTATGAAGCCGACGCAACAAAATTCCCGCTTCGTGCCGGACACGCAAATTCTCTGAGCCTAGCAAATCGAGTAACTGCCCGGACACTTCAGAATCTCCCGTAGCAGCACGACCACGCACCATGGCTAATTGAAGAAATTCATCATCTGCCACGAAGTCGGTAACTCGGCTCGGCTCGACCTCAGAGAGAAATCGGTTACCTATAACAAAAGCTGCAAGTTCCCTCTCTGATTGATATTCAGAACTCAGTAATTTTTCAAATGCCTCACGATCCTGTTTTTGCGCACAAGCTGCCGAGGCAATTTCAAACATACGCAATAAGTCCCAGTGTGAAACGGGATCAAATGTTGATGCCATGACACTCAGAGGAAGCCCCCACCCTGGCATCGGTTTCGAGCTTAACCTCCCGCCAACATGGTAAAGAGCATCAAGACGACGACGCTTGATGCGCACATTGAGTATTCCCTGAATGCGTCTGGACATTTCTGCTCCGGCATCCTTTCTGGCACCGCCTAACAAATGCTCAATGGGCGCGGCAACCATCACGAGTGCCCTGGAGGCATCATTGCGTTTTCTAAAATCATCGGCATCAAGATCACTGATCTGCTTCAGCACCTGCCCAAGCTCATTCCGAGTGAGAAAAAAATGGGCAATCTTCTCCTCAAAGTTCTTGTCCTCCGGGCTTATTTCGAGATCCACTAAAATCGACTCCCCAGCACTAAGAGGCGACTTCCTTACCCTGTCTCTTTCCTCCGTGCTCACGCCGTCCGGCTCTGTTGCCGCATCAACACCTCCTACTACTTCCTCTGCAAAAAGCCCCGCCCCGCCTGACAGAAGTGGTAAAATCCACAAAGAAAGAAATAAAGTCAGCGAATTCAACCTACCCATTGAGACGAAATTATAAATTAGACTACGCCAGTTCATCCTCAGCTGCAAGAATGCCACAAATGCCTATATGGCCAGATCGAAACAAGCTGGTCTACCAACTTGGGTTGTTGCTGAGGATCGGGTATAAACCCGAGTATCTTAAACAAACACTGAGCGAATCCTCAGATTTGCTTGATCAGGCTGCAGATGATGCTCTTTTGCGCGCCTTGCGAATAAGGCTACGAACCGTATCACTGGGCTTTGCACCATTGCCTATCCACTGATCCACCTTTTCAAGGTCCATGGCATCTTTACCTTCATGCATCGGATCATAAACACCAACACTCTCAATAAAACGCCCATCACGGCGGGAACGAGAATCCGTAACAACCACCCTGTAGTAAGGACGATCCTTTGATCCTTCTCTTTTCAGACGAATTACAACTGCCATAGTGTCAATGATACGCTCTGCTGCGCACTTTTATCAACTGCGCTTTTTATAAGCGGGCGCTAAATTTGCCCTCTTTTCGCCAATTGCCAAGGTTTTTTTTGAAACCACGGGAATTCCTAGAATTTCATGCCCTTTGGCAACCCTCCTAGGCTATCCATATCCAGCCCACCTCCCCCCAGCTGGCCCAACATTTTTTTCATCTTGCCCTTGCTGCGCATCATTTTACGCATTTGACCGAACTGACGCAAAAATTGATTCACCTGAGTAATACTGTTGCCACTACCTCGAGCCAGACGAAGGCGTCGTTTACCATTGAGAATCTCGGGACGACTACGCTCCTTTGGAGTCATTGATAATACGATTGCCTCAACCCTCTTGAGCTTACGTTCATCCATTGCCCCGGCCAACCCCTTCAACTTTGATGCTCCCGGCAACATGCCCAGAATCCCTTCAAGAGGTCCCATCTTCTGCATCATCTTCATCTGCGCAAGAAAATCATTAAAGTCGAAGGATTTTTTGTCCATTCGCTTTGCCAACTTTATGGCTTCTTCCTCATCAATGGCCTCTGCCGCTCTCTCGACAAGTCCAACAACATCCCCCATTCCGAGAATGCGCTCAGCCATGCGTGAAGGCACAAAAACGTCAAGGTCTGTGAGCTTTTCCCCCTCACCGACAAACTTTACCGGCTGGCCTGTCACCGAACGCATGGAAAGCGCTGCACCACCCCGGGCATCACCATCAAGCTTGGTCAGGACAATACCGGTAATACCAACCGCATCATTAAAATGTGTGGCAACGCTGACCGCCTGCTGACCTGTAGCTGAATCAGCAACAAGCAGAGTTTCCCTGGGCTTAAGCATGTCGGTAAGACGCTTGAGTTCCTCGATTAGTTCAGAGTCAATCTCTTGTCTTCCAGCAGTATCAAAAATCAATACATTGCCTCCCTGAGCCTCCGCCCAGACTAAGGCCTTTTTAGCCGCTTTTACAATATTGGTCTCTCCCGGATCAGGCCTGAAGACAGGCACATCAATCTCAGCTCCCAAGACAGCCAATTGCTCCACAGCTGCCGGTCGATAAAGATCACATGCAATCAACAGCGGTTTGCGGCCCTCTTTCTTAAGGCGCAGGGCAAGCTTACCTGATGTAGTGGTCTTGCCTGCGCCGTTAAGCCCACACATCACAATCCTGGCAGGAACATTCAAATCCAGAGTCGAGGCATCCCCACCAAACAGTTCAGTCAGGCAGTCCTGGAATATCTTTACGATCTGCTGCCCGGGAGTAACACTCCTCAAGACTTTCTCGCCAAGCGATTGCTCCTTTACCTTAGCAATAAAATCCTTGGCAACACTGAAGTCCACATCTGCCTCAAGCAGAGCCATTCGAACCTCACGCATCGCATCAGCGATATTCTTTTCGGAAATTTTTCCCTGTCCCTTGAGTTTCTTGAAGACGCCCTCAAGACCTCCTGAAAGTTGCGCAAACATATTCAGCAATGTGGTCAGAAGTCACTTTAAATGCAAGGACTCCTATCCTAGAAAAAGAGATTTCGCATAATGCTCCTGGTGCGAAATACTCAATCTCTCTTTTTCCTTGCACTCTTTTTTTCACTGCGCTGCTTTCCGCGCAGCTTTTTATCGGTATTCTTTGTGGTTGAAATTCCAAGATCTGCAGCCGCTTTTTTAATCACATTACCAATATAATTCTCACCATAGGCACCGATTTGCTCACCATCTCCAATCTCGGCAATTCTGGCTACAGCCACACGGGCGGTTTCATCCATATGGTCAAGGACATTCATGGCACGCAAGCGGGAAAAGGCATTCTTCTCTTGCATCACGGTCTGCAAAACAACAACAGCTCTTCCTCCTTCACCCTGTTTGAACAAAGCCTGTGCTGCAGCAGTACGAACATCAGCAGACGAATCATCACACAACCTTAATAAATCACGTCTGGCAGGTGCCGCCTTCTCGGCAAGAATGATGCAACCTGTCGCCCCCCAGTAGCGGATCGCTGCATCAGGATCACGCATCATATCCCGCAATTGTTCCAAGTCATCAGCCGTCGCATCCACCGCCTTCTCTGCCGCAGCCTTGATCCGGGCAAGCGGGTAATTCTTGGCGTTGAGCCCAAACTCATAAGGGGAGCGCTCCCCCATCCTGTCATGCATCTGCCCCTCAGGCAAGAATCCTAGATCCCTAATTTCCATCTGCCACCGGTCCAATTCTCCAGCCAATCGTTCAATTTGTGCGGCATGCCTAGGGCTTGATGCCAGATTTTTCACCTCATGTGGATCCACATGAGTATCATAAAATTCCACGGGGGGCTTGGTTTTCCAAAAGGCACTCTGCACCGCATTGAGTTGCCCCTGATCGTACATCTTTTTCCAAAGTCTTGTGGTATCAGTCTGGAACATGTAAGCGATATATTGCCCATAAACTTGGTGGGGGTTGTAATTGCGAATATATTTATATCGCTTATCCCTTACCGCTCGAACCATGTCATACCGTTCATCCATACGACCTCGAAAAGCATGAACATATTGCCGTGGGGCCACTTTATGAACCCCTAGAAAAGCCTTACCGTGCATGTGTGGAGGAGGTTTTAAGCCGGCAAGACTCAAAACCGTCGGACCAAGGTCAACGAAGCTGACCAACCGATCCGTCTTTTTCCCCGGAGCAACCTCACGCCACCCCCTCCACTTTTCAGGAATCCTTACCAGTAAAGGAATATGAATGCCGGAATCCCACAACCAACGCTTGTGTCTGGGCATGCCGGAACCGTGGTCACCATAATAAAAAACGATAGTGTCCTCTAATCGCCCAGCATCCGCCAACTCCTTAAGATTGGCCTCCACAATTTTATCGAGCTTAGAAATATTGGCATGATATTGCGCCCAGTCCCTTTTGGTTTCTGGTATTTCCGGATGATACGGTGGCACAGGTGCATCTCCAGTCTTGTGGTGAGGAAAAGACTGTTCCTGAAGTCTGATCTTGCTCTCATGAGAGATTGTATGGTTGAAAATGGCAAAGAACGGCTTGCCTTTAGGGGCGTTTTTCCAGTGAGCATTACGGCTCGAGTCATCCCAAGCCCCGGGAGGTTCAATCAGGTTGTAATCCTTTTTCGAGTTATTAGTACAATAATATCCCGCCTCACGCAGGTAATGAGAATAGAAACGTATCCCATCGGGAAGCGGTGCCCGGCTACGCATGTGCTGACTCCCTAGCGCAGGCGGATACATACCCGTGATGATTGTTGATCGAGCAGGCGCACAGACTCCTGCCGTAGCAAATGCATGGGTATATATAGCGCTCTGAGAAGCAAATTTATCAAGTGCAGGCGTATGCGCATACGTCTGCCCAAATGCTCCCAGATCGGGACCGTTATCTTCACTGGTAATCCAGAGGATATTGGGCTGTTGGGCACATAAAGAGCCCATGCCCATCATTAAGTAGGAGAGTATTTTTAGGATGCTCGTTCTCAATACAGTCATTTTTCTATATTATTATGCTCGTATTCTACTTAATAGGCAGCCCTTTAAACACAGCCATCAGTTACCCCGACTGTGAAGCCATCCACCGCTAGCTCTTTGCTTACCTGAATCAGAATCAGTAATTTAATCAATCATTAACGGAGATCGATGAGCGATAGAAGAATTGTCCTCCACCGTTACCGTTTATACGCAGAATCAGGGTATGCGTTCCGTCACCATTCAACACATCAGACACCACAGAGTAATCAATACCTTCGGTAAGCACACTCCAGTTCGCTAAATCGCTGCTAGACTGATGCTCAACAACGAGGTCAGGATCATTAACAAGTGTCATTTGTATAATCAGGTCGTTTCCGTCAACAGTTGCGCCCGGAAGATTTTCACCGAACCCTGATCCGTTAAATGCATATGATAGCAACTCGTCGGAATCTTGACCAGATTCCTCAGGCTCGAGGCCGGTGGTAAAGAAGTCCTCGACATCTGCAATCCGGTTTGCCTCTGGAACATTATAGAGCTCTCGGTATTCCGCGAGCTTCTCAAGGAATTTTTCCTTGGCCGTCTTGATCACAACCCCATCCTCATCCACATCATCCTCAAACTTGGTTTCTCGGTAATAACTACCGTAAGAAGGTAATGACCCACTAAAGGAAAAACCCTGCGCAGTTCTAACCCGTGTCCCGTTACCAGGCAGAGTAGTTAGCTGGTTCTGAAAAATAGGGCTATCACCCACACGGTAAAGCACAGTATCATCACCAATGATTGTCGTGTAGGTGGGAAACCCGAAATATGAACCACTCAGGTTGCCTGAATTATCACTCGCGCTCTGGTCCGCTGTAAATGTCTTCTCGGTGCCCTCCGTATAGTTAAATGGCGAAAGGTCGGTTAGATCACCATTTTCCAGCGGTGTGGCAATCTTCGTATCCAGGTCGATAAGGTAGTCATAGGGGGAAGTGAACCCGAACGCATCAAGTTCATTAATTGAAACCTTACCGTCTTCATCCAGATCCTGCACCTCAAGGTCAAGAGCCGGTCTCAGGAAAATATTCCGCTGCTTAAGCTCTGTGCCTTTAACCTGTAAATTGATAAATCCGTAATACGTCCGGTAGTCATACTGCCCGCTTGTTGCATCATCACTCGCCTTGTAATCCGACTTACCCGAACCGTTCAGAAACGTATACTCACCAAACCAATAACCCCTCTCTCTCTGCCAAACCTCAAAATCAAGCAAGTCCACGTCCACCGGCTCTTCTTCTTCCGCAACCAGATCAACCGGCAAAAAGAAAAATCCAAGACACAAATATAAAAGTGATGACAGCAGCTTAAGTGGTTTATTAGAATTCATGATTGAGTCGTCGTTTTGCTCTTTAAAGCCTAATGCTTTTCAAGGAAATTGATCATAATAAGTTTAAATCCTTATCAAAAACTAAAACGACTTTAAGAAAGCCTTGTTACCTTTGCAAGCTTCTCTACGTAGATCAATTTTCCCATACCACAAAAACTAGCACTTCCCGGCATGAAGGCATGCTTACAGGATTATTGCTTCCAGAGCACTTCCTTAATAAGGAATTCCATAATCATTCCATAAATTTCAGATTGAAGGACAACCATCCATTCCTCGGACACAGGATTCGTTCCCATTTCCTCCATATCGGAATGCAAGTCATGCCTGTAATGCAGAACAAGTCTTGCCTGATTCAATGCACTGCACCAACTCTCAGCATGAGAATCAGCCAGAGTCATCGAATAATAATCGTAACCATCTGAATCCCAAATACTCGCCGAGGATATATCTGCGGCAACCACATCAAGTGCCTTGTTAAAAGCATGCCTAATTTCCGGTCCGGTATACTCACTCCAATCCTCCTCGATGGACAATGCCGCTGCCTTATCTAAGCCAGCTGTTGGCGCAATCGGGGATGGATAAAGGCGCTCTATTGCCTTCTCACAACCGGAAGGGTCCGCAGCTTGTTGAATACGTGAGAGCAAAAGATACTCAAGCTCTGAGACTTTTTCCAGAGACCATCGCCCATCACTATGGCGTCTTAACTCCATCTGATCAATATCACTCAACAGGTTCCATCGCAGCCAGTAACTGGTAAGACTGCAACTGCTGCACAAACAACTCAGCTTTCTCTCTATCGCCCGTCCAGACTATTGCCCTGCCCTTGTTATGCACCTGTAACATGAGTTCGGTAGCCTTTTGCTCCGAATATCCAAAAATGCGACGAATCACCATAGTCACGAAACTCATAAGGTTGACAGGATCATCAAATATCAAAACCTGCCATGGCGGTGCTAGGCTTTGATCTTCCTTGATATCGGCAACAGGAAGCACCTCAACCTCGGCACTGGAATTTATGACAATCATTGACATACAAAACCGACACCTTTCTGCCATCCAGTTAAATACTCTGAAAGTGCCTTACGTATTGAGTCAGTAGACGCGATGACATCTCGCGAGAATATCTGCTGCCACTGCTCAGAATTTTCCGGCATGCACCCGGCAATTCCAGCCCCCATACTCCATTCAAGATATGCATAAGCCATTACCGCCTGCAATAACGGTAAACTAAACAACGTTGCATGAAGCGCGAATGCTGTCGTAAAACTACATTCCGGACGTTTATTGCGAAGTTGACGTAACAAGCCCATGCCCCGCCCCTCTCCTCTAGCCAGAAAAACCGATGATGCAGACACACTCAGTCGTTGAGCTGCCAATGCAGGCAACTGACCCAACAACTTGTCATCAGCCGAGATAATGCCTTTTATATTTCCGGCGCATGATGATTGAAAAATGAAAGCAAAATGTGGCAGCAGAATAACTTGGAAACATTCGCTGTAGAATCGTTCCCATGACTGCTCTTCTTCGAGATAAGCCAATGCGCCATGTCCACGTATGCCATGACAGGCATTGCTGATCGCTCGCCACATGTCGGCTCCGTCTCCGCCAATATCATGGCGTATAAAATCTCCATTCACATCACGCATACCATCAAAGTCAGCATTTGATATAGATACTACAGGATCAAAAAGAAAACCACTGAACATCAGGAGGTCTTTTTCCAGATCACTTCCTGGACCCTGCTCATCTCATTGAATTCACTATTGGTCTTGTCCTTGTATCCTGCCAGATGCAATAATCCGTGGACGATATACAATAGTAGCTCTGCCTCTGTGGAATGCCCATACTCCGCAGCTTTTTTCTCTGCTACGTCAGCACAAACTATAATTTCACCATGATCAAAGGTAATGACATCGGTTTCCGTCGGGTCATTCAGAAATCTTCTATGCACCTCGGAAATTTCTGCTGAACAAACAATACTAACCTCAACCTTTTTCAGACTAACAAGGGAACATTCAGAAAACGCCTTCTGAATGCAAAGGGGAAGAGCCCTTTGTAGCGCATCTTGAACATACCCCACGTCAAGATTCATGCTTTCCTGACGATTGTATAACTCAAGCCGTGGAACTACAGGAATCGTACTCATGAAATAGGAATATCTGCCTTCTTCGACTTTCCTGGGTGAATACCAGTTCTCGATGATTTCTTGCCATTGCTCCCATTCTTAACCGAAACAGCATTTTTTCCCGAACCATTACGCTCTGTATCCTGGTTATTTTTGGGGTAAATAATCCGGCTATGCAGCATGCTGCGCAACGTGGAGTTAAAACTCTCTGAGATCACATTGATTTCGCGTAATGTAAGATCACATTCGCTGAGCTGCCCATCAAGTATCCTGCTGCTTATGATATCCTCAACGAGTTGCGTAATCTTTCCGGGCGTAGGTTTTTCGAGGGAGCGTGATGCACTTTCGACAGCATCAGCTAGGCTTATGATCCCGCTTTCCTTGAACTGAGGCTTGGGGCCGGGATAACGGAAGCTCTCTTCTGAAACCTCCGGGACATCATCATCATTAAGCTCACCTTCCTCTTGCCGTTCCCGGGCCTGCTTTTCCTGTTCAATGGCTTTGCGATAAAAGAAATACACAAGAGAAGTTCCATGGTGCTGCTCAATGACGTCAATGATTTTTGGATTCAACTTATGGGTCAGAGCAATATCTACCCCCTCTTTGACATGAGCGGTAATAACCAAAGCAGACATTGTTGGGGTCAGGTCATCGTGGGGATTATCAGCTTCCCCGATGTTCTCAATAAAATACTCGGGTTTGGCAAGCTTCCCTATATCGTGAAAATAAGAACAAACCCTGCACATTGTTGCATTTGCACCTATTGCTTCAGCAGCTGACTCGGCGAGGTTGGCAACAAGAAGGCTGTGATGATAACTGCCCGGTGCCTCAATGGTCATCCTGCGCAAAAGTGGATTATTAAGATCAGCAAGTTCAATCCATGAGATATCAGTAATAATTCTGAACAGACTTTCCAAAATCGGCAAAACTCCACCAACGAACATTGCAGTTACAACTCCTCCCAATAAAGCTGCGAGAACCCCATATCCCAGGGCAATCCAGTCCACTTTCTGACCATCAAGAAAGTTCGCACCAATCAGCCCAAAAAGAATACCAAAACCAGTGACCGAGATTACAATCAACAATCCGGCACGCACAAGACTGCTTCGCTTACGAACACCATCAGTAGCCAATACAGCCAGAAATCCAACTACGAGGCCGGCAATCATGATCGGAAGAGCCATCGCACCACTAACCAACAGGGCAGCCCATACCGAGCATAAAACAGTAACAAGCAGTGCTAGAGTTCTGCCCAAAAGAATCGATATGATCATGGGCGCCAAGGCAAAAGGCGCAACCAGGAAACTGTAATGATCCCCATTAAGCCCAAAAGTTCCTCGATCAGCCAAAGCGAAACTTACCCGGAACAGTGCCAGATGAATAAACATTATGCCAAAAATTAAAAGAACTCGGCTGTTTCTCCGGAAACTTGAAGGGTGATTAATGAAAAAATGCAACAGCCCAATTAACAAAACAACCATTCCAAGTATGATTGCTCGCCATGAGGTTGCGACCATCGGCAACCGTTCATCCGGTGCCCCCATGATTAATGCACCTAGACCAATTCCAAACAACAGGAACAGGGCAAATCGAACCAGTGCTGCATCACGCAACTTTTCCACCCACTCTTTCTCACTGTGCTTGCGTCGAGTTTTCTCGGTCATCAAACCGCGCCGCTTCAACTGGAGCCTCTTGATAGCCTTAATCATGAACAAATAAACGAAGTGCGTAGGAACGCTGATTACCCAAGAGCGGGCAATCGTGAAAGAATAAATTGGGGGCGTTAACTATGTAGGCTAAGCAAACGGAATACTCGCAAAGATTTATCGGCAATTAACAAGGCGCCCAGAGGATAATGGGTACCTCAACTGCTTGACACACTTATAAACTTAATGAACAGCAAGGCAAAATCAACGCTTCTCGAAAACTTTTACACATAGCTTTCAGCAATCGGTCAACTGCTTTTTCCCCTATTGTTATCATATGCCTTTATAATGGATGAAACTACGGGATGCCGCACCACATCATGCCTTTCAAACTCAATAAAATCAACACCTTCAATTCCTGAAGAAAGTATTTGGATTGCTTCCCTCAACCCGGAATTAACGCCACCCTTTAAGTCTACTTGTGAAGGATCTCCTGTAATCGTACAACGAGCCCCCTCCCCTAAGCGGGTCAAAAACATAAACATCTGCTCACTGGTCGTGTTCTGCCCCTCATCAAGGATGATTGCCGCATGATTAAGAGTTCGCCCGCGCATATAAGCAAGTGGAGCAATCTCTATTTTGCCCTGCTCAATCATTTTATTCACCTCACCGGGCTCGATCATCTCATATAAAGCATCATATAATGGACGTAAATACGGAAGAATCTTCTCGGTCAAATCCCCAGGTAAAAAACCCAATACCTCACCAGCTTCCACTGCCGGTCTAGTAAGAATCAATCTTTTGACCTTCTTCTGCTTTAAAGCTGACAAGGCCGATGCAACAGCAAGGTAAGTTTTACCAGTGCCCGCCGAACCGACACCAAACACAACGTCATGATCTTCCATAGACTTTAGATAAGCCAACTGATTCCTTGTTCTCGGCCTTACCGGAGGAAGCCTCCCGCCACCAAGCAATTGACAACCAAGTAATTCAGTCAATGTAACCGGTTCTCCAGTTGCTGCTGTTTCAATCGCAAAGCAGAAATCCTGCCGATTAATCTCCGCACCACCTCTACGCGCATCCTCAAGATCACGTATTGCAGACACCGCACGCTGCACGGCACCCTCCTCGCCCTCAAACTCGATCCAGCAATCACGCGTAACGCCCCGGACACCAATTACGGATTCTATTTTTTTAACCAAGGATACGTCCCCCGCCAACAAGGAGAGAAGAAAATGGGCATTCTCAAAGTCAATTTTTTCTCTGGCCATTAAAAATCTAATCCAGTCAAACCTCAGTTAAATCGCAGGTTAAGGTCGGTGAAAACCATGTTGATATAACGACTCACAGGGAAAAATACCACTTTATTATAATGCTCTGGAGGGATTTTTCTTAGAATTCAGGGTGAAAATTGTAAATCCGCAGTTGCCACAAGAGCTGATTGCCATTACATCCAAATTCCGTGGACGAATCGCGCCTCGGTAAAATCATAAAGCAGTTCTCTGACAAGAGAATTCTGGTCATTGGCGACATAATGCTAGATCGTTTCCTCTGGGGAAACGTCAGTCGCATTTCTCCTGAGGCGCCTGTGCCTGTTGTCGAAATTCAACGCGAAGAACTTTACCCGGGTGGCGCTGCCAATGTTGCCCGCAATCTCCAGCCATTTGCCCGATCCGTTGCGGTCATGGGCTTAACTGGCAGCGACCGCGAAGGTGAACAGCTCATGGAAATTCTATCGGCCCGGGGACTAAACACGGATTGCATACAAAGCTCAGGGTCTAATCTCACAACCGTTAAGACTCGAATTGTTGCACGCAACCAACAGGTGGTCCGTATCGATCACGAACAAAGAACCCCCTTAACCAAGGAACAGGAGGACCGGGCCATTGAACAGATTACCCGGAGACTACCTGAACTAGATGCTGTCATTATTCAGGATTATGGAAAAGGCTTCATTACCCAAAGTTTTATTGACCGCATTAATGAAATTGCAGATTCTGGACAAACCGTCATCACGGTGGATCCTAATCCGAATAATCCGGTAACTTGGCGGGGAGTCACAGCCATCAAGCCGAACCGCAATGAAGCATTTAACTTTGCCAATAAAGCGGAAGCCCCCCTTTGTGACCCCCCAAGCAAAGACGTCACACTAAAGCAAATCACCAGTTCCTTATTCAGACTTTGGCAAACAAAACACCTCCTGATTACTCTCGGCGAACAGGGCATGGTTTTATGTGAGAATGAATCATCCCTCGTGCACATCCCTTCCCGCGCACAGGAAGTATTTGATGTATCTGGAGCCGGGGACACAGCAATCGCAATATTCACTCTCGCTCTTGCTTGCGGAGTCGATGCAAAAGAATCCGCCGAGATTTCTAATTGGGCCAGTGCTGTCGTCATTGGTAAATTCGGCACAGCAACCTTGGAACCGGATGAACTTCTGGCAGCAGCAAGCAATCGCTCATGAGCCCACCACCTAATACAGGCAAAGTCGTCGGTGTCATCCCGGCTAGGTGGCAATCAAGCCGATTTCCGGGAAAACCCCTCCACGACATCGCGGGAAAACCCATGATACAACACGTATGGGAACGTTGTCAGGCCTCAGAAAGACTTGAGGCAGTATTGATCGCAACCGATGATGATCGTATCGCTCAGGCTGCCACGGCTTTTGGTGCACAGGTCAAGATGACCTCTGACACACACCTTTCCGGCACCGATCGGATCGCTGAAACAATCGCCGATGAAGACCAATTTAGTCACGTTATCAACATCCAGGGCGATGAACCATTGATCAATACTGAGCTTATTGACAGAATTGCCACCACACTCATTGATAACCCATCTATCCCGATGATCACGGCGGCATTACCAATGGAAAATCATTTGGATCTTGCAAATCCAAACATTGTGAAGACAGTAATTAGTGTAGATGGCAAAGCACTCTATTTCTCACGTAGCGTGATTCCTTATCAGGACAGTGAAAGCCCGGCTACCACCTGCTACCGGCACAAAGGAATTTATGGATACACAAGGGAGTTTCTTCTTAAGTTTGTCCGCTGGCAGCCCTCACCCCTGGAACTCACCGAAAAACTTGAGCAACTCCGTGCGCTCGAAAACGGCATCTCAATACACGTTATTATAACGGATGACGATTCACCGGGAGTCGACACCCCTGAGCAAGCCGCGATAGTCGAACAACTTGTCCTTGCCACCAGCTAAAACCCAATCACCCAAACCTTCCCTCTCCATCAGAAATGAAAAATACCAAGTTTATATTCGTTACCGGAGGAGTGGTCAGTTCACTGGGTAAGGGACTCGCCGCAGCATCCCTTGGCACTCTTCTTGAAAAACGCGGACACAAAGTAATCCTGCAGAAATTCGATCCTTACCTGAATGTAGACCCCGGAACCATGAGCCCGTTCCAGCATGGGGAGGTATATGTGCTTGATGATGGTGCCGAGACTGACCTTGACCTTGGTCACTATGAGAGATTTACCGGCGGAGTGTTGTCAAAACTCAACAACCTTACCTCAGGACAAGTCTACGAAAACGTTATCAAGAAAGAGCGCAAGGGTGATTACCTGGGAAAAACAGTTCAGGTCATCCCACACGTAACTAATGAGATAAAAGGCCGAATCTACGAGGTATCTCAACAAATGGATGCGGACGTGATTATCACCGAGATCGGTGGTACTGTTGGAGATATCGAAGGCTTGCCATTTCTCGAGGCGTTACGCCAGTTCGCACACGAAGTCGGTCAGGAAAATGCCCTTTTCATCCACGTTACCCTAGTACCCTACATTGGAGCTGCCGGTGAACTGAAGACCAAGCCAACCCAACAGAGCATTGCCAAATTACGTGAAATCGGCATACAGCCGCAGGTAATCCTATGCCGCTCGGAACTCCAAATTGAAACCGATGTAAGGGAAAAGATTTCCATGTTCTGTAACGTCCCTTCCAAGGCTGTTATAGAGTGCCGTGATGTCCCTCACTCAATCTACGAACTACCACTCTATCTGCACGAGGAAAAACTCGACGACATTGTCTGCGACCGCCTTGGCTTGCCTCAGAAAAAACCCAACCTTGAAGCCTGGAAAGACTTTGTATGGAGAGTCATTGACCCTTCTCATGAGACGCGCATTGGTGTTGTCGGAAAATACATCGAGCTACAGGATGCCTACAAGAGCATCTATGAGGCGCTCACTCATGCCGGAGCTGCTAATGACACAAGGGTAATTGTCGAGCGAATAGACGCGGAGGATCTGGAAAACGAAGCCAACCTTGAAGAACGCCTTGACGGTATAGACGGCTTGCTGATCCCAGGCGGTTTTGGAGATCGGGGAATTGAAGGAAAAATCAAGGCTGCGCAGTTTGCTCGGACACGGGGAATACCCTATTTCGGAATTTGCCTTGGAATGCAGATCGCTACCATTGAATTTGCCCGCAATGTGGCCAATCTGAAAAATGCCAACAGCACTGAATTTGATCAACACACCATGCACCCGGTTATCTGCCTTTTGGAGGAACAGAAAAGCGTAACCCATAAGGGAGCTTCAATGAGACTGGGAACATGTGTGTGCGACCTGAAGCCCGGGACGAAGTCCTATGAACTATATAAAAGCTCAACAATTAATGAACGTCACAGACATCGATTTGAATTCAATGGTGACTACCGCAAGCAACTGGAGAAAGCAGGGCTGATTATCGCGGGAACCTCCCCTGACGGCATGCTGGTTGAGATCATCGAGTTACCAAATCATCCTTACTACGTTGCCGCACAGTTTCATCCTGAGTTCCTTTCCAGACCAAATTCATCTCATCCGCTTTTCAAAGGCTTCGTGGCAGCGTCCCTAGCTCGCAGAATGACACTAATGTCTGACCCAGCCGAAAAGCAGGCTAGTAATAAGGAGTCAAAAAACAACAAATAGATCCGGAAAGCGCACTGCTGCTCTTACATTTAAAATTAGAGTTCAAAGGATAGCCGTCATCCAGCAGTTCAAGTGCTTTTGATACACTCTAAAAAAGTGCTGGGCATAAGGTATATCACAGCAACTGCCATTATCAGCCATCTGCTGTGCCTTTCATTACCTATGTTTGATACGGTCGGCAAGGCAGGTGATCAAATAAGTGTCCTGCAGGCCATTATTGAAATCCCCATTGCCATGGCAATCGAATCTCTGACACTGCTCTCGGCAGTTGTATACTGGCTAGTAATGATTTATCGCAAGCGACCAAGGACTGAAACCATCATTGGTGTATTTAATGGCTCACTAGCACTCAGCCTTTCTGCTCCTGCCCTGCTAATGCCTCTTGCAGGCACCAAAGTATCTCAGGAGAACTGGCTTTTTCAAAATCCGTTGAATATAGCTTTTAATTCTACTCTTGTGGGTTTCTGGGCATGGATCATTTCAATCAGCATGATCGGCATCAGCATTCACCTTGTGACGGTAACGCGATGGAAACGGCTTGCATATCATGGCGATTGAACCACTTCTAGGGTTACCAACTCGATTATCAATGATACTCTTACCCTGCAACGCTAAGATGCCGATCAATCAAAAAAGACGTGGAAGGGAATGCTCCATGAATACGAGATTTCCGTGAAAATTGGCATCATTTATCAGAAGTTTATCTCCACAGGAGGCATGGAGGCTTACCTTTTCAGGTTTGCCCGGGAACTCATAAATTCCGGCCACCAATTACAAGTAATCACTGCCCAAACAGACCCCGCAACCGAGGCTCTGGGGGCAAGCATACAGAAAGTCAATCTGCCAGCAGTTTCCTCGACCCTGGCACTGATGAAATTTGAACGCATAGCGAGGAAGCTTATCATTAATCTCCCTGTGGATATCACGATCGGTTTTGGTCGGACTACGCAACATGATCTGCACCGTGCTGGTGCAGGATGTCATGCTGCATACATCCCTCTACTTAACCCTTTCAAGCGTAGAGGCATAAAGTGTCAACTAGAGCTAAAACTTGAGCGTTCCCTCTATACCTCCGGGCGCACTAGACACTTTATAGTCAATTCATCGATGGTCAGAGATCAAATAATGGAGAATTACGCCATCAATCCTGAAGCCATCACCATAATCCATACTGCAGTAGATGCCGCATATTACAGTCCACCGGACCATAACGATCAAAGTGCAGAATTGCGCAAATCCCTTGGCATAGATGATGAAATACCTGTAATTCTCTTTGCCGCACGCTCGCACCGTAGAAAAGGTCTTGCTACCCTCATGGCAGCATGGCCTGAAATACACAGACAAACCGG
>MDTA01126781.1_pt1 | contig 16952 bp, 17 predicted proteins | sample 811151 | NCBI WGS metagenome assembly MDTA01 (sample SAMN05326648, study PRJNA326480) | marine metagenome | isolation source: seawater | place: Indian Ocean: South | collected 2010
AGAATTTAATAGAAATACTAAACTAAAAAAATACCAAATAGTAAATGAAGATAAAGTTTTTTATCCTTGGAAATTAATTTATAAGAAATGAATATCTAATTAAAATATTTATAAAAAAATATTAGAAATTTAATATTTTTAAATATTGAATTACTGAAAAACAACGATGTTTGATAAATATAATTGTCTCTAATTTATAAGATATGAGTTCTACTTTAATTAATTGATAAATAAAAATTTTAAAAATATAATAAAACAGTTTTTTAAGTGCAACATATCAACATAATCTTAATTTACTTTATCGTTGTAATGATTTTTTTTCCATCTCCATGCATCTCTGCACATATCATCGAGATTTCGCATAGGTTTCCAATTAAGTTTTGATAAAGCAAGAAAATTATCTGCGACCACATAAGGAGCATCTCCATCTCTTCTAGAATCAAATATGTAATCTAATTGACAATTGTTTACTTTTTTAAAAGTCTCAACAACTTCCAAAATACTTTTCCCATAACCCGTACCAATATTCAAATTCATAAAAATTGGAGACGAGTTCATAATAAATTTCAGAGCTGCAATATGTGCATTAGCTAAATCCATAACATGTATATAGTCTCTTATACAAGTCCCATCAAAAGTAGGCCAATCGTTCCCATAAATAAATAAATTTTTTGATTCTCCAGAAGCTACTTTGAGTATTATTGGGAATAAATTATTAGGGGTACCCTTTGGATTTTCTCCTAGTAAGCCAGAAATATGAGCTCCAACAGGATTAAAATATCGTAAATTTATTATTTTCCAATTCTGAGATTTATCTTTCATTAAATCACCAAGCATATTCTCAACAGCTAGTTTTGTTTGCCCATAGGGATTTATAGGACCTAATTCTGATTCTTCATTAATGGATCTATTTTCAATAGGCTTATAAACAGTCGCACTACTACTAAAAACAATTTTTTTACAGTTATAAATCTGCATGACATTTAATAAGTTATTTGTTCCACATACATTTGTTTCCCAATAAGATAAAGGTTCTTTAATGGATTCATTAACAGATTTAAGTCCTGCAAAATGAATAACTGCTTCTATTGGGGTTCCTGCAAGTTGAGCATTTTTAAAAGTATTTATTAAAAATTCTCTATTTCTTATATCCCCTTTGTAAAAAGTAATTTTACCTTTCGATAAATTATGATATTTACTGCAAACTTTTTTAATTGAATTCAAATTCTCAATTGAGCTATTTTCTAAAGAATCAATTACATAAACATTAAAATTATTTTCAATCAATGAAACACAAGTATGGCTACCAATAAATCCCATTCCTCCAGTAGCTAGGATAGTCTTCATTATCATATTATTATCAACTTATTATACTAAAGATAATGAAATTGAAGAAATTAAAAATATGTTTTAAAAAAAATTTTTTCTTTATTATTTAAAAGAATATAAAATTTCAAAAGATTATATATATTGATATAGAATAGTTTAATAAAAATTATAGGTTAATAATAATAATAATATGCCGATAAATCCTATAGTTCCAGTAATTTTATGTGGAGGAAGTGGAACAAGACTTTGGCCTTTATCTAGAAAAAGTTTCCCCAAGCAATATCTCAAATTAAGCAACACAGATAATACTCTAACCCTCTTACAAAATACTTATGAAAGAGTATCTGAAGTTAGAGGAATTAAAAGTCCTATCTTAATTTGTAATGAAGACCATAGATTTATTGCTGCAGAACAAATGCGTAAAATAGATGTAAAACCTTATACAATTTTACTTGAACCTTTTGGTAAAAATACAGCCCCAGCAATAGCTCTTGCAGCTTTATTAGCAAATCAAATAGAAGATGATTGTACTTTACTTGTCTTGTCTTCTGATCATGAAATTAAAAATAATAAAAAATTCCTGGAAACTGTTAATAAGGGTATACATTATGCAAATAATAATAAACTTGTTACATTCGGCGTTATACCTAATAAAGCTGAAACTGGTTATGGTTATATAAAAGCTAAAGAAGCATTTGATTTAAATAAAATAGAAGGTCATAATATTGAAGAATTTATCGAGAAACCAAATCAAAAGAAAGCTTCAGAGTACATAAAAGATAATCGCTACACATGGAATAGTGGAATATTTTTATTTAAGTCAAAAATAGTAATAAGCGAACTTGAAACCTTCTGCCCAAAGGTTATTCAATCCTGCAAAAAATCCCTTAAGAATAGTACTAAAGATTTTGAATTTCAAAGATTAAGTAAAGCTGATTTTGAGGAATGTCCTGATTTATCATTTGATATTGCTGTAATGGAAAAAACGAAAAAAGGAATTGTATTACCTCTTAATGCAGGATGGAGTGATATTGGAAGCTGGAAGTCTTTATGGGAGAATTCAATAAAGGACGATAAGGGGAATTTTACTGAAGGTAATGTAATTCAATACAAAACAAAAAATTGTTATTTAAGTAGTCAAGAAAGATTAATAGCGACTCTTGGATTAAAGAATTTAATAGTTATTGATACAAATGATGCAATATTAGTAGCAGATAATAATGAAACGCAAAATATTAAATATATCGTTGATGAACTAAAGTCAAAAGGTATTAAAGAGTGGCAAGAAAATAAAGAAGTTTTTCGACCTTGGGGATCTTATATTTCCCTAGTTGAGGATAGTCGTTGGAAAGTAAAACTTATTAAGGTCAATCCAGGTAAAAGACTTTCACTACAATTACATCATCATAGATCTGAGCATTGGGTCGTTGTAAAAGGAACAGCAAAAGTTGAAATTAATGGAAAGGATAAACTAATTCATGAAAATCAAAGTACTTATATTCCTGTTGGTTCACAACATAGATTGTCTAATCCTGGGAAAATTTTAATTGAACTTATTGAGATTCAAAGTGGATCATATTTAGGCGAAGATGATATCCATAGAATTAATGATGATTTTGGCAGATAAAATATTGTTCATTTATAAAAATTACTTGAAATATTCCATGACTCAGAACCCCTTAAGTGAAAATTAAAATTAATTGTATAACCATTGAACTTTTTTAGTTTTTCAACAACTTTATTTCTATTAATTGGTTTGACAAAAAATATAAAAAAACCTCCTCCACCGGCACCGGTAATTTTTCCTGATAGCGCACCTGCAGTAAGAGCAGTTTCATAAATATCTGATAGTAACTTATTTGTTATGAGATTTGATAAGGACTTTTTTGCTTCCCAAGAAGATTTCAATATATTTGAAAAATTAGCGAATTCACCTTTTAATAAGGCTGATTTCATTTCAATTGCACTATTTTTTATTTTAAACATCTCATTTAGTTCCTTATTTTTATCTAAAGATATTGCATTTATCTGACTAGAGATTATTTCAGAAGATAGTCTAGATTTACCCGAATAATATAATATTATTGAAGATTCCAATTGATTTAGTATCCAATTTTGTGGCTTCAAAGGATTAATTAATACTTTATCATCAGGACCAAATTCCATAAAATTGAATCCTCCAAAAGCTGCTGCATATTGGTCTTGCTTGCCTCCTGAAAAACTTAAATCCAACCTCTCTATTTCATAAGCTAATTTAGCTATATCATATTGTCCAAGACCTAGATCTAGCCACTCATTATACGCTGTAATTAAAGCCACAACTAGAGTTGATGAAGTACCTAATCCAGAACCAATCGGTGAATCAGCGTATGAAAATAAGTTTAAAGATAAAGCTTCTAAATCAAATTCTTTGATGATTCGATTGTAGACAGCTTTATGAATCAGAAGATCCCCATTTAAATCTATTTCTTTAGTTGTATTTGTTTCAAAATTTGCTTTAACATCGGTTGCAATAAAAGATATTCTATTATTTTTAGTTGGTTCAATAAATACATGAACGAATAAATTTATCGTTGCGTTTAAAATACAACCTCCATATTTCTCGCTAAAAGGAGTTAGGTCAGAACCTCCACCTGCCAAACCTAATCTTAATGGAGCTTTTGCACAAAATATTTTTTTTTGTTTATTTATCATTAGTTATTATCTTTTTTATAAGCTCATAAGCATTATACAAGGTATTTACTTTGTGATATCTGAAATCTATTTTATAAGAATTTCCTTTTTCTTCATTTTTTAAATTGGTAATAATATTTGTTTTTATTCCTGCATTAAAACCAGCTTGAATATCTGAATACTTATCCCCTATTAAGAAACTTTGTTCTAGGTTTAATTTATATTTTTCTTTTGCTTTTAATATCATTCCTGGCTTGGGTTTCCTGCAATCGCAATTATAAGAATACTTTGGCAATTTCCCATTCTCATGATGTGGGCAAAAAAATATTTCCTTAATTTTTATATTTTTTTCTTCGAAAATTGATAATAAATAGTTATGCAGAATAAATAGGTCATTCTCATCATAAAATCCCCTAGCTATCCCAGCTTGATTAGTAACAATAAACATTGGCATATTAAGTTCGTTTAATAGTTGCAAAGTTTCTAAAACATTAGGGATGAATTTAAATTCACTTATTTTATGTACATATCCATAGTCGTAATTTATAATTCCATCTCTATCAAGAAATATTGCGCCATTTCCCATTTATTTAAAATTACAATACATTTAGCTTATGAGAGTTACAAAATATCTCATAGTCCTCTGGAAGGCCGATATCTATAAATTCTGCACGGATTTGCTTTGCAAATAAATGTTTAGATTTTAATTCATTATTAAAAACTTCTTTTTCTAAAGAAAAGCTTTGTTTATTTATTTTTTTAAATACTTTTTGATTAACTATATAAAAGCCTGCATTTATTAGTCCAGGTGTACTGATTCCTTTCTCAAGAAAATTTTCCACTTGACCATTGAAAGAAATTTCTAATCCACCATATCTTGATCTATTTTCTACTTCAAGTACAGCAATTCTAATTTGTTCAGATTTATTTAATGGAGAAACAAATGAAGAAAGATCACCTTCTATGAAAGTATCTCCATTAATAACTATAGACTCTTTTAAATTAAAATTTTCCATTGCTAATTTAATTGCCCCTCCAGTTCCGAGCTGCTTGTTTTCAATAGAAAAATTCAAATTTGGAAAATATTTCTCATACTTGGATAACGCTTTTATGATTACATCTGATTTATATCCTAATGCAAGAATAAAATTATTAATTCCTATTGATTGAAGCATTCTTAGTTGATGACATATAAATGGAATCTCATTAACAGGAACCAGGCATTTAGGGGTATTTGGAAATCTTTCTCTTAATCTGGTGCCTAATCCTCCCGCAAGAATAATACATTCCTTCATGACATTTAATTCGGTAAATAAACTTTATTTTCAACAATTTCGCAAATTATATGGCCAATTAAAATATGGGCTTCTTGTATTCTTGCGGTTTCCTTACTTGGTATATTGAGAATTATGTCAGATTTTTTTTCAAGATTTTTGTTATCACCTGTTAAAACAATTGAAAATATATTATTTTCTTTACAAAAAGCAAGTGCCTCTAAAATATTCATTGAATTTCCAGAAGTTGTCATAGCTAAAAATATATCACCTGAACGAACAAGACCTTCTAATTGCCTAGAAAATATTTTTTCATAACCAAAATCATTTCCAATAGCAGTAATTATTGACGTATCAGCAGACAAAGAAATAGAAGGTAACGATTTTCTATTATGTCTGTACCTTACTATAAATTCTGCTGCTAGATGTTGAGCATCTGCGGCACTTCCACCATTTCCAGCAAAAATTATTTTATTTTCCTTTGATAAAGCGTCATAAATGAAATCAGCTATCTCACTAATTTTATTTAAAAGATCTTTATCATTTAGAATTAAATCTAGTAGATTCATTGAGTTAAAAATTGAGGTATTTATTAACTCCAAATTATTTGAAGATTTGTTTTTCATATTTATTTTTTCATTAATAGTATTTACATCCTTTTGCAACTTCTTTTTGAACCTGAGACATGTAAGTATTCCAATTCAAATTAGTTTTTGCATAATTTATTCCTTTTTTTCGATTTAGTAAATAATTTGAGGGATTATTATAAATTTTATTTATTTGATATATCCAATCATTATCTGTTTTGCATAAAATAAGACCGGTATCATCTATATTATCAAATGGTTCTATAGATATTGGAGAAACTAAGTTAACAGCCCCAATTGCCATACCCTCTATAACTTTGTTTTGTATTCCTCCACCAATAAAGATTGGCGAAATAGAAACTAAAGAACCTTTCATAATAGAATAAGGATCATTTACAAATCCCTTGACGATAATTCTTTTAGATCTATTTGATAATTTAATAAGTTTTTTTGGAGGGTTGGCTCCTAGCAGTAAAAATTTTATCTCATTATTAATAAATGGCAAAATATTTTTTATAAACCAAAAAGCTCCATGAATCGCAGGCACATAACTTAAATTACCAAACAAAACAACACAATTAGAATACTTATCTCCAACTACTTCAATATTAGAAATTACCTCTTTTTCAAAACCATGATTAACAACCTTTATCTTTTCTTTTGGAAAAATAGAAGCCTCGAACTTATTAAAGAAAAAAGATTTATAAGCCATATTTATATTTTTTCTTTCATATTTCAAAAGTCTCCTACTTTCTTCTGAGTATATCAGCGATTTGAAAAAACTAAAATTTTCAGAGTATTTTTTATATATCAGTCCAAGACTATCAGCAAAATCATATATTATTAGCTTATTAAAATTCTGAATATATTGTACTGATCTAACAACAGATCCTACAGCTATTTGGCAATCAGAAAGAGTATTTTGAATATCTAAATATGCTTGCCTAGAATAAAATAATGAGATTTGCAGAGGTGAATCATTTTTAATTGCTAAAAATAAACCCAGTAATTTATCTATTAAATTTGGCTTATAGATCTTTATTGAAGAACAATTATTTCTAATTTGTTGATATTGTTTATTATTAACTTTTCTATTTTGAATAATAAAAAGTTTTATTGAATATTTTCTTGATAAAGATCTAATAAGCCAATAATTTTTTTTTGCGAATCCATCACCATATTTGTTTGGAAATCTTGTTGAAACAAGAAGCAAATTAAGTTTTTTATCCATATTGAAAACATTAAATTGCTAAAGAGCATTATATAGTATCCATGAAGTTCACATTTGGTTTATGTAAAATTTAAACTCCATTTCTGAAAAATTAATAATGGACTTTAGTCTTTTCTTTAACCTAATAATTTTTGATTTCTTTTTTTTGTGGATAAAACAATTAGCAAATAAATTTTTTGAGTCCCTAATATCTCCAAGTTCTAGAGATTTAATATGCATTTGAGGATGTTTAAATCTGGCAATTCTGAATGCTGGCTGATCTCGTCCGTATCCACTCTTGAAATATTCCCACCAAGTATCACAGAATTGACCTACATAGTCATGATGTTTTCTGAGAATAATATTACATTCATGATAAAGACTATTCTTAAATATTCCAAGTTCAGATATTTTCTTAGCCCAAGCTAAGGCAGAATATCCATCTAATATTCCTACCCTCTGAAGTTCTACCAGATCCTGAAAAACACAGTTAAATCTAGGATGAAGATTGGCTCCTATAAAAAAATTATCATTTTCAAATAGGATTTTTACTTTCTGAAAAAATTTCTCTTTTAAGAAAATATTTCCATCAACATAAACTGAATAATCATAATTTTTGTAGATAAAATTTGGTACTTTTATTTTCGCATATCTATTGGTATCAATCACATTTTTAAATGTCTTTTGAAAAGGGACCGAACTCCAGTTACTTGCCTTTAATTCATCATCCGTAAAAACAAAAAAATCAAATTTATCGTCATTTTTATGATCCGCTAATTGATCATAATTATTATTTATAGAAGTATAAATAGCATATTTATTTTTTTTCACTTATTTACTAATTCCATATCTTTTCAATTCCAGCATCGCTTTATCTGAATTATCTTTTTCAATTTCCTGGCTTAATACCCAACTAACAAAGAGAGAGATGCCTTTTTCAATAGTATAACTTGGCTTATAATTTAGAATTTTCCTCGCTAAATTTAAATCTGCATAACAATGTCTGATATCACCTAATCTAAAATCACCAGTAATTTCTATTTTTGAGTCACTATTTAATGTTCGCTTCAAAAAGTTAGCAATATCTAGAACAGATGTAGGCAAGCCAGAACCAATATTAATTTTTTCGTGTATATTACCACCCCTTTTTCTGCTGCTCATTAGTGCAGTAACTACATCTTCAATAAAAACAAAATCTCTGCTTTCCAAGCCGTCTTCAAATATATTTATAGTTTCATTAACTCTCATTTTATTAGCAAAAATTGATAAAATTCCAGTGTAAGGATTCTTAAGTGACTGTCCTGGACCATATACATTTTGGAATCTTAGTGATGTACATTTCATATCATAAGATTTAGATACTATATCCAAATAATTTTCTATGACGTATTTTGTTAATGCATATACTGATGCGGGTTTGGGGTTGCAGCTCTCTGGTGTAGGGATTAATTCTAGATCATTTCTCCCTTCAAAAGATATAGAAAAATCGCCCTTAGCTAAATTATCATAGGATCTACTCTCAGGTACAACAATCGAATTATCCAATAGATAAGCCCCTTCTCCATATATTGATCTACTTGAAGCAAATATAAAATGACTTTTAGGACAGTTTTTAATTAAGTAGTCTACAAGGTTTATTGTTGAATTAACATTAACTTCAAAATAATGCTTTGCCATATACATTGATTGTCCTGTTCCTGTTTCAGCTGCCAGGTGATAAATTAAATCTGCATTTTTTAAATATTCCTCATACTTTTCAATTTTATTAAAGTCTGCTTTAATAAATTTAAATTTATTATTTGAGAAGACTGGATCATAATCTAACTTAGGATCATTTCCATGTATTTGTGTACTTAATGAATCAATACCTATTACTTGGTAATTTTTTGAAACTAATTTCTTTATTAAATTCTTGCCTATAAAACCCGCGGCACCAGTTACAACAACCTTTAGAGAATTTTCGTTCATAATGCTATTAAATAAAGACCATAAAAAGAAAATAATTTGAGAAAACCAACTTGCTATAAATCATGATCATATTGGATAGGCAGAGACTTTTTGTATTTTTTGTTTTTTATTTACAGCATTTAAAAAATTCCTCCGCCTTTTGAAGCTTCCTCTATAGTTTTATTCATATCTAAATAACTATATATTCCTAATCTTTCAATAAAAGTTATATTTTTCTCTTTTTCAAATTTTTTAATGTTCTTGAAGAGAATTTCTTTATTTTATCAAATAAGAAATATTTCTTGGCTATTAAATTAATACTCATTCTAAATAATTTAAATTCTTATAAAAATCTAATTTATTTCTAAGAAATTCATCATAATTGGCTATGCTAAACCAAATAACTGGGAAAGCTAATGCCCCCAATTGAAAAAGTGAACAAATCAGCAAAGAAAATGGGATGCCATAAGCTAACAAGCAAAAATCAAGTTTCAAATATGCAAATCTATAAATTAATTTGTTTTTGAAAATATTGTTTCTTAATAAATAAAAAATATAAAAACTTATCAATCCTAAAGAATAAAATGTTTTTCCAATTAAGCTAGTAAAGCTAAATGTAACACCTTTGGTTAGTAGAAGTTGATCTACATAACTAGGATTAATTATCTCTTCAACTAAATAAGACTCAGAACCAAGTCCTCTTCCAAAAATTAGAAAATTTTTAAAAATATAAATAATTGGATCAATTAAAGAAAATAACTTATCTGAAATTGTATTTGAAAGTAAACCATCTCCTGTATTAGTAAGACCTAAAACAAGCTTAACTATAGCCACAACATAGCTTCCAGGGAATAACTCTACATAGACAAAAGTTATCAAAGTTACTATCAGTAAAAAAATCAATATTGGGCGAAACCTTTTTGTGATTAAAAAGCTCAACAAAATACCGACTATCAAAGCAAATATTGTCATTCCAGAAGAAGTTAAAAAGATCAACAATAAGACATTTATTAAAAGAAAATTTCTAATTAAATTATTTCTTTTAGTTAGTAGAATAGGAACCAATATAAATAATAAAAGTTGAGCAAAATGAGAAGGTTCATCAGACAGGCCTTTAATTCTAGCAGGCAATTCCATTAGGCTTATCACATTTAAAAAGTTAATAAATATAAAAACTGAGCTTAATTTAATATTTCTAATATATTTTTTAAATCTTAAGAATAAAATTATCTGAGTTGCTGCAGTTAATAGTGAAAAAAGTTGTCTATAGACAACTGAAATATCTACTAAACCCATCCCTGAGAATTCAGTCATAAAAAGTCCAAATGGGATACTAAAAGCACTAAAAGCAATTAATTTTCCTGTATTATTTAAACTAAAATTTTCTCCAAATAAAATAATTATCGGGGCAATTAATAAAGACAAAAGACCAAATATCGATAAGCTTGGTGGCAAAGAATCGATATAAACGAAACATAAGATGATGATTATAATTCCCATGTTTTAATTCAGGTATTAAACCCCATCTTTAAGAACTGGTTATTTATGTTTTCAAAACAAATAGTTGGATTTTGAAGTGATATTAATAACTCAGAACAATGTTTATCTTTATCTCTTAAGAATATATAAATATTAAATAGAATTTGATAACTACTAGATAAATTATCATTCATTATTATTTAACAATAACCTTGTTTTCTGAACTTATTAAAGTAGTGCCAAGAACCCTCAAGTGCAATTAGAAAGTTCATTGGAGAAAAACTTATTATTAAAAACTTATAAATATATAGACCAATAAAGATAGGCAACCAGGCAATCAAAGTATAAATTCCATAAAATTTTGAGATAAAATATAACCTATTTCTTGATGTTATATATACAGTAAACTTGCTCCTTGGTCCCCCAGTAGATAACCCTACTTTATGATATAAATAACTGCTATGGTCAATAAATATTTTTAATCCGCTTTTTTTCAAACGCATACAAAAGTCAGTGTCATCCCAGTAAGCAAAATAGTATTCATCCATTAATCCTATTCTACTAAAAACACTATTTTTTATGAGCATTGCACAAGTTGGTGCATATTCACAGGACTCCCTATCTTTTGAATATTCTTTAGTCAGATTTCTATCATAATGAACACCTGTATAACCTCTTAGAGTACTAAAGTAACCTCCATTACACCACAATTGTTCAGGGTAATCGTAAAAAAATATTTCTGGGACTACTATTTCTTTTGATTTTTTTAATGCAAAGTTTGTCAACCCATAAAAGAAATTCTGAGGAAATGTTGTATCGTTATTTAATAATAATGTATAGTCATTTCCGTCTAGTATAGATTTCCTAATGCCCTGATTATTTCCTTTTGCAACTCCATAATTAGATTTATTATTTAATACGACCCATCTATCATTTTTAAATTTTTCGATGATATTCAAAGTTTTATCTTTTGAATTATTATCAATACAATAAATACTATAATTAACTTTTTTCTGTTTATTTACACTATTAATAAAATCTTTTATATGAAGTTCAGCATTATAAGTTACTGTTACAATCCCAATTTTAATATCTTTTAAATCGAGCAAAATTCATTAATTATTTTTCTAATTATAGCTTTTAAATATAAAACAAAATTCCAATAAAGAGGAGTTTAATAAAAATAAATATTGTTCATTTTTTTGCAATTGCGCCTTTTGCTCTAATAAGCATTCTTATTGTTTTTATAATTATTAGTAGATCTAATAAAATACTGTAATGATAAATATAATATAAGTCATAACTTAATTTAATAAAAGAATCATTCATAGAAGCTCCATAAGGATAATTTACTTGAGCCCAGCCACTTAAACCTGGCTTGATTTTATACCTCTGGTTATAGTTTTCAAATTGTTTATATAAAATCTCATCAAACACTGGTCTTTCAGGTCTTGGACCTATCAAACTCATTTCACCTTTCAAGACCGATATTAGTTGAGGCAATTCATCTATTCTCGTTTTCCTTAAGATTTTACCGATAAAAGTGATTCTCTTATCTTCGCTTGAAGACCATTGTATTCCATCTTTTTCTGCATTAATTATCATTGTTCTTAACTTATAAATAGTTATTTTTTTATTTTTATAACCAGTCCTTATTTGTGAATAAAGTATAGGTCCATCGTCTTGAAACTTTATTAATATCGCGGCAATTAAGATTACAGGGCTTGAAAAAGTTAATATTAAAAAACTTAAGATTATGTCTATAAATCTTTTTACTTTAAGCTCAAAATGACGCTTATTTTTAAATTCAAAGTTTATTTTTTTCTGTTTCTTACTAAAGAGTTTAAGAGGCATTTTTTGCAAAATGCGATAATACCAATCCTCTATATTTATAAATTTTACTCCTTGAGTAGAAAGCTCTTTATAAAAAGTTTTTTGTTCTTGATTGAGTGCATCTAAATCATCAATTATAATTTTTTTTCTAAAAAAATTAGATTTTAATGCATTAAGATTTTCAATATTAATAATCTCTAAATCATAATTATTTGATTTTATTGAATCTTTCACATCCTTTAAATTTTCATCATTTATTATCCCGTACCATTTATTAGATTCATCAAAAAATTTATCTTTAATGATAAAGTATATTTTCTTAAAAATAAAACTATTAAATGAAAGAATAAGATTGTAGATTAAAAGAGTATTTGTGTTAATTAATTTATAATTGATACTAAATATTTCGATAAAAATTTTTGTAGCGAAATAGATTAATAAAACAATAATATTTACCTTTAAAAGATTTAAAAAATACTTAACATTATAGTTATATCTTTTGGTAACATTAATTCCAATAATATATCCAATTAAAATCCATATAAATAAGAAAAAAAACTTTGCATTCGTATAAATTTTAAAATTAAAGATAGGTAAATTAAAAAATAAGTCCCAAGTTAAAATAAAGGCAAAAATATCAATAAATATATTACTTACTAAGCCGTATCTTGTTACTACCCATGGAACTTTCTTGATAAGGTCTTGCATAATATCTTGTATTATTTTCATCTTAATTTTTATTATTTTGAAAAACTGTATATAGCCATTTTTTGTTTTCTAAATACCAATCAATAGTTTTTTCAAGTCCTTCATTAAAATTATATTTTGGATGCCAACCAAGTTCCTCTGTAATCAAAGTAGAGTCAATTGCATATCTTTTATCATGACCAGCTCTATCCTTAACGAAGGTAATTAATTCCAAACTTGATTGGTTTAAATTAGTTTTCTTATCCATTAAATTACAAATTGAATGCACAACTTCTAAATTTGATTTTTCGCCATAACCGCCTATGCAATATTTCTTACCATTCTTTCCCCTCTCAATAGCAAGCAAAATCGCATCAATATGGTCATCAACAAATAGCCAATCTCTAACATTTTTACCATCTCCATAAATTGGAATATTATCTCTATTAAGAATCTTATAAATAGTAAGTGGTATTAGTTTTTCAGGATATTGCCATGGTCCATAATTATTACTGCAATTTGTCGTTATCGTTGGGATCCCATATGTATGGTGCCAGGCATTAACCAAATGGTCACTTGCAGCCTTAGAAGCAGAATAAGGACTTCTTGGGTCATAGATAGAATTTTCATTGAAAAAACCAGAACTTTCTAAAGAACCATAAACCTCATCAGTGCTTATATGGTGAAATTTAAAACTAGACTTCCTATCATTCTGCATCTTTTCAAAATGCATTCTTACAGATTCAAGCAAATTAAAAGTTCCAATTATATTGCTTTCCACAAAAGTATCGGGTGATCTTATAGACCGATCTACATGACTTTCTGCAGCAAAATGGATTACAAGATCTGGATCAACCTCATCAATGGTCTTAATTAGTTTTTTTCTTTCTAAAAGATCTAATTTTATAAGTTTATGCCTTAATGAAGCCTTAATATTGATTTCTTCATCACTATTTTTTTCAACACTATTAATAGAACTGGCATATCCCATTTTATCTATATTAAAGATCATTAAATTTGTTTCTTTCAATAATTTCCTAACTAAAGCACTACCAATAAAACCTGCACCGCCTGTTACTAAAACTGTTTTTATATCCCTAAACATTAATTTAAATAAATTCTTTTAAGGTTTTATATAGTTCCTCCCGCCAATAAACCGGAGAGAGTTCTAATACTTTTAAAGTATCAAAACAATCCAAAACTGAATAGGAAGGTCTATTTGCAGGCGTAGGAAAATCAACTGATTGAATTGGGATGATCCTAAATCTTGAAGACTTAATTAGTCCTAATTCTTTTCCTATCTGTCCTATAGCCACTGCGAGATCATACCAACTTGCTACACCAGAATTTGAGAAATGATAGTGACTAGGCAACTTTTTACCTTGACAATTAAATATGATTATCTTCCAACAAGCCTCTGCGAGGCTCGAAGTTGAGGTAGGACTTCCTATTTGATCGGAAACCACGGAGATTTCTGATCTTTCATTAAGTAGTTTAATAATTGTTCTAGCAAAATTTTTTCCAGTAGAGCCGATTAACCAACTTGTTCTAATTATATTTCCTAATTTTTTTGGTACTAAAATTTCTTCGATAGCTTTTTCTCCCGCAGCTTTAGAAATACCATATGAATTTATAGGTTTTCTTTCGGCATCAACTTTATATGGAGTAGAACTTACACCATTAAAAACAAAATCAGTACTTATATGAAGGAGATTACCCCCATATTTAGAAAGTGCATTTGATATTGCTCTAGGAGCATCGGAATTAATTTTTATTGCATTATTTTTATTCTTCTCAGCAAGATCTACATTTGTAAATGCAGCAGTATTTATAATCCAATCAGGTTGATTTCTTAAGATAATCTTTTTAAATTCATCAATATTTTCTAGATTGAATTCTGACTTAGTTAATGGAATAAATTCAAAATCTTCGCCAGCAATTTTTTTAGGTTTGCATTTGTTTATAGAAGAACCAAGTTGCCCTTCACAACCGGTTAGGAAAACTTTCATAAAAAAAGTTTATCATTTGATAGTTCATTTAAAAAACTTGCATATTTATCTTTTTCAGAAAAAATACATGCCTCTTTTGGCTGGGGCCAATCTATATCTAGATGCGAATCAAAACAATTAATAGTAACTTCTAAGTCTTTGTTCCAATAATTTGTAGTTTTATAGAGTAAATCAGCTTTATTACTCAAGGCGATAAAGCCATGAGCAAATCCATTTGGAATCCAAAAAGAATAGTCATCAACACTATCCAAAAATACGCCAACATACTGGCCAAAAGTATCTGAGTTTTTTCGGACATCTACTGCTACATCAAATACTCTTCCATTTATACACCTCACGAGTTTTGCTTGAGGGATTGGATTTAATTGATAATGTAATCCTCTAATTACATTTTTAGTCGATTGTGAATGGTTATCCTGAACAAATATCACATCTTCTCCAACTATTTGTTCAAATTTTTGTTGATTCCAACTTTCCATAAAAAAACCTCTATTATCAAAAAATTTTGTAGGCTCTAATAATAATGGTCCATCAATTTTCAACCCAGACTTAGTTTTTAATTCGCATATTTTCATAAAGAATTTTTATTGGTTTATCAAATTCATAAGATATTCTCCATATGAATTTTTTTTTAATTTTTCTGCAAGGCATTTGAAGGTATCATTATCAATCCAATTTGACCTCCATGCTATCTCTTCGGGACAACAAATTTTTAAACCCTGTCTAGATTCTAAAGTACGAATGTAAGATCCAGCATCTTGTAATGAATCAAATGTTCCTGTATCCAACCATGCTGTTCCTCTACTCATAATTTCTACGCTTAAAGATAACTCTTTAAGAAATAGTCTGTTTAGATCTGTAATTTCAAGCTCACCTCTATGAGATGGTTTAATTTTTAAAACTTTTTCAAGAACAGAATTATCATAAAAATAAAGTCCTGTAACTGCATAATTGCTTTTAGGTTTAGTTGGTTTTTCCTCAATATCTATTACATTCATATTTTCATCAAAATGAACAACACCGTATCTTTCAGGATCAATTACAGGGTAAGCGAAAATTGTTCCTCCTTTATCTTTATTATCTGCATTTTTCAATTGCTGACTAAAGTTATCGCCATGAAAAAGATTATCCCCTAATATAAGTGCAACATTTGATGCTCCAATAAATTCTCTTCCAATTATAAAAGCCTGGGCTAAACCCTCCGGTTTTAACTGCACTTTGTATTCAATATTTATGCCCCAGTTTTTTCCATCACCTAGCAATTTTTGAAAACTATCTAAGTCATCTGCTTTTGTTATTATCAGGATTTCTCTAATCCCTGCCAGCATTAAAGTTGAAAGTGGATAATATATCATAGGCTTATCATAAATTGGCAATAGTTGCTTACTTAATGAATTAGTCAATGGGGCAAGACGACTTCCCATTCCTCCAGCTAATATAATTCCTTTTCTATTCACCTTAACCATTTATTATTTGAGTTATTTTATCAACTTATTTGCCACTAATTAAGTTTTTTAAAGGGGTGTATAAATAATTTAATCAGAAAAAATAAGCCTCACCCAAAGCCTATCGAATTAGATGTTAGACATCTCCAACAAAATTCTCACAGTTTTTCTAAATTTCTCTCCAGAACCCAACCTAAGACTGATTTCATAAGTGAATTATCTGCTAGCACTATTGCAGCATAACCCTCTCTTCTATCAGTAAAAGAATAAGCAATCTTAACTTTATTGACCCTTTCAAAAGTATTTACCCCAAAAATTGAGAATGATTTTTTTTAAAATAATTTTTTGTGGAATTTTAAATACCATTTAGCAAAAGCATCTACCCCCTCTTCAATAGAAGTTAAAGGTTTAAAGTCTATCCATGATTCCAGCAAAGTTGTATCAGAGCTAGTTTCTTTAACATCCCCAGGCTGCATACA
>MDTA01100852.1_pt1 | contig 16950 bp, 14 predicted proteins | sample 811151 | NCBI WGS metagenome assembly MDTA01 (sample SAMN05326648, study PRJNA326480) | marine metagenome | isolation source: seawater | place: Indian Ocean: South | collected 2010
AAGATATTTATGAAAAAACAATCCTACCTATATATAAAATATATCAACAAAAACTAATTGATCTCAATTCATGCGATTTTGGAGATTTAATTTTACATTCTGTTAAAATACTCGAAAAAAATTCTGACATTAGGTCAATATATTTAAAAAACTTTAAATATATTTTAGTTGATGAATATCAGGATACAAATTTTGTTCAAAATAAATGGTTAAATTTATTAGTTGGAAATAATCGAAATATTTGTTGTGTTGGTGATGATGATCAGTCAATTTATAGCTGGAGAGGAGCTGAAATAAAAAATTTTTTAGAATTTGATCAAATTTACGAAAATACTAAAGTGATTAGATTAGAACAAAATTATAGATCAACACAAAATATTTTATCTGTAGCATCTAATTTAATTTCCAATAACAAAAATAGGGTAGGAAAAACTCTTGAAGCAACAATGGATGATGGTGATTTAGTTAAGCTTAATTGTTTTAAAAATGGCAAAGATGAATCAATTGGAATTTCTGACGAAATAGAAAATATTAAGAAAAAATATTCGCTGAATAATATTGCAATTTTAGTCAGAGCAATTTTTCAAACAAGAGAATTTGAAGAACGTTTTTTAAAAATAGGAATGCCTTACAGAATATTAGGAGGTATCAAATTTTATGAAAGAGCTGAAATTAAAGACTGTGTTGGATATCTTCGATTAATTTATCAAGAAAAAGATGATCTCGCTTTTGAGAGAATTGTTAATAATCCTAAAAGGTCAATAGGTGAAAGTACTCTTAAATCAATACATGAATTTTCAAAAAAAAACTCTCTTTGTTTAGAGATCTCCTCAAGAAAAATGATTGATGAAAACTTAATAAAGCCTAAAGCAAAAATAGGTTTAAGTTTATTTTTAGATTTAATTGATAAGTGGAGGGATGATTTTAGAAAAAAAAATGTCAATCACGTTAAATTACTTCAGGTTATCCTGGATGAATCAGGTTACTCATCAATGCTTAAAAATAAAAAAGACCTAGAAAACGAAAATAGACTTGAAAACATTAAAGAACTTTTAAGTGCAATGAAGGAATTTGATAATTTAGAGAGTTTCTTAGAACATGTGTCGCTTGCTACTTCAATTGACCAAGACTGGGAGGGAGAGAAAGTTAATATGATGACAATGCATGCAGCTAAAGGATTAGAGTTTGAAGTAGTTTTTTTACCTGGCTGGGAAGAAGGTCTTTTCCCTCATCAAAAATCTATTGAAGAGAAAGGACAAAGTGGTTTAGAAGAAGAAAGAAGGCTAGCTTATGTTGGAATTACTAGAGCTAAAAAGAAAGCAATAATCTCATTTTCTATGAATAGATTTTACCAAGGTGATTGGATAGATAGTATGGCTTCAAGATTTATTGAGGAACTACCTGAAAAAAATTTGGAAAAAAATTCTTTTTTTGACGAAAAAAATGACGAAATTGAGGATTTTGAATTCAATCAAGATACTAACTTTGAAGATAATATTAGAAGTCCAGGATGGATTAGATATCAAAAAAAATTAAAATGATAAAAAAAAGATTAAATATTTTAAAAAAAAATTTTTGTAATTTTGGTATTGACGGATATGTAGTGCCGAAAAATGATGAATTTTTTGCAGAGTACTCAAAACAAGACAGATTAAAGATTATTTCAAATTTCAGTGGTTCAGCTGGATATGCAATAATCCTGAAAAATAAAAATTATTTATTTGTTGATGGTAGATATACAATCCAAGCACAAATTGAGTCTGGAAAAAATTTTAAAATCATAGATTTATCAAAAATTGTAAACTGTAAAATATTCAAAAATTTAACACTTGGTATTGACCCAGAAATATTTACTTCTGATCTTATTAATAAATTTTTTTTAAAACATAATAAAATAAAACCAATTCAACCAAATCTAATTGATAAAATTTTTAAAAAAAAAATTTCTTTATCAAAACCTTTTTTTTCATTAAGCTCAAATATCGCCGGAGAAGATTATAAAAAGAAGATTAATAAAGTTTCAAAAATTATTAAAAAATCTAGATCAGATTATCTATTAATAACAGCGCCTGAAAACGTAGCTTGGTTATTGAATATTAGAGGTTTTGATAGTCTCCATAGTCCAATACCCAATTGTAGATTATTAATAAACAAAAATAAAAAAGTATTTCTTATAACCAATTATTATAAAGCTCAAAATTTGTTAAATGAAAAAAAAATAACTAAAAAACAAATTATAGATCCAAAAAATTTTACAAAATTTGTCAATAATCTTAAAAAAGGGAAAATTATAATAGATACTAAAACTTGCTCTTTATTTTTTGAAACAATAATAAAAAAGAAATTTAATATAATAAAAAAAGAAGATCCGATTTATTTTTTAAAATCAATTAAGAATAAAAATGAAATCAAAAATATGATCAAATCTCATATCTACGATGGGGTCGCTCTAACGAAATTTCTATATTGGATTAAATTATCTAATAAAAAAAAAATAACAGAATTCGAAGCACAAAAAAAACTAGAATATTTTAGAAAAAAAAATAATAATTATCTATTTCCTAGTTTTGATACAATTGCAGGTTCAGGAAAAAATGGCGCTATAGTTCATTATAGAGCTACAAAAAAATCTGCAAAAATTATTAAAAAGAATGATATTTTTTTGTGTGACTCCGGAGGGCAATATAAACATGGCACAACTGATGTAACTAGGACCATATGTTTTACTAAACCAAAAAGCTTAATAAAAAGTATTTTTACTAAAGTTTTAAAAGGTCATATAGCTGTTGCTAATTGTAATATAAATACTCATTATAACGGTAAACTTATTGATTCTCTTGCTAGACGAAATTTAAAAAAGAGTGGAATGGATTATGAACATGGTACTGGTCATGGTGTGGGGTATTTTTTAAACGTCCATGAGGGCCCTCAAGCAATCTCTAAATTCAATAATATAAGAATTAAAGAAGGTATGATCTTAAGTAATGAGCCAGGTTTTTATAAAAAAGGGAAATTTGGAATTAGAATTGAAAATCTCGTATATGTGAGGAAAAACAAAAAAAGACTATTTTTTGAAAATTTAACTATGGCTCCTATAGAAAAAGATTTAATAAACTTTGAAGAACTTAACTTTCAAGAAAAAAATTATTTATTTAAATATCACTTAAATGTTTATTTGAAATTATTTAAATATCTCAACAATAATGAAAAAAAATGGTTAGCTGGTTTTATTTAACATTTTGAGCCATTCTTTTTGACTTATTACTTTAATTCGTAAATCTTTTGCGGCATCGATTTTCCTTTTTGTGGGTTTTTCACCAATTATCAAGTAGTTCAACTTTTTAGACACATTACTGACTATTGAACCAGAGTTTTCCTCTATTATTGATTTTGCCTCAGCTCTACTAATACCATCTAGCTTACCAGTTAACATAAATGTTTTGTTATTTAATAATCCATTTTTTTTAAATTCTTTTGCATTATTGATTATAAGAATCTCTCTAAGCTCATCCAAAACTTTTACATTCGTCTTATTTGAAAAAAAATTCTTGAATGAATTTATTTGGGTTTCCCCAATTCCATCTATATTCAATAGTTCTGAAAAATTACCAGATTTTGAAAGTAACAAAAAATTTTTAATAGATTTTAAATTTTTTGAAATTAATTTTGCATTTTCAAGACCGATATGTCTTATTCCCAAAGCATAAATAAACCTTTCAAAAGAAATATTTTTTCGTAAATTAATAGAGTATTTTAGATTATTTGTAGATTGTTTTCCCCAACCATCCATTTTTTCAATTTTGTTGAAATCTAGTTTGAATATATCTTGTGGTAGCCTGATGAGCTTAAGGTACCAAAAATTTTCAATAATTTTTTTACCTAACCCATCAATGTTAAATGCTTCCTTAGAAACAAAATGTTTAAGCTTTTCAATTGCTACTTTTTCACAAATATACCCTTCACTAGAACATCTACGAACAGCATCTTCTTTTTTAGTAATAAAATTAAAATCTTTGACAGTCTTTGATCCGCAAGAGGGGCAGTTGATAGGAAATTTAAATTTCTTTGATTCTTTACTCCTTTTATTTAAGTCCACTGAAATTACATGAGGAATAACATCTCCTGCTCTTTCAATTATAACAGTATCATTTATTCTAATATCTTTTCTAATTATCTCTTCTTCGTTATGCAATGTTGCATTCGAAACAATAACTCCGCCTATATTTATTGGCTTAATCTTTGCAACTGGTGTTAATGCGCCAGTTCTTCCTAACTGAATTTCGATATTTAAAATTTTTGAAATTCCAGTGTTAGCAGAAAATTTATGTGCTATTGCCCACCTAGGTGCGTTTGCTACAAAACCTAATCTTTTTTGAAGTTTGAAATCGTTTACTTTGTAAACTATTCCATCGATATCAAAGTTTAAATCTTTTCTTTTTTTTTCAACTTCATTATAGTTTTTTATTAAATTTTCAGTTCCCTCTATGACTTTGTTTAAAGGATTTGTTTTAAACCCCCATAAATATAGATTTTTTAGAAAATCATTTTGATTATCAATTTGCATTCCATTTTCAAATCCATAAGTATAAGCAATAAATTTTAATGGTATTTTTTTTGTTTCATTAGGATCTTTTTGTCTTAATGAACCTGAAGCAGCATTTCTTGGATTTGCAAATTTGTTTTGCATTTTTTTAAAATCACTATTTTGAATATAAACTTCACCTCTAATATCTATTTCATTAGGAAAATTATCATTTCTTATTATCTGGGGAATATCTTTAATAGTTTTTAAATTTGCAGTTATATCTTCGCCTTCTTTTCCGTCTCCCCTAGATAAACCTTTTAAAAACTTACCATTTTTATAAATTAATGATGCAGATATACCATCAATTTTTGGCTCAGCACTAAAAACAATTTTAAATTCATTTGTTTTGTTTAAATAATTTAATATTTTTTTTTTGAAATTTTCTAAATCTTTTTTATCAAAAGCATTAGCTAAGGATAACATTGGAACTCTATGAGAAACTTTTTTAAAATTTTTTGATGGTTTAAATCCAATAGAGTAACTAGGAGAGTCTTTATTGCTTAAAAAACTATATTTATTTTCAAGAAAAATTATTTGTTGTTTAATATTATCATACTCTGAGTCTGAAATTAATGGGTTATTCTTATTAAAATAAGCTTCATTATGTTTTTTTAACTCTTTAATTTTTTTATTATAATCTTCTAAAATTTTCTTTTTATCCATTATTCGAAAATTCTTTTAAATTTTCCTACAAATCTTTTGAACAAAGATTCTTTATCTTTTGTTTTATTTTGTTCAAATTTTTTGATTGAAAAATCATATTCTTTATTAAAAACTTTATACGACGCTTTATACCAATCACTAGATTGGTAATTATAACCTAAAAGCGCTGCGTATTTTTCCGCTTCATTCTCCAAACCTATCATGTAATGAAGTTCTACAAGCCTATGAATTGCTTCTTCAACATATACAGTTGTTCCATAATTTTCTAAAATATTTTTAAATCTTTTAATTGCTGGTATCCATTTCTTATTTTTAAGATAGTGCCTTCCAATATACATTTCTTTTCCTGCTAACCTGTCGTTAATCAGTTCTATTTTAAATTGAGCATCAGTAGCAAAATCAGTTAATGGATAGTCTTCAATCAATATTTGAAATTCTTTTTTTGATTTTAATAAAGGGTTTAAATCTCTTTTTTCATCAATAATATTTTCATAATAACACATCCCTAATAAAAAATGAGCATAGTCTTTATCTTTATGATTAGGATATACTTTTAGAAATCTTTCTAACTCATAAATTGCATCTGGATAATAATCATCTGAGTAGTATACGTAGGCAGTCATTAAAGCGGCAATCGGCGCCCATTCTGATTGAGGAAATATTAACTCAGCTTCATTAAATTTTTTAGCTGCATAAATTGTATCGCCATTCAAAAATTCATCATAGGCCTCATTATAAAGCTCTATCATTTGTGACTCTAAATCTCTTTGTTGAAGTATAGTTATCTTTTCTTCTTTTGTAGAACATGACAAAAGTAAAGTTGATAACAAAAAAATATAATAAAAATTTTTTATAAAGTTCATAGTCATTTATTAACAGATTATTTTAACTCCTGTTAAAAAAATTACTAAGCTATATATTTTAAATTTTGCTTATTTATTAAGGTATGCGGAAGGGTTTTTTCGTTAATTTCTATAATTGAGTAATTATTTTTATCCAAAAAGACTTGTCTTAACAAGTCATTAGTTAGCTTATGTCCGCCCTGAGAACAATAAAGCTTACCTATTATTTTATATCCAGATAAGTAAAGGTCACCCATGCAGTCTAAAATCTTATGATTAACAAACTCTAATTTGTTTCTCAATTTTTCATTATTAATTATTTCGTTATTCTTTACAACAATCGCATTATCTAAAGATCCACCCTTAGCTAGCCCCATTGTTCTTAAGTTTTCAATGTCTTCATAAAGGCAAAATGTTCTAGACTCATACACCTCTTTCAAATCATCCTCATAAACTTTAATTCTATTTTTTTGAGTTCCAATAAGAGGATTATTAAATTTAATTTCAAAATCGATTTCTAAATTAATTTTGCTAGGCTCAATAGCAATTACTTTTTTACCTTTTTTTATTTCTATTTTGTTGTTTATCTTTATTACTTTAATAGGATCATTGCTTATTGTAAGACCAATTTCATTTATCTTTTCAACAAAAATTTTTCCAGAGCCATCAAGAATTGGAACCTCTTCATTGTCAATTTCAATTAAAAGATTATCAATTCCCAATCCAAATAATGCTCCCATTAAATGTTCTATTGTAGATACCTTAGCACCAAATTCATTTGAAATAGTAGTACACAATACTGCACTACTTACGTTGTATACATCGGGCAAAATTATATTATTTCCTTTAAGATCAACTCTTTTAAAAACTATTCCTGAATTAGGTTTTGATGGTTTTAGAGTAATTGTAGCTTTTTTTCCAGAATGAAGTCCAATTCCCTGAATACTTAAATTTTTAGATATAGTTTTTTGTTTAAAAATAGACATGAAGGGAACTTTTAGAACGTTTCCAAAACGTTGAAAAAACAAGAAATATTACAAATTAAAACTCAACTAAAAAAACTTAAAAAAACGCTCAAAAAAACCTTTATTTTTTGGTGCTTTTGGGATTATCAAGACTTCATTTTGGTTAAGTCCATCAATAATCTTTGTAGAAATTTCAAAAATACTATCCTTCTCCTGTCTCATAAAACTTTTAACATAATCAGCGCTAAGAATACGATCTATTGATATTTGATAATTTTTCAAAATTTTTTCAAGTTTATTTATAAATTCAAACGATAAACAGATAAATCTTATATTCATTGAAAAAGCCTCACATTTTAAATCATTTGGGAAGGAGGTATAATCCTTGTTATCAACTAAATAATTATCAATTATCATGTGAATTATTTTTCTTTCATCTATTGTCTTTTTACATTCATCTTTTGCCTCTCTTAACAAATGAATTAAATCTTTTTTAAATAATTTATTGCCATAATTGTTTTTTTTAATTGAAACTTCAATAGTCAAAAATTCCTTACTTTCAATTATTAAATTAATCTTTTTTACAAATTTTTTTAAACTTTTTTCAATCTCAAAAATATTTTTTTCAAGAAAACTATTGATAAACTTTGAGTCTAATTCATTTTTTTTATTTTCTTGAATTATTGAATTCTGATATATATTTTTTGATTTTTCTTTTTCATAAGCTGAGATAATAATCTTTTCATAATCTACTAACAAAAAAGTTTCAAAATTTTTTTCAATTTCCATTAATAATAATTTGATTATGTTGTCTTAAATCTAATTCGTTAATTATATTTTGATCATCTTCCAAAATTTTTACTGCTAAATCTAAAAACTTTTGATTATCATTTCTTGGTAATCTTATCAATAATCCTGAAACAGTTTCAATGTCCCATCTTCCAGATTTAAAAAAATAAAAATTGTTAATTTTATCATAATCAAAATTTGACTTATCAATAGCTTTTTTTAATTCAAAAAAATTTTTAATCTTAAAATTACCAAATATTAAGGGTAAACTAATATTATTATCTAATGCTTTAATCAATTTACCATTTGATCCCAAATAAAAATCACCATCTTCCTTCTTTATTTTAGCTAAGAATCTTGTTTTATCTATTCTTAGTTCTATTGTTGATGGATATTTTTTAAAAACTGAATAACTTTCAATCAAATTATTTGAGTTTATTATTTCAATAACTTTATTTTTATCAATGAATAATAAATTATTTAATCTTAATAAATCTAAATTATTATTTAATTCCACTGTATCTTCTTCATCTAATCCAATTACTTTAATCTTATTTAATTTAATTATATTAAGATTAATTAAATTTTTATTGTTTAATGTTCCTATTAGTAGAAATAAAAAAAAATATATAAAAATTTTTCTACTTCGATCTTGAGGCATCTTTCAATATCAGTTCAATAAGTTTAATGAAATTAATTTTATGATAAGCGGCTATTTCTGGCACTAGAGAAAGGCTTGTCATACCAGGCTGGGTATTAATTTCTAAAAGATAAAACTTTCCATTTGAAAATCTAAAATCTGAGCGGGTCACTCCCCTACATCCAATTAGTTTATGTGCCTTGAAAGCTATATTCATTAACTTGTTATAATCATTATTATGTAAATCAACAGGAATGATATGTTTTGTTTTTGCTTTAGAGTCATATTTTGCCTGATAATCATAAAATTTTCTTTTTGTTTGTAACTCAATCGCACCTAGTTTTCTTGATCCAATAATCGCTGCTTGAATCTCTCTACCCGGAATGAATTCTTCAATAATTATTTTTTTATAATTCCTCAATAATTTTAAATTCCGAAAAATATTTGATTTTGTGCATATAAAAACATTTACGCTTGAGCCTTCGTTTAATGGTTTAATTACTACTGGAAATTTCAGTTTATTCTCTACAGACTTAATAAAATTTGGTTTTGACATATTAAATGAGTACAAAATATATTTTGGAGTAAGTATATTATTTTTAATAAAAATTTTTTTCGATAATTCTTTATCCATAGCAATTGCTGATGAAATTACACCAGAATGGGTGTAGGGTATTCCTGTTGTCTCCAAAATTGTTTGTATGTAACCATCTTCACCAAATTGACCGTGAAGTGCGTTGAATAATACATTAGGTCTAAAAGATTTAATAATCTTAAATAATTCAAAATTTGGTTCAGAAATTTTTACTTTATAGCCATTTTTTAAAAGTTCTTTTGCAACCTGTTTTCCAGTTTCAAGACTTATAGCTCTTTCTTTTGATATACCACCTGAAATTACTAATATTTTTTTTTTCAATTTATTTCAAAATTTTAATTTCTTTTTCTAAACTAATTCCAGTTTTTTCCAAAACTTTTTTAGTTACAAAATTAATTAATTTTATCATATCTTCAAATGTTGCATTACCTTTATTTACAAAAAAATTACAATGTTTTTCAGAAATACATGCATCTCCAAAACTTTTATCAAGAGGAACTGATTCTTTTATAAGTTCCCAAACTTTTTTTTCTGTTTGTAGTATTGGGTTTTTAAAGGTGCTACCACTTGTTTTAATCCTAGTAGGTTGATTTTTTTCTTTTTCATTTTTAAGACTATTGATTTTCTTAAATATCGAAGCAGAATCACTTTTTATACCTCTAAAAGATGCGCTTAAAAAAATTAAATCTTCAGACAAGTCACTATTTCGATAATCAAATTTTATATTTTTAGATGGTATTGTTATTACGTTTCCTAGTTTATCAATTGCTTGAATAGATATTAAAATATCCTTAAATTCTCTGTTAAAACAGCCTGCATTCATTTTAATTCCTCCTCCTACTGTTCCAGGAATACATGATAAAAATTCAAATCCACTAAGATTATTTTTCATCGCAAAATCAGATAAAGATTTATCTGTAACAGCACTTCCTGCAATTATTATATCTTCTCCAAGTAAAGAAATATTATTAAAATAATCAGTCAATTTAATTACTACACCATCAAAGAGACCATCAGTTATTAATGTATTTGAACCTGCACCGAGAATAAACAATTTTTCTTTATTATTTAACTTTTTAAGGAAATTAATTAAATCCTTTAAATTGTCTGCTTTATAAAAAACTTTTGATTTTCCACCAATATTAAACCAATTTTTTTTCTTTAAATCATGCTCAAATTTTACATTTTTATCAAATTCATTTAATAAATTTTTTAAATCTTTTATATCCATTGGTTAAATCAAATCTGGAAGTTTTCTCATCCAATTAGATATAGATCCTGCGCCCATACCAATTACGATTTTGTTTCCATGCATGTTTTTTTTTATAAAATTAGCTAAGTGATTATTATTATTAACCAAAAAAAGTTTTACTTTAGAATTTCTTACAATTTCTTTTGCAAAATTATGATAATTGAAACCAAGTTTAATTTTTTCTCCCGCAGTGTATATTGGGCACAAAATTACCATGTCAGCTTTTTTAAAAGCAAAAGAAAATTCTTTTCTAAGATCTTTTAATCTTGAAATACGATGAGGTTGAAATATACAAACTTTCTCATAATTTCTATAAACTTTATCTACTCCCTCTAATACAACTTTTATTTCTGTGGGATGATGAGCATAATCATCATAAAAATCAATATTATTATATCTAAAAATTTTGTTAAATCTTCTTTGCACTCCCCTAAAATTTAATAGGCCTTTTTTAATATCAGATACAGATATTCCAATTGTCAAAGCAACGGCAGTAGCTGCAACAGAATTCTTTATATTATGATTTCCAAGTAACGGAATTTTAATTCGTTTGATAATGATCTTTTTTTTATTTGGAACATTTACTTGTAAATCAAATTCTGAAAATTTCATACTTTGTTTAATATTTTTTATTAAAAAATTAGATTTTATATTTGTTCCATATGTATAAAAATTTTGATTCTTTAAACCTTTAATTAGATCATTATTGATTTTATCATCTATACAAATAAATGATTTTCCAAAAGAGGGAACTTTTTCAATAAATTGAAAAAAATAATTTTTAATATGATCAATTGATTTATAAAAATCCATATGTTCTCTATCAATATTCGTAATTATAGAATACGTGGGTGGTATATGAACAAAACTACCGTCAGACTCATCAGCCTCAAGAATAGACCAATCACTTTTTCCTAATTTAGCTGTGCTCTTAATAGAATTAATTACACCTCCATTAATAATTGTTGGATCTAATTTTGTTTTTTGAAAAATAGAAGCTATTAAAGAAGTGGTTGTTGTTTTGCCGTGTGAGCCAACCACAACAATGTTCTTCATCAAAGAAACTATATGCGCTAACATTTTACCACGAGAGATTATCGGTAAATTTTTTCTTTTTGCTTCAATAATTTCTGGATTATTTTTTTTTATAGCTGATGAGATCACTACAATTGTAGCGTTCTTAAGATTCTGTTTTTTTTGTCCTATGAAAACCTTTATCTTTTCTTTTTTTAATCTTTCAATATTTTTATTTAAAGATAAATCACTTCCTTGAACTTTAAAACCTTTGCCTTTCATGATTAAAGAAAGACCGCTCATTCCTATTCCGCCAATTCCTATAAAATGAACTATTTCAGTTTTTGCTAATTCAATTTTCATTTACATATCCTATTATTTTTTGATTAACATTTATCCAAGTATTTTGATAATTTAATTTTTTCAAATTTTCTTTTTTTATATTATAATCGCTTCTATCAACTAAGATGTTATTTAAAAAATCCTCGATTTTCTGCTCGAACTCATTTTGATTTATTACCCAACAACAATTTTTACTTTTATAAAAATTAGCATTTTCTAGTTGATGATTGTCCTTAGCGGTAGGTAATGGGATAGCTATAAATGGAATGTTAATTACAGATAGCTCTGCCAAAGTTGATGCACCCGCTCTTGTTATGCAAAGGTCTGCCTCCTTAATTGCTTCAAAAAAATTTTTATCGAAAGTAAATATTCTATTCTCTATATTGTTCTGAGAGTAAAAATTACTCAATTTTGAAACATTTTTTTCACTTGTCTGTTGGATTATTTTAATCATTTTTTTTTTTGAAACATTTACTATTGAGTTTTTTAAATTCTTGTCAAAAATATTGGCTCCTTGACTTCCACCAACTACCAATAATGTAAACTTATTTTTAATTTCATTTGGTGTTTTAATTTTATAAACATTTTCTTTAACTAAAGGATTGATTATTGCCATTTTTTTTTTATAACTTGAGGGAAAATTTTTAATTTGCTCTGTGTAACAAAAAATTTTTTTACAAAAATTTAAAAAAAATTTGTTTGAGCGACCTAATACATGATTAGGCTCAACTAAATAAATTTCAATTCTTAAAAATATAGCGGCTATTATAAGAGGTAAAGACATATATCCTCCTGTGGAAAAAATTTTTTCAATTTTTTTATTTTTAATTAAAATCAATGACTTTAAAATCAAGTACATGATTATCAAAAGATTAAATGGTAAAAAAATATTATTCAATTTTGGTGTGTCAATAATTTCATATTGATATTCACTTTTGTCTAAATATTTTAAACCTCTCTTATCAGTTGAAATCACCACATTTGTATCTCCTGAAAAATGATCATAGAGAATTGTTGCTGGTAAAACATGGCCTCCTGAACCACCAGTGCTAATCAAATAATTTTTTTTCATACTAAATAATTTTTCTCTTGGTAAAATTTAAAATTATACCTGATAAAATTGAAATACTTATTATTGAGGACCCACCATAGCTTATAAACGGAAGCGTCATCCCTGTAGTAGGAAACAATCTTATATTCACGCCAATATGTATCATTGATTGCATCAAAATTAAGCTTGTACATCCAACTAAAATTAATTTTATTTTTTCCTCATTTTCAAAATAGACCTTTTTAAAAATTGAATAAATAAATATCAAAAACAATAATAAAATTAAAATTATGGCAATAACACCAAACTCTTCAGAAATAACCGAAATGATATAATCTGTGTGTGCTTCCGGCACTCTATTTTTCAATGTCCCTTCTCCAATTCCTTTTCCAAAAAACCCCCCACTTGTTATAGACTCTATTGCTTTATCAGATTGAAAGTTATGCGTTCCACTCTCTGTATTTAAAAAAGAGAGTAATCTACTTTTAATATATGCAAATTTTTGAACAAAAAAGATCAAATATAAAAAAACGGAGATTAAAGTTAAAAAAAGTACTACTAAAAAGATAATACTTATACCTGAAGTAAAAATCAGAATTAACCAACTTAGAAAAACTAAAAAAGTTTGTCCTATATCGGGTTGAACAGCTAATAATAAAGCAACAACCAATGTTATTAAAAACGATAATGAGTATTTGAGATAAATATTGTTATATCTCTTACTACTTAAAATTAAACTTATATAAATTATTAAGAAAGGTTTCACTAACTCTATTGGTTGAAATCGAGGTAAAAAATACAAGTCAATCCATCTTTTTGATCCTTTGACCTCTATTCCGATAAATGGAACTAAAACTAGAAACACTAAAGAAAGAAAAAAAATTATTGAAGAAAATTTTAAAAGTTTTTCTTGATTAATTGAAGAGAGAGAGAAAATTATAATAATCCCTAAAAAAATAAAAGATAAATGTTTAAAAAAAAATGAATAATCGTTTGTGTCTAATTTATCTGAGGCTATTAAAGATGTCGAAACTAGTGAAAAAAATAAACCAATAAAAAATAATAGAATAATTAAAGAAAATATAAATTTATCAATATTTTTCCACCATTCATAATACAAACTATATATTCTTTTTTTATATTCCATTTAAATATCTCTTTATAAGCTTGTTAAAATAAGCACCCCTATGTTCAAAATTTTTAAAATTATCAAATGATGCGGCGCATGGGCTAAATAATATAGTTTTGTTAGTAAATTTCTGTTTTCTAATAATTTTAAAGATTTTCTTTAAAGCATCGTCTAAATTTTTGAAATTCTCGTAGTATATTTTATTTTTTAATTCATTATTAAAAAACTTTAATTTTTTACCATATATAAATGCCTTTATATTTTTGAAATATTTTTTAGATAAATTTAACTCATCACCTTTTTTGTTGATACCACCTAATAACCAATAAATATTATTATTTACTTTTAAAATTCCTATTGATGAAGAAAAACTTGTAGACTTAGAATCGTTTATAATTTTTAAATACTTATTTCTAAAAATAACTTGTTGACGATATTTAAGACCTTTAAAATTTTGTATTGTTTTAAATAATAGTATCCTTTTTAAATTTAAAATTTTTGAAATTTCTAAAATAAATGACAAGTTCTCTTGATTTGTTTCAGTTAAAAAATAACTATTGTTAATGTTTTTTAAAAAACTTTTTTTTAATTTTGTATTAACATTAATAATTTTACAATTAAATTTGTTGGATCTAAGCTCTTTTCGTATTAACAAATCATCTTTTTTGATAAAAGCAATATGTCCCTTTAATTGATTTTTTAATAATTTAAATTTTGCTTTAACATATCTATTTATAGATCCATGTCTTTCAAGGTGATCAGGTGATATATTTAAAATTGTAGCATATTTAGAGCGAAAAATTTTACTATATTCAAGCTGATAAGATGAGGCTTCAATAATGAAAATTGTTTTTTTTTTTACATTTTTAATAGATAAAACAGGTTTTCCAATATTTCCTCCTAGCTTAACATCAAATCTTTGTTTTAATAAAATTTCATATAAAAGTTGGCAAGTAGTAGATTTGCCGTTTGTGCCTGTAATTGTAATACAATCATTCTTATAAAAAGTATAAAAAATATCCAAATCGGAAAAAATTTTCCTGTGATTTTTTCTTAAAAACTTCGATAACTTACAATTATTTATATCTATACCAGGACTTAATATAATCTGATCAAATTTTGATTTTAAAATTTTTTTGTAGCTTAAAAATTTTTTTTTACATTCAATGAATTATTTTTTGATAAAAAATCATCAAATAAAAAAACATCACTTTTATTTTTTAAAAATTTATAAACTGAAAGCCCCGTTCTTCCTAAACCATAAATTAATATTTTTTTATTCAAAAAAATATTTTTATCTAAAGCCATTATCTTAATTTGAGTGTAGCTAAACCAATCATTGCTAAAATAATTGAAATGATCCAAAATCTAATTACAACAGTAGATTCTGGCCAACCTTTTTTTTCAAAATGATGGTGTATGGGTGCCATTTTAAATATTCTTTTCCCAGTTAATTTATAAGAAATTACTTGAACCATCACTGAAATCGCTTCTAAAACAAAAAGACCTCCTGTAATAGCTAAAACTATTTCATGTTTAGTTATTATACCTACGGCTCCCAATGAGCCTCCTAAAGATAGTGAGCCAGTATCTCCCATAAAAATTTTAGCTGGTGGTGCATTAAACCATAAAAAGCCTAAGCATGAACCTATGATTGCTCCACAAAAAATTGAAATTTCTCCTGTTCCTTCAATATAGGGGATTTGTAGATAATCTGAAAATACTATATTTCCAGTTACATAACTTATAAATGCGAAACAAGCTGCAACTAATATAACTGGCACTGTAGCTAATCCATCTAAACCATCAGTAAGATTTACAGCATTAGATGAACCAACGATTACAAACACTGCAAATGGAATAAAAAACCATCCAAGATTGATTATCAAATTTTTAAAAAATGGAAAATATAAATTAGTCATTTCTCCATAATCTACAAAATATATAAAAAAACTTATTCCAATAATTGCTAGTATGATTTGTAAAAATATTTTTAACTTAGAGGAAATTCCTGATGAATTACTTTGTTTAATCTTTCTATAATCATCATATGCACCAAGTAAACCAAAAGAAATTGCAATATATAAACAAAATAAAATATTAATGTTTGATAAATCTCCCCAGCACAATACTGATATTAATAAACCAAAGATGATTATCACACCGCCCATTGTTGGGGTACCAATTTTTTTTACAATATGATCTTCAGGGCCATCATCACGTATTGGATTTAATATTTTTTGATTGGAAAAAAATTTTATAAAAGGACCTCCTATAATTAAAACTATTATTAGGGATGTAAAAACTGATAAACCAGTTCTAAACGTTAAATATTTAAAAACATTTAAAAAACTAAAACTATCTACAAAATTTAATAAAAATTGATAAAGCATTAATTGTATCCTTTTAAATCTTTTGCTATCTTATAGAATCCTGTCGCATTTGAAGCTTTAATCATTAGATAATCATTATTATTTAAATCATTTTTTATCAATTCAATAATTTGGTGTTTGCCATGTATAATTCTACCTTTTTTAGATTTTGAAAGTTTTTGAAATATGGAAGTCACATTTTTTCCTTTTACAAAAACTTTATCGATTTTTGTTTTATTTATTATAGGCACTATTGATTCGTGTAGTTTTTTAGAATGCTTTCCAAGTTCCAACATATCTCCAATTAAAAGATATTTCTTTGATTTTTTTGATTGAATTTTATCATAATTTAATATTGCAGATTTTAAAGATAAAGGATTAGAATTATAACTCTCATCAATTAAGTTAATGATCTTATTTCCTATTTTAATTTTAGAAATATCTCCTCTTCCTTGAGGGGGTTTAAAACTTAAAAAGATTTTTTTGTTTAATTTTAAAACATTAATATAAATACTCATAACTGCCAAAGTGGCTAAAATATTATAAATATTATTTTGAAAATTATTTGAAATTAAAAAATATTTTTTCTTATTATTTATCTTAATATTTATCTTAAAGATTTTACTTTCTCTAACAATATTTACTAATTTAAAATGTGATTTTTGATTTTTAATACTAAAAGAGACTACTGTTAAATTATTTTTTAAAGCT
>MDTA01208227.1_pt1 | contig 16950 bp, 16 predicted proteins | sample 811151 | NCBI WGS metagenome assembly MDTA01 (sample SAMN05326648, study PRJNA326480) | marine metagenome | isolation source: seawater | place: Indian Ocean: South | collected 2010
GGGACACATGAAATGGAAAAATTTAGTAACGTTAACGAATTAGTTAACAAACTTAAACCAGTAAATCCTGTATACTGTATACGCCCAGATACCATAAAAAATTCAATAAAAGTTTTTAAGGAAAAATTTCCGGGGAAAGTTTTATATGCTGTAAAAACTAATCCAAATCAATATGTTCTTAAACATATTATTAAAAATGGTATAGATAAATTTGACGTTGCATCTATAAACGAAGTTAAACTTATAAAAAAATTAAGCCCTAAGTCTAAATTATATTTTATGCATCCTATTAAAAGTAGAGAGGATATAACATCAGCTTACTTTGATTATGGTGTTAAAGATTATTCTTTAGATACTAAAGAGGAACTATTAAAGATTTTAGAGTCTACAAAAAACGCTAAAGATTTAAATTTGTTTGTAAGAATTGCAGTATCCAACGAGCATGCAGAATTGGATCTTTCAAGAAAATTTGGTGCATTAACTAGTGAAGCTTTGGGTCTAGTTAGACTATGTAAACAACATTCAAAAAAATTAGGTATTAGTTTTCATGTAGGTTCTCAATGTATGCATAAAATCTCTTTTTCAAAAGGACTTAAAGAAATTTCAAATATAATTAGAAAGACAAAAATTATTCCTGACACAATAAATGTTGGTGGAGGTTTTCCTTCAATTTACCCAGATTTGAAACCTGAGCCTTTAGAAAATTACTTTAAAGAAATTAAATTGGGTTTAAATCATTTAAAACTTCAAAATATGCCTGAGATTATTTGTGAACCTGGTAGAGCGCTAGTGGCTGAAAGTGGCTCAACTATTGTTCGTGTCAATTTAAGAAAAAAAAATAAACTTTTTATAAATGATGGAACCTATGGATCTTTATTTGATGCGGGAGTTCCTAATTTTATATTACCTACAAGAATGATTACATGTAGTAGAGTCCAATCAAAAAAAATAACTGCATTTCAATTTTACGGCCCCACATGCGATAGCCTAGATTATATGAAAGGCCCCTTTTTATTACCTAATAATATAAAAGAGGGTGACTATATTGAACTAGGTCAACTGGGAGCTTATGGGCTTACTTTTCGGACTAAATTCAATGGTTTTTATTCAGACACTATTGTTGAACTCAATGACAAACCTATAATGTCATTGTACAATGATGCAAGTAAAATTAATTACTTAGTAGCTTAATGAATAAAAAAAATAGTCCTGCTGCAGGACACAATAAAAAATCATTTTTAAACAAGCCCGTTGAGCACATTGACATAACAAAGTTTGACACTCGAGAAATAATAAAGTCAATGAGTAAAATGTCTTTTACTTCAAGAGATACAGCAAATGCTTCTAAAATATTCAATGAAATGATCGAAGATAAGTCATGCTCTATATTTTTAACTTTAGCAGGATCGACTTCGGCAGGGGGGTGTATGAAATTATATGCGGATCTAGTCAAATATAACATGGTAGATGCAATAGTTGCTACTGGTGCTTCAATAGTGGATATGGATTTTTTTGAGGCATTAGGTTTCAAACATTATCAAGGTTCACAGTTTGAAGACGATACTAAATTAAGAAAAAACTATATCGATAGAATTTATGACACCTATATTGATGAAGATGAGCTACAAGCTTGTGATCAAAAAATATGCGATATAGCAAATTCTTTAGAGCCAAAAACTTATACTTCAAGAGAATTCATATATGAAATGGGGAAATACTTAAAAAAGAGTTCGAAAAAAAAAGGTTCATTGATTGAAACAGCCTATGATAACAATGTTCCAATTTTTTGCCCTGCTTTCACTGATAGCTCAGCTGGTTTTGGTTTAGTTATGCACCAAGAACAAAATCCTAAAAAACATCTAACAATCGATTCTATTAGGGAATTCAGGGAATTAACTGAGATTAAACTAAGATCTAAGCAATCAGGTCTACTGATGATTGGAGGTGGAGTTCCAAAGAACTTTATACAGGATACTGTAGTATGCGCTGAACTTTTAGGTAAAAAAGTTGATATGCATAAATATGCCATTCAAATAACTGTCGCTGATACTAGGGATGGAGCTTGTAGTAGTTCAACTCTTAAGGAGGCAAGTTCCTGGGGTAAGGTTGATGTTTCAAAAGAGCAAATGGTATTTGCTGAGGCAACAAGTGTATTACCTCTTATAGCAAGTGATGCTTTTCACAGACAAAATTGGAAAAAAAGAGATAAAAGAGAATTTTCAAAAATTTTCAAATAAAATGAAGTTTTTAAGTCAAAAAAATGGTTTCTTAGGATATGACGCCAATACAAAAATTAAAAGTAAAGTAGTTGTAGTACCATTTGGACTAGAGAAGTCTGTTTCTTACGGACGTGGTACAAAAAATGGGCCAAAAGAAATTATCAAAGCTTCTCATCAAGTGGAATTATTCGATGAAGAATTAAATAAGGAAACCTTTAGATATATTGGCATAAAGACACTTAAACCATTTAAGATAAAACGTCAGATTAAGTCTGCAATTTCTCAATTGTCGGATATTAATGAAAAAATTATCTCAAAAAAATTATTTCCACTTGTATTAGGTGGCGAACACTCTATTACAAGTGGAGCAATTAGGCCATTTGCTAACAAATTTAAAAGTCTTTATATCTTACATTTTGATGCACATGCTGATTTGAGAGAAAAATATGATGGTGAGAAGTTCTCTCATGCAACTGCTATAAAAAGATGTTTAGATTTCAAAAATGTAAAAGTGATATCATTTGGCATAAGAAACGTATCAAAAGAGGAAATGAACTTTTACAATAAAAACAGGGCAAAAATAAAGATATTTTGGGGTAATCAAAAAAAAAGTTGGAAAATGGCTGAAATCCGTAAAATTTTTAAAAAAAAAAATGTTTACATTACTTTTGACCTCGATGGTTTTGACTCAAGCTTAATGCCAGCCACAGGTACTCCTGAACCAGGTGGAATGTACTGGGATGATGTGATGCCAATTATTAAAAACGTATGTTCAGTCTCAAATGTGGTTGGTGCAGATATAAATGAACTTGCACCGATAAAGAATTTTAACTCTTGTAACTTTTTAGCAGCGAAATTAGCATATAAGTTAATTTCGTATGTTTTCGAATTTAAACCACAAGACTTAAGTCGTTAATTCTCCATTTAATTTTTACCTTTGCACCACTCAAGGAACTTTGATTTTCAAATGATACTACAGCTGATTGACGTTCTAATAAAGTTTTTCCAAGGAAAGTTCCTAAGCCTAATCCAGAGTTATTATTTAATAATTTTGATTTTGATTTTATATAAGGCTCTCCGAGAGCTTGGATAATGTCTTCTGGAAACCCTGGTCCATCATCTTCGATTATTACAAATAAATTTATATTATCACTTACTATTGAAATTAAAATATTCTGTTTAGAAAACTTTACTGCATTTCCTATAAAATTTCTTAAACCATACACAATTTCAGGATTTTTTTTAATATTTATTTTATTTATATCTTTTTTAGAGTTGAGTTCTATATTTTTATCTGTAGACTCCTTAAAAGACTTAATTATTTCTTCTAATAAATTTTCGAAACTCATTTCACTTAAAAACTCATCACTGATAATTTTCTTTTGAGATATTTTCTTTAAAATATCACTACATCTTTTTGTTTGGCTTATAAGTAAATCTATATCTTTTGTTAATTTAGAATTTTCTCCAACTTCTTTTCTGAGTTCTTTGGATACTACAGATATTGTAGCTAATGGTGTACCTAAGGAGTGGGCTGCTGCTGCTGCTTGTCCGCCCAGTGACTCTAATTCGTATTCTTTTGCAAGTATTTGCTGAAGTTTATTTAGGGCATCAGATCTTTTTTTTGTTTCACCTGCAAATCGTATACCAAAATAACTTAAAAATATGAGACCGATGATTAAAGAAATTAGAATTCCAGTAACATAATAATTTGGAAATGAAAGTACGTACTCCTCCATGCCAGGTAATGGTAAATTAAAAAAAGTTAAAATGAACAATATTAATATTGTTGAAGACCCAAGTATAATTGTACTTCCCATACTTAAAAAAGTTGATGAAACTATAGTTGGTACTATTAAAAGAATAGCAAAAGGATTAAATATTCCGCCAGTCAAAAATAAGAGAATGCTCAATTGTACAATGTCATACATTAAGAATGAACTTGAATATAAATCTTTCAATAAAGCAGCTTTAAGTCCAAATTGTAAATATAAATTTGTTAATAAACCTATCAAAATAATAATATGACATATCATTATAGGAAAATTTAAATCCAAATAGAAATATACTAAATTTACGGAAAATAACTGTCCAAATATTGCTATCCATCTTAGAAAAACTAGAGTTTTTTTATCTAAATTTAGGTTTTCTTCTAACCTGAAAATAGTCGCAAAGTCCATGAGGTTTAAATATCTAAATTTGCAACGTCTAAAGCGTTACTTGTAATAAATTCTCGTCTAGGGGCTACTTCATCACCCATTAAAATTCCAATAATTTTCTGATCGTCCTTAGATTTGTCTTTTGTGCCATTAGAGTACTGAACTTTTAGCAAAATTCTATTGTCAGGATTTAGAGTAGTGTCCCATAATTCTTCTGGGTTCATTTCTCCTAATCCTTTAAATCTTTGAATTGATAATTTTTGTTTTTCCTGATCTAAAATTATTTTAAGCTCTTTTGTTGAAATTTTATTTTTTTTCATTTTTACACTAGAATTGTCTAGAATAAATTTTTCTAGTTCTTTCTCATCTTTAATATAAAAACTTTTTCCTCCTTTTGAAATTTTGAAAAGTGGTGGTTGAGCTAAATATAAATGTCCATCTTCAATCAGCTTATTAAAAGGTGAATTGTTAAAGAAAGTTAAAAGTAGAGTTCTTATATGTGAACCATCAACATCTGCATCCGTCATTATTACAATTTTATCATACCTTAAGTTATCAATATTGAAATCCTTAGAGCCCGTTCCCAAAGCATTAATTAAAGTTACAATTTCGCTTGACGACATCATTTTTGACAAAGCTTTAGTTTCATGATCATTTTCTTTACCATTTTTCTTCATATTCATATTTACGTAAGTATTTAAAATTTTCCCTCTAAGAGGTAGTACAGCTTGAAATTCTCTATTTCTTCCTTGTTTTGCTGAACCTCCTGCTGAGTCACCCTCGACTATATATAGCTCAGTTCCTTCAGATTTTGATATTTGACAATCAGCAAGTTTTCCAGGTAACCCCGTTATTTCAAAACTTCCCTTCCTTCTAATGTTGTCTCTTGCTTTCCTAGCTACATCTCTAGCTATAGCAGCTTGAGTGACTTTTTCTAAGACGTTTCTAATTATTGAGGGATTTTGATCAAACCAAATTGAAACTTTGTCATTAATTATACTTTCAACAATCAATCTAATTTCTGAAGAAACTAATTTATCTTTAGTTTGGGATGAAAATTTCGGATCTGGCATTTTAATCGATAGTACTACCGTTAAGCCTTCTTTTATGTCCTCTCCACTTAAGGATAGCTTGTTTCTTTTGTTATGTTCATTTGAATATTTGTTTATAATTCTTGTTAAAGCGCTTCTAAAACCTAAAAGATGAGTTCCGCCATCTTTTTGATGTATATTGTTAGTAAATGCTAAAACTTCTTCCGAATATCCTGCGTTCCATTCGAGAGAGCATTCCACATTAACATCATTTTTACTTGAGCTAATATAAATTGGTTTTTTAAAAACCTGTTTTTCATTTTTGTTTGTTAGAATAGGTTTTTTTTTATTTATAAATTGAACAAATTCTAATATTCCACCCTCATATTTATTTTCATATTTTTTAGTTTTTGAACTAGTATTATCTATCAAAGTCAGATTTAAGCCTTTATTCAAAAACGCTAGTTCTCTCATTCTTTTTTGCAATATTGTAGAATTGAATTTTGTAGATGAAAAAATTTCACTTGAAGGTAAAAATGTTATACACGTACCCTTTTTTTTTGTGTTACCAATTTTTTTTAAGGGTTTTGTGGATTTGCCATTCTCAAATTCAATAAAATATTCTTTCTCATCTCTAAAAATTTTTAATTTTAAATTTTTTGACAATGCATTTACTACCGAGACACCAACCCCATGTAATCCTCCGGAAACTTTATATGATTTATGATCAAATTTTCCACCTGCATGAAGTTGAGTCATAATCACCTCCGCCGCTGACATTTTTTCACCTTTGTGAATATCTGTTGGTATACCACGACCATCATCTTCTACAGAAATCGTATTGTCTTTGTTCATTGTGACTGTAATATTCTTACAGTAACCGCCTAGAGCTTCATCTATAGAATTATCAATTACCTCGAAAACCATGTGATGAAGACCAGTGCCGTCATCTGTATCTCCAATATACATTCCTGGACGCTTTCTTACTGCGTCTAAGCCTTTAAGCACTTTAATAGAAGAAGCGCTGTAATCGTTCTTTTTGTTGAGTTCTGATTGTTTTGACATTTAATTTATTAAGTAATTAACAATAATTATATCATTTTTTTAAGTTAATATACAATCAGTGATCAATATGATGCTTTACTTTTATTGTATACCAATAGTTTTAATCGATTTTTTCAAAAAAAAATAAAAAAAACGGATAATTTATATTTTCATTGGCATTATGACGTAAAAACTATTTTTGTCCGAATTGTCTAACACTAAAACTGGGGAAGTGGAATCTTTTAAATTAAACACTAAATTTTTATCTTCTATTTCAGATGCGATATCAACTAAATATTTAGAATTAAATCCAATTGTCAAACTTTCTCCACTATATTTTGCTTTAATAACTTCATTTCCATCTCCTGAGTTTGTACTATTAACTGACAATTTTAATGTATCTTTACTAATCTCTAATTTGACCCCTTCTTTCCTGTCTAAAGAAACGGAGGTTACCCTTTCAATTGAATTAATAAAGTCACTTGAGTCGACTATTAAAGTTTGGGTGTTTTCTTTAGGAACTACTTTTTGATAATCTGGAAACTTTCCATCAATTACTTTTGATATCACATTAATTTTTCCAATATTTAATTTTATTTTATTTTCGCTTGCTTGTATTTTAATTTTATCTTCTAAATCATTAAGCAGTGTGCTTAAAAGAAATACAGTCTTTCTTGGAAGTATTAACGGTGAAAAGTTTTTAATATCGTTAATAATTATACTACTTGAAGACAGTCTATGACTGTCGGTAGCAACACCAGTTAAAAAATTGTTTTTATTTGAGTGAGTTCCATGCAAGTAAACGCCATTTAGATAGTGACGCGTATCATCATTAGAAATTGATATTTTTGTTTTATTTAAAAGGGACAATAAATTTTTTTTTTCTATTTCAATTACCTCATTTTCAAAATTATTATCAAATGTTGGAAAATTACTTGACGGGAGGCACAATAAGTTAAAATCTGAATTATGAGTTTTTAAGCTTAATTTATTTTCTGATTTAAGATTAAAATTTATTTCAGAGTCGGATGGTATTTTTCTTAATATATCAAAAAGTACATTTGCAGAAGTTGTCGTATTTCCCTCTTTTGTAATTTCTATATTATCGATTTTGTCGTAAAAAACTATATCAAGGTCCGTGGCGACAAGCTCTAAACTATTATTTTTTGCATTTATCATTACATTAGAAAGTATTGGAAGAGTATTTTTTTTTTCAACAACTCCCTGAACGAAATTTAAGGATTTCAATAAGAGGTCTCTATTAACGGTAAATTGCATCTCTTTTAATTTTCTAATAGCAGGCTTTTAATTTGTATAAGATTTTTTTTCATCTCCTCATCCTTTTCGGATAATTTTGTAATAGTTTTCACTGCATGAATAACCGTTGTATGATCTCTATTAGCAAATCTTCTACCGATTTCAGGCAAAGATCTAGTAGTTAACTTTTTTGCTAAATACATTGCTACTTGTCTAGGCCTAGCAAGTGGTCTCGATCTCCTTTGTGAAAGCATATCTGTTAAAGTTATATTAAAAAAATTTGAAACTGTATTCTGAATTTTATCTACAGTAATTATTTTGGCTTGATTAAAAACGTCTTTAAGAATGTTTTTACAGTCACTTGCATTCAGAATTCTTTTGTGAACTCTTCCAAATGCAATAACCCTATTTAATACACCTAAAAGTTCTCTAATATTTGTTTTAGCCTCAGTAGAAATAAAATTTATCACTTCATCAGATATATTTATGTGTTCCTTAAATTGGTTTTGCATGTAATCAATCCTATTTTTAATGATGTCTTTTTTTAATTGAAGATCCGGGACATCAATATCTATTATTAAACCACCAGATAATCTTGATTTTATTCTTTCTTGAACTCTATCTAATTTCATAGGAGGCCTATCTGCAGATATAACAATTTGGGAACCCTTCTCCATTAAGCTGTTGAAGGTGTGAAAAAACTCCTCTTGTAAGCTTTCTTTGCCTCTAATGAATTGAACATCGTCAATTATAAAAACTGATGCTTTTCTAAAAAAGTCCTTAAAATTAACCATATCATTTTTTTTTATAGATTTAATAAAGTGATACATAAATCTCTCAGCTGAAATAAACATTACATCTTTATCTTTTTGTAACTCTAATCCAATTGCATTAAGCAAATGAGTTTTTCCCAAACCAACTCCACCATATATGTATAAAGGATTATATCTCGAACTTTGTTCACAAACCTTTTTTGAGTAAGATAAAGCTACTTCATTACTTGAACCTTTTATGAAATTTTCAAAGCTTAGGTTTGTGTTTAATCGGTTATAATTTAAAATAGAGTCTTTAATCTCGGTAATTTTCGACAACTCCTCAATTTTAAAATTTTCTCCATTAACGGCCTTTTGTTCCTCAACTATTTTGAATTCAATTCTAGATAAACTCAGTTTATGATTTTTAACTAGTTCTAAAATTTTATCTAAGTACCTTGATACTATCCAGTCTCTAAAAAATCGAGTTGGCACACCTAATATTAAATAATCATTATATTCCTTAACTAATGTAATACTTTTTAACCAGCTTGAGTAAATTTCCTCTCCAAAATTCTTTTTTAAATCAGACTGTAAAGTTGGCCAATCTAATGTTTTTTCTTCTTCAGATACAAAAATGTTTTTTTGATTTATAGATTTATTTTTCATGAAATTAATATTAACTAAATCCTAAAAACCTTATTATCAAAAAACATGCAAGATTTTTTTTTGTTTTTAAAAAAAAAAATGAAAGTTGGTTGTAGAGTTAGCGTTGTGATAGAAAATAAATTTTTACAACCCTCAACCGAATTTTTTACTAGATTTTGTTTTTATTGCTAGATGTAATATGAATTTAACAACTTTTAATTGTTAAGGTTACTTAATTTTTTTTGAAACTCTTGAAACTTTTCTTGAAGCAGTTTTTTTGCTTACAACACCAGATTTAGCAACCTGCATTAGAATTGATTGGAATTTTGGAAAATATTCTTTAATTTTTTTCTTGTCATTAGATTTTATTAATAAATCCATTTTTTTTAATGCTGATTTATATTTACTTTTTCTGATTCTATTAACAGAGGTTTGTTTTTTAACTCTTCTTACCCTTCTTATTGCTGATTTTGTATTAGGCATTTAGCAGACTGTATATATGCCGAATATATCTTGGTCAACTCAATATTTTTGACAAATATTACAAAAAAAAGTTGATCTGTTGGAGACTTGGATTTTTTTAATGGTGCCATTACATTCTCGTTTACTACATGATTTATCTGTTTTTCCATAAACTCTAAAAGAATCTTGAAATTTTCCAGTATTTCCATCAATATCATTAAAATCTTTAATAGAAGATCCTCCTTTAATAATGGCTTTTTTTAAAATAGCTTTTGTATTTTTAATTATATTGATGATTTGCTTATCTTTTAAATTTTTTGATTTTTTAAAAGGGCTAATTTTACTTTTAAAAAGTATCTCATTGGCGTATATGTTTCCTAATCCAGATACAAATTTTTGATCCATCAAACAATCTTTAATAAACTGTTTTTTATTAGTAATACTTTTTTTAAAATATTCAAAATTAAACGTAACCGAAAAAGGTTCCGGACCTAATCTTTTTAAGTGCATATTTTGATTGATATTTTTAGTTTTTAATACTTTTAAAAATCCAAATTTCCTCACATCGTTATAAATTAGCTTGAAGTTATTTTTAAAATTTATCTTTAAATGATTATGTTTTTCAAAGTTGTCTTTTAATTTGTAATAAAAGCTAGATCTTATTTTTCTTTTTTTAGGATTAATTATAATAATCTTACCACTCATACCAAGGTGAAGCAGAATTGTTCTTTCATTGTTACAGTTTATAAGAATGTATTTAGATCTTCTTTTTATGGACAAAACTTTTGAGTTAATTAAATTTTTTAGTTTTTTAACCTCAATTTTATATCTTAATTTTTTATTATATATTATTACATTTTTAATAGAGGCATTATGAATAATTTTTTCAAGGGACCTTTTAACAACTTCAACTTCTGGTAATTCTGGCATATACTAAATTATGATTAATCATAAATTAACTAAGACCGAAATAGTAAACAAGGTATTTGATAATGTTTATGACAAATATGATCTAATGAATGATATCATGTCTTTTGGAACCCATAGATTGTGGAAAAAATCTTTAGTAACATGGGTAAATCCTCGCCCAAATGATAAGATTTTAGATGTGGCATCAGGTACTGGTGATATTGCCAAATTGTGCTCAGAGCATACAAATAATAAAAGCTCGATAACTTGTGTTGAGCCAAATAAAAAAATGTTTAATTTGGGGAAAAAAAAACTTTCTAATTTAGATAATTTAAAATGGATTTTATCTCCAGCAGAAAAACTTCCTTTCAAAAATGATACATTTGATTTTTATATAATTAGTTTTGGAATTAGAAATGTTACGGATATTAATAAATCTTTAAAAGAAGCATATAGAGTTTTAAAAAATGGAGGAAGGTTTTTTTGTTTAGAATTTTCGAAAGTTGAAAATGAAATTTTAGATAAGGTTTACAAAAATTATTCAAAATTGATTCCAAATATAGGTAAATTTATTGTCGGAGATGAAATGCCTTATAAATATTTGGTAAAAAGTATTGAAAAATTTTATAACCAGGAAGAGTTTACTAAAATTATTTCTCAAAATAAATTTTCTAATGTTTTTTATAGAAATTTAAATAATGGCGTTGCCTCTATTCACTCTGGTTGGAAAATAGAATAATGATAAAGCGAGTATTACAGTTAGTAAAAATTGCAAGAAAGTTATCTTCTTCAGGAGCGTTAGATACTATTGACCAAATTTATAAAATACCTCTATTACTAAAAGTTTTTTTTGACATTATAGCTTTTGGATCAGCAAAACAAATCCATAACAATTCAAAATCTTCTGGCCAAAAATTATGTGATGCCTTGGAAGGAATGGGTACAACATTTATTAAATTAGGACAATTTCTGGCAACAAGACCTGATATAATAGGCAAAGAATTGGCTGCTGATTTAGAAAAATTACAAGACAAACTGCCTGCATTTGATACCAGAGTTTCAAAAGAGATATTAAAAAAAGAGATAGGTATTAATCAATACAAAAATATAGTCAATTTGAGTGAACCAATTGCAGCAGCATCAATTGCACAGGTGCATCTAGCAAAAATTATTGAAAAAGGGGAAGAAAAAGAAGTAGCCATAAAAATTTTGAGACCTAATATAGAAAAAATTTTTAATGAAGAGCTAGATGCTCTAATGTTGTTTGCTTATATAGTGGAAGGAACAATAAAAAAAACAAAAAGACTTAAATTAGTAGAAGTTGTTCATTTATTACGTGAAATAACAAACATAGAAATGGACCTAAGATTTGAGGCAGCTGCGGCAAATGAAATTTACGAGAATACCAAAAAAGATAAAGGTTTTAAAATTCCTAAAATTTATTGGCAATTTACCTCTAAAAAAGTTTTAACATTAGATAGAGTTTACGGAGTTTCTATTCGAGATCATGAAAGCCTTCAAAGAAAAAATATTGACTTAAAAAATATAGCGGTAAATCTAATCCAACATTTTTTGAGACAGGCGGTTAGAGATGGTTTCTTTCATGCTGATATGCACGAAGGAAACTTATTTATCGATGATAACGGAAATATCGTGCCAGTTGATTTTGGCATTATGGGAAGATTAGATAAATCAAATAAAAAATATTTAGCTGAAATACTATATGGTTTCATAAGAAGAGATTATGTAAAAGTTGCGGAGGTTCATTTTCAGGCAGGTTTAGTCCCTAAAACTGCATCAAAAGAGGAATTTGCACAAGCTTTAAGATCAGTTGGTGAACCTATATTTGGACAAAATATTAAAGATATTTCAGGTGGAAATTTACTTTCTCAGTTATTTGAAATTACAGAAAAGTTTAACATGGCAACACAAACACAACTTTTATTACTTCAGAAAACTATGGTAGTGGTTGAGGGTGTCGCAAGAAAATTATATCCAGAAACAAATATTTGGAATGTATCAAGGCCAATTTTGGAGGAATGGCTAGAGAGCCTTAAAGGGCCAAAAGCTAAGATAGAGGAAGCCATAGACACATCCGGTGAAATATTAAAAAGAATACCTGATCTTCCAGGATTTATGGATAAAGCAAATTATGCTTTACAACTTATTGCTGAGGGAAAGTTAAATTTGACTCCCTCAAATAAAAGTTCCCTTGAAATAGAAGAGCTTAAAATTAAAAGTTTTAGAAATAATATCTTAATCGTAATATTAGGTATTGTAATTATTGGGTTATTAGTATTTTAATAATATGATGAAAAAAAATAAAAAGATTTTAATTGTGATAGGTGGAGGAATATCTGCTTATAAAACCTTAGACCTAATTAGATTGCTTAAAAAAAATAATTTTGAAATTAAGACTGTACTGACTAAATCTGGAAGTAAATTTGTTACACCTCTATCATTAATATCTTTGTCTGGAGGAAAGGTTTATGAAGATATTTTTGATAAAAATAACGAAACAGAAATAGATCATATATCCTTGTCTAGGTGGGCTGATTTAATAATTGTATTGCCGACTACAGCAAATATGATTAGTAAATTATCAGTTGGGAAAGCTGAAGATTTAGCAACCACGATTTTATTAGCATCAAATAAGGACATTATTTTAGTACCAGCAATGAATGTGAGAATGTGGAGTCATAAAGCTACCCAAGAAAATTGTAAAACTCTTATAGGTTATGGTTATATATTTATTGTGCCTAAAAGTGGATCTATGGCATGTGGTGAGTATGGTCCAGGTAAAATGGTAAGCCCAAAAAAGATTTTTGACGAAATAAAAAAATATTTTCATAAAAGAAACATTGTTAAAAATAAAGCTTATAAAGCTTTAGTGACAGCGGGACCAACAAGAGAATATCTTGACCCAGTTAGATATATTTCAAATGAGTCTAGCGGGAGTCAAGGGTATGAAATTGCTTTGGCCTTAAACAGACAGGGTATTCAAACAACTTTAATAATGGGACCGTCTAATATTAAGCCGATAAAGGGATTAAAAGTTGTACAAGTCAAAACGTCGGATGAAATGCTTAAAGCTGTAAAAAAAAATTTACCAGTTGATTTGGCTATTTGTACTGCTGCTGTTACAGATTTTAAACCACAAAAAATTAAGAAAAATAAAATCAAAAAGGAAAATTTTAGTAAAGGTCTAGCTTTAGAAAAAACTGAAGATATTCTTGATTTTTTAGGTAAAAACAATATGCACAGACCAAAAATTGTAGTTGGATTTTCTGCAGAAACTGAAAATATTATTGTAAATTCAAAAAATAAAATGAAAAATAAAAATAGTGATATAATTATAGCAAATGATGTTTCAAGAAAAGATATAGGATTTAATAAAGATTTTAACGAAGTTACTATAATTGATACAAAAGGAAAAATTTTAAAAATTCCAAAAAATAAAAAAAGTTTTATAGGTTCAGTTATCACTGACCACATAGTCAGTAGATTATTGCTTAATGACAAAAATCTTAATTAAGAAGCTAAACGCAATGGCAGTTGTGCCCAAATATGAAACTTTAGGTGCATCTGGATTAGATCTCTCCGCGGTAACAGAGGAAAAAATATTTTTAAAACCTGGAGAAAAAAAAATCATTTCTACTGGAATAGCTGTTTCTATTCCCAAAAATTTTGAATTACAAATAAGACCTAGGTCGGGTCTAGCTGCAAAAAATTCGATTTCAGTACTTAACACACCTGGTACAATTGACTCAGACTATAGAGGTGAAATTAAAGTGATTTTAATCAATCATGGAGAAAAAATATTTGAAATTAATAATGGTTTAAGAATAGCTCAAATGATACTTTGCCCTGTAGTAAGAGCAGAATTACAGGAAGTAGATAAACTAGACTCTACCGATAGAGGCAAAGGTGGATTTGGTTCGACAGGTATTTAAGTAATGAAGTTCTCTAAAAAAGATCTAGAAAGATATTCAAAACAAATTATTCTTAAAAAATTCGGAGTAGCTGGTCAAAAAAGAGTAATGTCTGCGAAAGTATTAATAATAGGTATGGGTGGTTTAGGTTGTCCACTTGCTATATATCTTTCAGGACTTGGGATAGGGACAATCGGAATTGTAGATGATGATAAAATAGAACTTTCAAATTTGAACAGACAAATAATCTTTAATTATAAAGATATAGGAAAATATAAAGTAGAAATAGCACGAAAGAGAATAAAAAGTATAAACAAAAATATATCAGTAAAATCTTATAAACTCAGATTAAATAAAAATAATATTTCAAAGATATTAGATAATTTTGAAATTATTTGTGATGGAACAGATAATTTTGATACGAGATTGCTTATAAACGATTATTGTTTAAAAAAAAAAAAATTTTAATATCCGCAGCGGTTCAAGGTTTTGATGGTCATATATTTAAATTTAATTTTCAAAAAAGAACACCATGTTATAGATGCTTCATGCCTGAACAACCAGATAGAGATAATGGTTGTGAAGATGAAGGAGTTACTCCAACCTTAACTGGTATAATAGGGACTTTACAGGCTAATGCAGTTTTAAATTCAATATTAAATAAAAATCCTAAAGGAGACGAGAAAATGATAATTTTAAATTCAATGAGTATGAGTTTAAGGAAAGTAAAGTTAAGCAAAAACAGAAAGTGTAAAAATAGATGTTAAAATATTTAATCTTTTTTTATTTATTTTTAAATCATGTTTACGCAAATGATGAGTATTTTCTTACATTAAGAAATGATAATGTTAATTTGAGATTAGGGCCTTCTTTTGATTACCCTATAAAAATAATTTACAAAAAAAAATATTTACCAGTGCTTGTAAAAGAAAAGTCTGATAACTTTAGAAAAATTTTCGATCATGAACAAAACTCAGGTTGGATACATATTTCTCAGCTCTCAAAAAAGAAAGCGGTATTGTCCTTGGACGATATGATATTATTTAAAAGTTCAACTGTTTATTCTAAACCTTTAGCGAAAATTGAGAGAGGTAGGTTATTGCTTATATTAAAATGTAAAAAAGAATGGTGTAAGATTAAGACCGGAGATTTTTCTGGGTGGATAAAAAGAGAGAAAATTTGGGGAAAATTGTAAAAAGTTTATTTTGATTTAATTTTTGAGGCCCAAAATTTGTCTAATAAAAAATACCAAACAGTGTTTGCAAGTGGCTCAACTATGGCATCTGTTAAAGCAACAGAAAATGAAACATCGGCTATTAACATTAAAACTGTAATCGCAATAGCAAAATGTCCGATTGTGTATACTAATGTTCTTAAAAGTGAGCCTTTATTATTCTCGTAAATTCTTCTTGCGGCGCCGTGTATACCTTGAGTGAATTCAGTCATATTAATTTAATTTTTTTAAATTTATTCTGTCCGCATTCATTACCTTCGTCCATACAGCAACAAAATCTTTAACGAATTTTTCTTTATTATCATCTTGAGCATATACTTCTGAATAAGATCGAAGTATAGAGTTTGAGCCAAAAACTAAATCTGCTCTAGATGCGGTATACTTAACCTTGTTTGTTTTGCGATCAATAATATCGTAAGAGTTTTTACCCGTTGGTTTCCATGCATATTTCATATCAACTAAGTTAATAAAAAAATCATTTGTTAAAGTTCCTACTCTATCGGTAAATACGCCTTTGTTTTTGGCTGACTCATGATTTGTTCCTAAAACTCTCATGCCGCCTACCAAACAAGTCATTTCTTTAGCAGTTAACCCCATTAACGAAGCTCGCTCTAACAAAAGCTCCTCGGGCATTACAGAATAATCTGATTTTACATAATTTCTGAATCCGTCGTGTAAAGGTTCAAGCCATTTAAAATTTTTAATTTCTGTTTGCTCTTGTGTGGAGTCTCCTCTGCCAGGATTAAATGAAACTTTTATTTTAGATCCAGCTTTTTTAATTGCTCTTTCAAGCCCCACATTTCCCGCAAGTATAATCGTGTCAGCAATTGTAGCTCCAGTTTTTTTTGCAATACCTTCAAGAACTTTTAATATTTTTGAGAGTTTTTTAGGCTCATTAGCCTCCCAATCCTTCATAGGTGCTAAGCGAATTCTTGCACCATTAGCTCCTCCTCTTTTATCAGTTACTCTGTAAGTTCTAGCGCTATCCCAGGCAGTCGTAATTAAATCGCTAGCACTTAATTTACTAGCTTCAATCATTTTTTTTACTTTATTTACATTATATTTCTTTTTTGGATAGGAAACATTGCCCTGCCAAAGAAGATCCTCTTTAGGAGCCCAAGGACCAATATAATTTTCTTTGCTACCCATTGTTCTGTGGGTTAGTTTAAACCAGGCACGAGCAAAGGAATCCTCAAAAAACTTTGGATCTTTATAAAATCTCTCAGAAATTTTTCTGTATTCTGGGTCCATAGCCATAGCCATATCTGCATCAGTAAACATTAATCTAGCTTTCTTTTTAGGA
>MDTA01064791.1_pt1 | contig 16948 bp, 14 predicted proteins | sample 811151 | NCBI WGS metagenome assembly MDTA01 (sample SAMN05326648, study PRJNA326480) | marine metagenome | isolation source: seawater | place: Indian Ocean: South | collected 2010
TAAATATCTTTATAAATACTGTCTTTATAGAAAATTTAGCATTGTCGTTGTTTTTAGGCATGTGTACCTTTCTTGCTATTTCAAAAAAAATAGATGCGGCCTTTGGTCTAGGAGTAGCTGTTATTGTTGTTTGTGCAATCACTGTGCCTTTAAATAATCTAATTTATAACTATATTCTAAGAGAGGGTGCATTATCTTGGTTAGGTTATCCCAATACTAATCTTGAATTTGTAGAACTTATTAGTTACATAGGTGTTATTGCAGCTGCTGTTCAAATATTAGAAATGTTTTTAGATCGATATATACCAACCTTATATAATGCTTTGGGAGTATTTCTTCCCTTAATTACTGTCAATTGTGCAATTTTAGGTGCATCACTTTTTATGGTAGAAAAAGATTTAATGTTTGGTGAAAGTGTTGCATATGGTTTGGGGGCTGGATTTGGTTGGGCAATGGCAATAGTTATTCTTGCCGGTATAAGAGAAAAATTAAAATACTCTGATATTCCAGAAGGTTTAAAAGGTTTAGGAATGACATTTATTATTGTTGGTTTAATGAGTTTTGGATTTATGTCATTTGGTGGAATTTCTTTATAGGTTGTAATCATGGATTTATTTTTAGGTGTTATTTCATTTACAGGAATTGTCACTATTCTTGTCTTAGTTATTCTCTTTGCTAGAAGTCAGTTAGTATCATCCGGTAATGTCTCGATCATTATCAATGATGATGATTCAAATAAACTGGTTGTAAAGTCAGGCGCAAAGTTATTACAGACTCTAGCTGAGAATAAAATTTTTCTATCATCTGCCTGCGGTGGTGGTGGAACTTGTAGTCAATGTAAATGTAGAATTAGTGAAGGTGGAGGTTCTATTTTACCAACTGAAGAATCTCATTTTAATTCAAGAGAGAAAAAAGATGGTTGGAGATTATCATGTCAAGTTGCTGTCAAGAATGATTTAAGAATTTATGTTCCTGATGATATTTTTGGTGTGAAAGAATGGGAGTGTGAGGTTATCTCTAATGATAATGTTGCGACTTTTATCAAAGAACTTATTCTCAAATTGCCTGAGGGTGAATCAGTGGATTTTCGAGCTGGTGGATATGTTCAACTTGAAGCACCAGCTTATGAAGTTGATTATAAAGACTTTGATATTGGTAATGATTATTCAGAAGATTGGGATAGATTTAAAGTATGGGATCACAAATCTATTACTAGTGAACCAGTGGTAAGAGCTTACTCTATGGCAAATTATCCAGAAGAAAAGGGAGTGTTGAAATTTAATATAAGAATTGCTTCACCACCACCTGGTTCTGATTTTCCTCCTGGACTAATGTCTTCGTGGGCATTTAATTTAAAAAAAGGAGATAAAGTAAAAGTATTTGGTCCATTTGGGGAATTTTTTGCAAAGGATACTGCGAATGAAATGGTTTTTGTTGGTGGGGGTGCTGGGATGGCACCAATGAGAGCTCATATATTTGATCAACTTTTGAGATTAAAAAGTGATAGAAAGATTACTTTTTGGTATGGAGCAAGAAGCTTAAAAGAGATGTTTTATGTCGATGAGTTCAATAAACTCGATGAAGAAAATGAAAACTTTTCATGGCATGTTGCTCTTTCAGATCCATTACCGGATGATGACTGGGATGGAGATACAGGGTTTATACATCAAGTTTTATTTGAAAATTATTTAAAACATCATCCTTCACCTGAGGATTGCGAGTATTATTTATGTGGTCCACCAATGATGAATAAAGCTGTAATAGATATGTTGCAAGAATTAGGTGTTGAAAGAGAAAATATCGCACTTGATGATTTTGGTGGATAAACTTTTTATAAGATCATATATTTCAAGATTTTTTGCCTTATTAATTGGCCTAGTATGTATATATTTTGCATACTCATATAATCAAAACTCAATCTATAAATATGAAGGGAATATTTTTGGTACATATTGGACAGTTTCATCAACTGAGTTTATAAATCAACAATATATTGATGGTATTAGACATTTATTAAATGAAATTGATCATCTTGCAAGCAATTATAAGGAAGATTCAGAATTAAATTTATTAAATAAAGCTCCATTAAATAAGGAAATTACTTTATCTCCAGATTTGTTTAAATTAATTGAAACCGCAACTAGAATAAATTATCAATCAAGTGGTGTTTACGATATTACAGTGACTTCTATTGTGAATAAACTTGGTTTTGGACCGAATTTATTTACTAAAAAGGATTACAAATTTATATCACCAATAGATAAATATGAATTAATTACTGAAAAAAATTCATTAATTAAGATCAATGATGTAGTGTTCGACCTTTCTTCTATAGCAAAAGGTTATGCTGTTGATAAAGTTTTAACCTACTTAAAAAAAAATGATTTTAACAATGTACTTATTGACATTGGAGGAGAAATCGCAGTAATTGGATTTAAAAATAAAGATTCATGGACAGTTGGTATTACCAATCCAAACAATCAATTATCAAATGATCAATTTGTTATTAGAAATAGAGAAGGGGAGTTCTTAGGTATTGCAACTTCAGGTGATTATCTCAATTTTAATTATCAAAATGGTGTTAAAAAGACTCATACAATAGATCCTCGTCTGGGTGATTCAAAACAAAATAACATAATCTCTGTTTCTGTTATTAGTCTTGATTCAACTGAACTTGCAGACGCATATGCCACAACATTAAATGCTATGGATTTAAATGAAGCTATTAGATTTGCTGAAATAAATAATATTGCATGCTTGATCATTTATAAGGATTTAATTAACGATAGTAGTGAAGTATACTTTTCACCGACTTGGAACAATTTTCATAATGTTTGATGTAATTATAGCTTTCTTAATTTTTCTTTTAGCATTCAGTGGTATTGCTGTTGGTATTATTTTCAATAAGAAACCTATTAAGGGTTCATGCGGAGGACTTAATAACCTGTCTGAAGGAGAAATTTGTCAGTATTGTGGTCAGGAAGGTGCTAAAACTGATTCATAGTATTGTCTTTTCCACCAGCTTTTAGTGCGGCATCACCAGCAAAGTATTCTTTATGATCGTCACCCATATCTGATCCAGCCATATTTTGATGTTTAACACATGCAATACCTTGTCTAATTTCTTGTCTCTGAATATTTTTAACATACCCAAGCATTCCTTCAGAACCAAAATACACTTTTGCTAGATTATCAGTTGATAAAGCTGCTGTATGGTAAGTTGGTAAAGTAATTAAATGATGGAAAATACCAGCTTCTCTGGATGAATCCTCTTGAAAAGTTCTTATCTTTTCATCTGCTTCAAGTGCGAGATCCGTTTCATCATATTTTTCATTCATTAATTCATCTCTTTCATAATCAGAGACATCTTTGCCTGATTCAGCCCATAAATCATATACTTGTTGCCTAAAATTCAGAGTCCAATTAAATGATGGACTATTGTTATAAACTAGTTTTGCGTTAGGAATAGTTTTTTTGATTTCTTTTATCATCGAACCTATTTGACCAATGTGTGGTTTCTCCGTTTCAATCCAAATCAAATCCGCACCATTTTGTAAACTGGTAATACAATCTAAAATACAACGATCTTTACCAGTTCCTTCTTTGAAGCGATAAAGATTAGATGGTAGACGCTTTGGTCGCACAAGTTTTCCATGTTGGTTAATCATCACATCTCCATGATTCATATCACTTTCTTTAACTTCTTCGTTATCTAAGAAAGAATTATATTGATCACCCAAATCCCCAACTTCTTTAGTAATTGCTATTCTGGCAGTGAGGCCTGCTCCAAGAGAATCAGTTCTTGCAACAATTACTCCTTCATCTACACCAAGCTCAAGAAATGCATATCTGACAGCATTTAATTTTGCTAGAAATTCTGCATGTGGAACAGTTACCTTACCATCTTGGTGACCACACTGTTTTTCGTCTGATACTTGATTTTCAATCTGGATAGCACAAGCACCAGCTTCAATCATTTGTTTAGCCATTAAATATGTTGCTTCTTCGTTGCCAAAGCCAGCATCTATATCTGCAATAATAGGAACAATATGTGTCTCAAATTCATCAATCTGATCGATGATTTTATTTCTTTTATCTTGACTGTCCTCATTATCTAATTTTCTAAATAGATCACCCAATTCTCTTGCATCAGCTTGTTTTAAGAAAGTATAGAGTTCATCGATTAAACCTGAAACAGCCGTTTTTTCATGCATTGATTGATCTGGAAGAGGCCCAAATTGAGATCTTAATGCTGCAATCATCCATCCAGATAAATACAAATACCTTTTTTTGTTTGTTTTGAAATGTTTTTTGATTGAAATTAGTTTTTGTTGCCCTATGAAACCATGCCAACAACCTAAGGATTGCGTATATTGAGAAGGATCATTGTCATAATCCTCCATATCACGACGCATTATGGATGCAGTATATTTAGCAATCTCTAAACCAGTCTTAAAGCGATTCTGCAAACGCATCCTTGCTAAATATTCAGCATTTATGTTTTGCCATGAATCGGGATGATTTGATTTTGTTTCATGCAGTTCTTTAATTAAATTAGAATATTTGTAATCCATTTGCTACCTCTTTTCTATTATATGATACGGACACCTAAAATATTAGAACTTTTTAGTTAACTGATCTGCAATTCCAATATATTTTTTTGGAGTTAAATTCTTTAGGTATGATCTATTTTCTTCTGTTAATTTTAATTTATCTATAAGATTGAAATAAAATTCCTTATTAATTGGTTGTCCTCTTGTAAGTTTCTTTATAATTTCATATGCATCATCGTTTCCTTCAAGACGTAATATAGTTTGAACAGGTTCTGCTAAAACAGCCCAATTTTTATCTAATTCTTCATTAATAACTATTCTATTGGGTTGAATTTTAGTGAGTCCTTTGAGGCATGCTATATGTGCAAGTAAAGCATAACCAAAAGCAACACCTATATTTCTTAAAACTGTTGAATCAGATAAATCTCTTTGGAGCCTAGATTTTGGTAATTTATCAGCAATAAACAGTAATAAGGCATTAGATAGCCCCAAATTTCCTTCGGAATTTTCAAAATCAATAGGATTTACTTTATGAGGCATTGTAGATGAACCCACTTCATCTTTGCTTAATTTTAATTTAAAAATATCATTTGATATGTATAACCACATATCTTGGTTTAGATCTTGAATAATGTTGTTTATTCTTACAAGAACATGACAGAGGTTTGAAATATAGTCATGATCTTGTATCTGGGAAGAGTGGATTGACAAATTAACTTTTTTATAATTAGAAAAAAATCTCTTCACCATCTTAATGGGGTTTGATTTATTATTAATGACAACGAAAGTATGATAATTTCCAGTTGCTCCTCCCCATTTTGCATAAGTGGGAGTGTTCTGCTCAAGAGCTTTTATAGCTTCTTCTAATCTATTAAAAAATATATAAAATTCTTTTCCTAATGTTGAAGGAGAAGCAGGTTGACCATGCGTTCTTGCTAAGAAAGCTAAGTTCTTGTTTTGAGTTGCTAGTTTTCTAAGTTGCGATTTTAATTCTTTTAGCTTAATTGCAACAACATTTTTACCATTATTAATCATCATTGCATACGATAGTGAATTTATATCTTCCGAAGTTAAACCTAAATGAATATAAGGTATGTATTTTTTAAGTTTTGAATCCTTTTTAAGATATTTTTTTATATAGTACTCAACTGCTTTTACGTCATGATTTGTTATGGATTCAATTTTTTTAATTTCATTGACAGATTTCGATGAAAAAGATGCTTTAAATTGCAGTATTTTTTTCTTTGATGTATTTGATAATTTAGGTGTATTAAAGAAACTATCAGTGAGTACAAATAACAACCAATCAATTTCTATCTCAAATCTAACTCTTATCAGGGCTGCCTCAGAAAAATAATTACTTAATTCAGAGGTATGCCTAGAATATCTACCATCTAGTGGTGATAAATTATCAAATGAATTTTTCACACCGTATTTTAGATAGATTTAGTTACAGTTTCAATTATCCCTCCACCAAGACAAATTGAATCTTGATAAAAAACTGCAGACTGACCTGGAGCAGCCCCCCTTATATTAGATTCAAATTCTATATGATAAGAATTTTTTTTCTTTATAATTTTGCATTCCGAAGGAGTTTGTCTATGTCTTATTTGCACTTTACAAAATAAACTATCACCATAAAATTCCTTATTTATCCAATGTATATCCTTGATAGTAATATCTTTTGAGAATAATAATTGATTATCAACTCCTTGACAGACATACACTTCATTGAGTTCTATATCTTTATCATATACATACCAGGGTAATTCATCTTTATTTTTGACACCCCCAATACCAAGGCCTTGTCTTTGACCAATTGTATATAAAATTGAGCCATTGTGTTTCCCTAAAATTTCACCATTAGAATTCTTTATATTTCCAGGCTTAAATGAAATAAAATTTTTTAAAAAATCTTTAAGATTTTTTTCACCAACAAAACAGATACCAACAGAATCTTTCTTATCAAATACTGGTAAACTTATACTCTTTGCAATATCTCTTACTTCTGTTTTTAATAAGTTTGACAATGGAAAGATTGTCTTAGCAAATTCTTTCTGACTAACTTCATGCAAGAAATATGTTTGATCTTTATTTAGGTCTTTTGCTCTTTTTAAGAAAGTTCCTTCTTTTGTTTGCATTGTGTCAGCATAGTGCCCAGTGGCAATATAATCTGCACCAATTTGCATTGCATAATCATAGAAGGATCTAAATTTAATTTCTCTGTTACATAAAATATCTGGATTTGGAGTTCTACCTTTTTTATGTTCTGAAAGAAAAAATTTAAATACTTTTTCCCAGTAATCATCTGAAAAATTAGCTCTGTGAAGAGGAATATTTAAGATATCACAGACTTTTTCTGCATCCTTAAAATCAATCTCTGAAGTGCATTCTTCATTGGGTTGTGACTCCCAATTCTTCATAAAAAGTCCAATAACTTTATAACCCTTTTGCTTAAGCAAATATGCAGCAACTGATGAGTCTACACCACCTGACATTCCTACTACTACTGTTTTCATTTCTTTAGATCAAATTCATAAAAAAAATTATATTTAGAGTATAATTCACATCGTATTTTTATTAAATTATAGAGGTCATAAGTTGTCTTACAAACATATTAAGGTTCCAAAAAAAGGTGAAAAGATTATTGTTTCTAATGGAAAAGTAAAAGTTCCTTCAATTCCAATTATTCCTTTTATTGAAGGTGATGGTATCGGAACCGATATTACCCCAGCAATGATTGCTGTTGTAGATGAATCAGTTAAAAAAGCCTATGGTACAAAAAAACAAATATCATGGATGGAAATTTATTGTGGTGAAAAATCTACTAAAGTATATGGAAAAGATGAATGGCTTCCTGATGAAACAATAGATGCTTTAAAAGAGTATGGTGTTGGTATTAAAGGACCTTTAACTACACCCGTTGGAGGTGGGATTCGATCTTTAAATGTTTCACTCAGACAATTATTGGATTTATATGTTTGTTTAAGACCAGTTAGATGGTTTAAAGGTGTACCAAGCCCTGTAAAAAAACCTGGAAATGTTGACATGGTAATTTTTAGAGAAAATTCAGAAGATATCTATGCAGGTATTGAATTTGCAGCTGATAGTAATGATGCAAATAAACTAGTCAATATTCTGACAAAAGACTTTTCTGTTGATCAAATTCGTTTTCCTAAAAATGTAGGTTTGGGTGTAAAGCCTATTTCTGAAGAGGGTTCTAAAAGATTAATATCAAGAGCATTTGAATATGCAATTGAACATGATCGTTCCTCTGTAACACTTGTGCACAAAGGCAACATTATGAAATTTACAGAAGGATCCTTTCGAGATTGGGGTTATGAGTTATGTCGTGAAAAATTTGAGGGTGATGATCTTGATGGTGGACCTTGGCATTACTTCGTCAATCCAAATACTAAAAGAAAGATCATTGTAAAAGATGTCATTACCGACGCTTTTTTACAACAGATTCTATTAAGACCTAGAGAATATGATGTTATTGCAACAATGAACTTAAATGGTGATTATCTTTCCGATGCGCTTGCAGCTTGCGTTGGAGGTATTGGTATTGCGCCAGGAGCAAATATTGGTGATGATTCTGCCTTGTTTGAAGCTACACACGGAACTGCTCCAAAATATGCAGGACTTGATAAAGTAAATCCATTATCATTAATTTTATCTGCTGAAATGATGTTAAGACATATTGGTTGGTCAGAAGCAGCAGATATCTTGATACAGTCTATTGAATCTACTATAAAAGATAGATATGTAACATATGATTTTGAAAGACTTATGAAAAAAGCAACTTTGGTTTCTTGCTCAGGTTTTGCAAAAGAAATGATTAAAAGAATGTGAATTTACCACAAGTACATTCTGAATCTCTTGGTCTCAAAGATAAAACTCAGACAAAAAAACCTCCTTTATATAAGGTAGTTCTTCTTAATGATGACTATACACCTATGGACTTTGTTATTTTGATTTTAAAAAAAATTTTTAATTTTGATGATTTGTTAGCACATAACATAATGATGAAAATTCATAATGAGGGTAGGGCAAATTGTGGTATTTTTGTAAAAGAAATTGCTGAGACAAAATCTTTTGAAGTAAATAACCTAGCACAAACCAATGAACATCCTTTAAAATCTATCATAGAACCTTGTGAGGAATAATGTTTAGCAAAGAGTTAGAATCATCAATATCAGGATTATTTGAAGAAGCTTCAAAGGCACAAATTCAATATATAACTGTAGAGCATTTATTACTTATGGTTTTAGATGATCCAGAGGTCAATACTGCTTTGACAGAATGCAGATGTAATGTTGAGTTACTAAGACAAGATATTAATGAATTTTTAACTGATACTATTATTTTTAGTAAGTCAGAAAATCAGGCACAACCAACTCTTGGTTTTCAAAGAGTCCTTCAAAGATCCGTTTTTCATGTTCAATCATCAGGAAAAGGTTTGGTTAATCATATAAATGTTCTTGTGGCAATTTTTTCAGAAAAAGAATCTCATGCTGTATTCCTTTTAAATAAATTTAATGTTTCTAGACTGGATATAGTTAATTTTATTTCACACGGTATTTCAAAAGAAGTCTCTTCTGAAAACGAAATAAATGATCCAATTGAAGAAGTAAAAACAAAAAAAACAAAAAACGATTACTTGGTAAATCTTTTAGATGAAGCTAAAAATAACAAATTAAATACATTAATTGGGAGAGTTGATGAATTAGATAGATTGATTCAAATCTTAGCTCGAAAAAATAAAAATAATCCTATTCTTGTTGGTGAGTCAGGTGTTGGTAAAACTACAATAGTTGATGGCTTAGCTCTTAAAATATTAAATGATAAAAAATATAAGTCATTAAAGGATTATTCTATTTATTCTTTAGATATAGGGTCTTTAATTGCTGGTACAAAATATCGAGGAGATTTTGAAAAACGACTTAAGGAAGTTCTCAGTTTTTTAAAGAAAAAGAAAAACCCTATTTTATTTATTGATGAAATACATACAATCATCGGTGCAGGTTCAGCTGGTTCTTCTTCAGTTGATGTATCAAATCTTTTAAAACCAGAACTTGCAAGAGGAAATATTAGGTGTATTGGATCAACAACATATCAAGAGTATAGAAATATCTTTACAAAAAATCAGGCTTTATCAAGAAGGTTTCAAAAAATCGATGTAAATGAACCAACAGTTGATGAATGTATAACCATTTTAAATGGTGTAATTTGTGAATACGAAAACTATCATAATGTGTCTTTTTCAAAGGAATCCATTGAGTCGGCAGTTCATTTATCAAATAAATATATAAACGATAAATATTTGCCCGATAAAGCATTTGATGTAATTGATGAAACTGGTGCTTGTATAAACTTAAAAAGAAAAAATTCAAAGACTACAAAAATTTCAACCGAAGATATTGAAGATACAATTTCTTTTATGACTAAAATTCCAACCAAAAATATTTCTAAAGATGAAATTGTCAATCTTAATGATATAGAAACCAACTTAAAAAGAGTCATTTTTGGCCAAGATAAAGCAATTAGTGTTATTTCTAATGCTATTAAATTATCAAGAGTTGGATTAAGAGATGAAACTAAAACCATAGGTTCTTTTCTGTTTACTGGACCGACAGGAGTTGGAAAAACAGAGATTAGCAAACAATTAGCTAATATCATGGAAACACAATTATTAAGGTTTGATATGTCAGAATATATGGAAAGACATTCCGTATCGAGATTGATAGGGGCACCACCAGGATATGTTGGTTCTGATCAAGGTGGTTTATTAACTGATGCTATTACAAAAAATCCTAATAGTGTTGTGTTGATAGACGAAATCGAAAAAGCTCATCCAGATATATTTAATATACTTCTTCAGGTTATGGATGCTGGTGTGCTGACTGATAATCTGGGCAGAAAAGCAGATTTTAGAAATACCATTCTTATAATGACTACAAATATAGGTGCAGAACTTCTGAGTAAAAGAAATATTGGTTTCAATGAGCAATCTAATAAGTCAGATGCTATGGAAACCTTAAATAGGTTATTTTCGCCAGAATTTAGAAATAGGCTGGATGAAATAATTCAATTTAATTCATTATCAGAGGAAGTAATATTATCAGTTGTTGATAAATTTCTTGTTCAGTTGCAAGCTCAACTTGATCCAAGAGCTATTGAGTTAATTTATGATAATACATTAATTAAATGGGTAGCAAAGAATGGTTATGATTCTGAAATGGGAGCAAGACCTATGGAAAGATTTATCACTGAGAAAATAAAAAAACCACTAGTCGATAGAATTTTAGATTCAAAGTACAAAGACGGTGGTTCTATCAAGGTAAGTATCAAAAGCGATAAAGTAATATTTAGAGAGATAAAATCTAAAACAAAAGTGAAAAAATAAACTTATCTTCCTCTAAAAGTAATCCTGCCTTTAGATAGATCATAGGGAGACATTTCAACTTTGACCTTATCTCCAGTTAAAATCCTTATATAATTTTTTCTCATCTTCCCAGAGATATGTGCAGTGATCACATGATCATTTTCTAATTTAACTTTGAAAGTAGTATTAGGCAAAGTCTCAATAACAAGACCTTCTAATTCGATATTATCTTCTTTTGCCATGGTGGGTATGATACATTAAATACAAATATTTTAATATTATGAAAACAATCCAAGTTTCAAAAAAATTTAGAGTAAAATCTGAAGAGCTTTGGAGAGTTATTTCAGCTAAAGAAAATCTAAATCTTTACCACCCATTCTGTAAATCTAATGTTGCTCTAAATTGGCCAGGTAAAGACTCAATTGATGAATTAACTTATTTAAATGGTAGGACATATAGAAGAGAATTTTTTAATTGGAGAGAGGGTAAAGGTTATGATTTACTAATTACTTATGGAAAGATTAAATCTTCTGTAAAATGGGATATTATAAGTCTTTCTAATGGTTCTCAACTAACCATCAAGTTAAATCCACAATTTAAACTTTCAAAGAACAGAATTCTGAATAGTATCTTAAGCAGGTTGTTTATTCCTTTGTTACTTAAGTCATATTTGAAACATGTTTTAAATGGATTAGATTTTTATTTGTTAAATGATCAAATTGTTAAGCCAAATCAATTTGGTAAACATATTTGGTTCTCATAATTTACTTAATATTTAACATAATATATATTATGCGAAATAGCATATCCTATGGATAGAAGAAATTTTTTAAAAACTTTAGCAATATTAAGTCTATACACCCCTTTTCTTCGTATAAATTCATTTACAAATCAAAGAATTGTTGTAGTTGGTGCTGGAATTATTGGCACAACAATAGCATATGAGTTATCTAAAGTTGGTGTTATAACAACTCTTATCGATAGAAATTTTCCGGGTTCTGGCACAACAGGATCTTCTTTTAACTGGATTAATGCTACATATCCTAAAACTCCATATGTATATAATTACTTAGCTCAATTAGGTATTACTCATTTCAAAAAACTTGAGAAAGAGTTAGATTTTCCTATCGAATGGAATGGATCCTTAGAATGGACAAATTCTATTAATTTACAGAAAAATTTAATTAAAGATGTAAAACATCTTATGGATTACCCTATTCACACAAAGCACAAAATCATTGATTATATTCAAGCTTCAACATATGAATCTAACATTAATTTTTCTAAAAATAATAATATTGTTTTCTCTGAAGATGATGCTGCTTTGAATACTGAAAAATTTATTCAAGTTTTAGTTAATAAAATTAAGTTAAATGGAGTAAATGTAATAAATAATTGTGAATTTAAGAGTATAAAGAGCAAAAAGAATAAAATATTATCCATTAATACTTCTCAAGGTGAAATTCAAGCTGATCAAGTAGTATTTGCATGTGGTATTGATACAAATAAAATTTTTAAAAAAACTTTTCTGAAACCCCCTACTCCTGGAATTATTATTAAATCTAAACCATATAAAAAAGTAATTAATAGAATTATCTATGGACCTGGTATACATTTTTATCAACAAGAAGATGGCAGAATAATAATTGGAGAACAAGGCATACTTTCTGCGTCAGAATTCAAAACTTCTCAAAATTATCCACCAAGATTTAAATCAAAATCTGTTGAATTAAAATACATAAATAAGATTAGGAATATAGGAAAAAAATTTTTTAACCAAATTAATCAACTTGAATTTGAGGAAATAAAAATTGGTTGGAGGCCAATACCACTAGATGAAAAACCTATATTAGGAAGACTGAATTACAACACTAATATTTACCTTGCAAGTATGCATAGTGGTATATCTCTTGCCCCTATTGTTGGAAAGTATATTGCTAAAGAACTTGTTGAGAAGACGAAAATTCCTTTACTAAATAACTTTAGACCCGAAAGGTTTTTTTAATATAATAAATAATATAAATAAATTGGAGATATATTATGAGTGAATATGAATTACTAAATTTAATGTATATGGCATTTACACAAAATGCTATATATTTTGTTGGGATGATTTTTTTAACTTTTATTAGTTTTAACCTAGCAAATAGTTTAAGAGCTGCCATAAATCGAGGTGATGTTGTAAGAAATATTGCCAAAATTTTACTTTCAACTTTTGTGATTTTTGTTGGATTTTTCTTTTTAAATACAAGTTTAATTGGTGGTGGAATCTTGCAAAGTTACACAGAACAATTAATTGCAATTGATGCCCCATCAGGAATGAGATTATCAGCAATTGCTTCTGCACCTGGTGCAATTGGTTCACCGCTTCAAGTCATCTTTCATATTTTTATTGTAATTTTTCAACTTGTAATGATTTGGTTTCCAAAACCAAAGTAAAATTAATGAGTTAGTTTCATGAAATTTAGATTAATCTTTTTATATTTAATATCTTTTTCTTTAACTGCATCGACTTTGATGGAGCCAACTTCCGTATCAAAAGATTTATATCAAATTGATATTTTAGATGGCAAATATGATTCAAGCATTGATAAACCAGATGAGTTTTTAGATTTTGAATATGCTACGAGAGTTGCAACACCTGAACAAATAACAAGTGCTATAACTAAATGGCAAACTCAATCGAATAAGTTAAAAGTAGTTGAATATGCCAGATCGCATGAAAATAGACCTCTTCATGCGATTTTTATTTCATCTCCTAAAAACTTAAAAAATTTGGAAGAAATTAAAAAAGACGTTACTAAATTATCAAATCCTCTGGAGACTTCAGACAGAGAAGCAAAAAAGATTATTGAATCTCTCCCTGCCATTGCTTGGATGGCTTACTCAATTCATGGAAACGAAACTTCTGGTGCTGATGCTGCATTAGGTGTCATATATCATCTTATAGCTAGTGAAGATCAAGAAATCATTCAATTACTGGATGATATGATTATAATTGTTGATCCATTAATGAATCCTGATGGAAGAGCTAGGTTTGCAAAAAATTTGGAGCAATATAGAGGTGTTGCTCCAAATTATGATGATCAATCTCTTATTCATACGGGAGATTGGCCTTATGGAAGAACAAATCATTATTATTTTGATTTAAATAGAGATTGGGTTTATTTAACACAACCTGAAACACAAGGTAGAGTTGCTTTAATCAATACTTGGAGACCACAAATTCTAGTAGATGCTCATGAAATGGGATCACAAGATACATTTATGACTGGACCAGCTCGTGAACCAATAAATAAGAATATTGACTACGATTTAATCAAATGGGGTAATGTATTTGCAAAAGATCAGGGTAACGAATTTGATAAAAGAAATTGGAGGTTCTACACAGGCGAGTGGCATGAAGATTTATACCCAGGCTATTCATTTTATGTTGCCTTTCGTGGAACATTAGGAATACTTTATGAGCAATCAAGAATGGCTGAAGATGGAGTAAGAAGACCTGAAGGTACAATACAATCATATAAAGAATCTGTTCATCACCAATATGTAAGCACCTTCTCCAATCTAAAAACATTAGACACTCACTCAAAAGAAATGTATTACGATTATTGGGATGGTAGAAAGTTTAATGTGTCTTCTGAAAGTAAATATGCAAATAGATCTTTTGTTATTCTTCCAACTAAAAATCACAACAGATTAAATGTACTTGCAGACAAACTTTTAAGGCAGGATATTGAAATATATCAAAACACTGAGTCAATTGTTGCTAACGATGTATTATTGCAAAATGGTGAAGTAAAAGAGTCTTTTACAATCCCTGTTGGAAGCATGATCATACCTAATAGTCAGCCAGAAGCTCCACTCATTTCAGCTATATTAGAGTTTGATGCGGATATTGATGATTCAGTTCTTATAGAAGAAAAACAAAAGAGCATTAAAGATGGATCTTCATTAATGTATGATACTACTGCTTTTAATCTTACTATGATGTATGGATTACCTGCAGTAACTGTCCCACAAAAAATTTCAAAAAACTTACAAATATGGAACTCCCCTACTCCATTAGTTGAAGTTAATAAAGGTGCTGTTATGTGGGCTGTTGATGGATCAGATGATAGATCTGTTGCTTTTGCTGCCAGATTATTAGAACAAAATATACAAGTAAGAATTATTGATAAAGCTTCCACACTGTCTGGACATGATCTATCAAGAGGAAGCATTGCAGTAGTTGCAATGGATAATCCTAATATTAAAAATTTACATCTTTTAATTGATTCTGAAGCTAAGAACTTAAATATTTCTGTTATGTCAATAGAATCAGGTTTTGGACCTGATGCGCTTCCTGATTGGGGTGGAAGACATTTTAGATTACTTACAAAACCTTCAATTGCAATAATGAGTCATCAAAATTTTAATTCTTATGATGTTGGTGTAAGTTGGTGGTCGTTAGATCATCATCTTGGGATAAGGCATAGTCAATTAAACTCTGCCTTAACTGCATATGGAGATTTGAGAAGATATAACACTATTATTTTGCCAAGTGGTAATCCAGACCTGAGTGATTATGCTAAAAAAATGCTTATAGATTGGGTTGAACAAGGTGGCACGCTAATAGCTCACAATAATTCTACCAGGACCATAATGAACATGGATGAATTTGGGAATGTTAAACATTTAACTCAAACTTTTGATAACAGTAATGATTATCAAATAGATTTAATGAGAGAAATTTACTCAAAATATGAAAAGATTGATATATCAAATCTAGACAATGGTGTAATTAATTATAATTTATCCTATCCTTGGGAAAACTCTGATACTAAATTATCAAAAGATGATCTTGAAAAAAGAGATAAATGGCAATCATTATTAATGCCATCTGGTGCTATTGTTGCTGCAAGAGTTGATACTAGTCATTGGCTAACTTTTGGAACTGAAAATACTATGCCAGTTTTATATAGCAATTTTCCAATTCTAATGACTGGAAGTAACTCTCAGGCTATATTAAGAATTGGTGAATTGACACCCAATGAAAAAGTTACAGAAAACAGAGTTATTAATTGGTCTCATATACCATCTGGTTTTGATATAAATATCAAAATGAGTGGCTTAGTATGGCCAGAAGCCAGTCAAAGAATAGCAAACTCTGCTTATTTAACCCGTGAAAAAGTAGGAAAAGGACAGATCATTTTGTTCTCAGGAGAGCCAAACTTCAGGGGTGCAGCAAGAGGTACAAATCGTTTATGGTTAAATGCAGTAATTTATGGAAGTGGTTTAGGTACTGACCCAATAATTAATCCATAAATTAATCTGATAAATAAAAACCAAATCCCTCCTGCAATTCAATAATGTCGTTAAAAGAAGGTTTTCTTTGTTGTAGGTAGAAATCTTTTGCTTGTTCAGGAAATAAAATAAAATTCAATAAATCTGTATCTGAGTTTTTTATTTTTTTTAAATTATTTTCTTCACAAAAAGAAATAAAATCTTTTTTCAAAATATCAACATCAAAATGATCAATTTCATGTAATTGATAATCTTCTACCTTTCTTTGTAAATCTAAATCAACTACCCCTGGAATTTTTCCATAACCACCTCTAATTAAGTCTATAAATTCTTTATTAAGATTTTTGTAACGCTCTCCATCAATTATATTTGACAAAGCTTGCGCTCCAACTATTTGTGAGGTTGGCGTTACAAGTGGGATATAACCAACATCTTTTCTTATTCTTGGAATTTCTTTAATTAAATCCATTAGCTTATGTTGTTTCTTTAGATCAACAAGTTGTTTTTCTAAAATGCTTAACATACCTCCAGGTACTTGATTAGTTAACATTTTCACATCAATACCTTTCATTGAACCCTCATATTTAGAATAATTTTTTCTAATATTTTCAAAATACTTTGAGATCTCAGTTAACAATTCATTATTAAATGGTGAAGATCGATTGTCATACATCATCGCAATCATACTTTCAGTAGCAGTGTGCGCATATAAATTACTAAA
>MDTA01227511.1_pt1 | contig 16942 bp, 8 predicted proteins | sample 811151 | NCBI WGS metagenome assembly MDTA01 (sample SAMN05326648, study PRJNA326480) | marine metagenome | isolation source: seawater | place: Indian Ocean: South | collected 2010
ATACAAGTTTGTGCCTGGACCAGTAAATCCACCAGCAGCAGCAACTGCTGATGCGTCATATGATATACCACTGGCACCTTTATCAATGTTATACTCGTACAAACTAACAAAGCCCGAGCCAACTACTCTGGCATCACCTGAGTACTGTCCTTGTTGTCTGGATCTATTATTGTAATACACACTGCTAGTGTGGATATAAAACTCGCTGCGTGGATGTGCTTTTACCGTGTTGATTAAAACATCGTTTTTACCGAATTTCCGGTACGACATTTTAGTAGTCCAATCTTACTCTGATTGTAAGCTCGTTATCAACACTCTTCTTAAGCGGCTCTGAAAGCTTTGCAACTGCTAACAATTCATTGGCAGAGTTGTAAAGACCAACAGTGGTTACATATGCAACTGGATTATCTTGACCAATGTTCTTAACCCTAATCTTACTACCACTGACATAAGTTGGGTTTGCACTGTAGTTAAATTTGTTCGCGGGGGCACGGCAGAAGTAAACGGTTGAGTTGATTTCTGTGGTGTTGTTAAAAGAAACATTATAGATTCTTCTTCTAAATGCTTCAATTGAGCCGGTTATAGACGAACCAGTAAACGCTTGTTGCGGTGTTTGGTTGCCCTTAGATGGATGCTTTGCAAAATCGGCCATGGTACCAAACGCAGAAGCGGTAATAACAGCAATACCGGCTTGATAGAAAACAACACCGAGTCCATCGCCTGTACCTGCAGAGTTTGAGAATAGTACTGCAAAGTCACCACCATCAGCGTTTGCAACACCATCACCATTAATCCTAGCCTTAGCGTCTTGTAAAGTTACGCGGGTGGGGAACGGCGCAGAGTATGACCCAGAACCAATTGTCAGGCTAAATGTGTTTTTCTTAATTTCATCTTTTACCAGCAATCGTGAAAAATTGATAAAGAAGCACTCTTTCATTGAACCAGTTAAGTCTAACAATATGTCAGATTCAAACGGACGAATGTTATTTGCTGATCCAGTGAAACCAAGCAAGGTTTGAGCAAACTGATTATACATGTTAATCTTCTTGGCATTTTGAATGTTGCCGCTGGCTGAAAGAGCAGAGTCACCAGCATAGCCCATAGTTAAATCAAAAATGTGGTTAGCAGAAGAACTAAGATATGGATAGTCATACACACTCTGGAACATACCATGGGTGTAGTTTTTAATGTTGTTGTCTGAATAAGTACCACTTACAATGGAACCCGTAATTGGGATAACCTCATGTAAAAATGTTCTTGTTGTATTAACGTCCGTTGTTGGATTGATTGGCTCAAAATTTCTTACTGGCATTTATAAACTCCGTTATTCTTTTTGTATAATTCTGATTGGTAATTGTTCTGTCAAGCCCGTAGAACCATGAACTCGCACAGTGGTATCGATATATCGATATGTACCGGCTGCGCCGGCGATTGATTGTCCAGTTTTACCGTAACGCTGAAAGTCATCAGCAGTCAACAGTTTTACTGTAAAATTTAACATGGTTACGCTGGCCCGGGGGCCTGCTATAACAGAGGTGGCAGTATCTGCAATATCATCGGTCAATCTTTTATAAACATTATTTGTAAGCGCCGGTACTGATGCTATGTTCATATTAGTATAATAAGTTGATTGCGTATTAGCTAAATTTGGCGACAAAGTAAAAGAAACATTAGACTCGCCTGAAACACCGCCATTGCTAAAAGTTGATTGACCTGAAGGGCCTAACACACTGGTAAAAAACTTTCTATCGACAGACACTAAGAAGTTGGACTCTTGAAGACCATTTGATGAGATAAAGTTTGTTCTATTGGCAGCTGTCCCGGCAATTTCTCCGGTGTCTAGTCCAGTTTCTAGTACGATAGCGGTACCATTTGTTTTTCCAGATCTCAATACTTTTTGTGTACCACCACCACTAGCGCCACCAAAAGCAGATACTAGTGCATCTGCAGTGACACCATCGTTCAGCGCAAGATAATAAACATTACTTACCGGCTTAGCGGAATCATTAACCAATTGGTTTCTTTTTATTGTTGGCATATAAAGAATGTTAGGATTTGTTAAGCTCATAAGGCCATAGTTAATACCAGCGTTATATCCGGTGCTGGCCTCAAATACCGGTGTTTGTAAAATTTCTAAATCATAGTAGGCCGAGCCAGAAGCGTGATTTTTGTTATATTTTCCGTAATTGATTTCATCGTCTCCGAGCCCAAACTTTACAATTGCAAAGTTGCCGTTTGCCATTCTTTTGCGGCCGGTTTCTGTAAGAACCGCGTCTAAGATGATATCACCTGAGTTATCTAAAAAAGCCATTTATTGTCCTCTTGATGTAAATAAATAGTGGTTTTGTATTTGAGTTTACCATAAATAATTATTAATTTAAAAAATTATAGACCTGCATATCTAATAATTCTTAAAGGTATTTGCAAGCTACTGTTTGTCGTCGTGCCTACAATATAAATAGTTGTATCGATATAATCGAACTTCCTTGTTGGCATTTCGCTAAATAATACCTCTTCTAATTGACCAAATTCGACAAATCTAGAATCTCTGGTTCCGGTTGAGTTAACTTGTAATTGCGGATCAGTCTTAACATTAATCGCCAAAATGCTGCCTCTTGGTCCTTCAATATTAGAAAATTTCGTGCTGGTAGTATCATCTGTGACTTCTCCAAAATCAAACATCATATTTTGAATACCTCTTGCTAAATAAGTTGCATAATAGTCAAAACTAGACTCTAACGAAATTGCAGGGCTATTATCTATTGCGGTGCTAAAATTTATAACACTATCTCCACTAGCATAATTTTCAAATCTAGATATTTGTTGCATACCAACAATGTTAGATATTAATCTGTTGTCAGCTTCCACTAAAAAATCTTCGTCTAGTAAGAATTTCTGGAGTATCAATTTTCTCCTATTATCGGCCGTTGGTGTTAACGTCTCCGTATCATCTGGAAGATGTTCTTTATCGGGTTGAATTCCTGATTCCACAACTATTTTAATTTTGTCATGTTCGTTTGCTTCCAAAAATTTAAAATTTGTTAAGTTTTCATTTAGCAATGTTGTTGTTTCATCGTTAACTGAAACATAGTACTTGTCGTTTTTCAGTGTTGGTGCGTATGTTGTTTTAGAGTTTTTAACTAAAATCGGCAGATACTCAATAAATGCGTGTGACGTGACACCATCTAGTAAAATTTTTTCTTCTTCGGTTAGATATAAAATACCACTATCATGTGAATTTAAACCAAATTGAATGTTATTAGTGTTTTGTTTATACGCTTCCAACATTTTAGCATTTTTTAGCGCTGGCATATAACCTTCATCATCGACAAGATCACTTCTATATAGCCTATAATCTACCTCATCATCGCCCAGGGCAAATTTAGCAATTTTAAATTTACCTCGCGCAAGAAGTTTTTTGCCTTTTTCGGTTAAAGTTGCTCTTATTAGAATTGAATCACTAGTTTTAATAAATGCCATTATAAGTTCCTAACTGTTTACTATATTAATTTTATATTGCAGAAAGTGTTTTTTCATCCATATGTAAGTTCACTAACAATTTTTCCAAGCTGAAATCATCGGGCTTGCGGGGAGAACTGAAAAAATCTCCATAATTTGTACGATTACTAAAAGGTGCCGTTGTTCTAAGGCCGTGCAATATTCTATCTCTAAACTTTACAAATTCGTGGCCTTCGCCTCTTTCGATGGATTGTGAACACCAATTTTTTATGGCCCGAGTATATCCGCGCTCTGTTATGGCTGCGTGGGCAAGTGGAATAATATTTAGTAAATAAAAGCAACTGGCAGCTACCATTCTTTGATCCATCGGAATCATAAGTTTTGCTAAACTGCGCCTTTCGTACACCCAATTAAGAATTTGACCAGGCATCCTGGCATCATATTCCGGTGAAAATCGAGCCGTGACGTAATCGTAATTACCGCGGGCAGCGGCCGACGAGATTAGACTTTGCATAAACACATACCCAGATTCATCGTCTGTGCCTGAAGCAAACCAGGTGCTAGTACCGTATGGATCGTCCCCCATCACGCCGGTATGACCTGACAATAATCTGTAAAGCGGCACTGGAAACCCTATACCTTCTGTGCGTAATAAACCAGAAAATGCCGGCCGAAGATCATCACGATCACTAAATTCACCTCCAGTAATTCCAACTGGGCTAACTGCGATTGAGTCAACATCAACAAACCCAGGACCAGATCCAACTGCTGCCGGCACAGAGGGGCCAAATAAAGTTGGATCAGGTATTGGACTATCATCGCCTATTCCACTGTCTAGTACTATATCAATTGGTGGATCATCTAAGGTTGGAGACGTTTCTATCTCAAGTGGTGCAAAATCTTCTTCAGTAGGTGTTCTTCCAGTGGCTTTTGATAAATCTCTATTAATTTTATTATATGTTATGTTTAAATCTAGTTTTTTAGATGTCTTTTTTGAAGTCAATCTGATCTTAAATTTTTTATCCCATATAGCTTTATCAGCAATACCAACTTGTAAATTATCTATTTGATTTGATGCAAAATCTTCATAGTTTACATTTTTGTCGTTAAAATATAAATGATTAAGATTTGGATCAATCTGCATTAGTTTTTTAAATACTATGGAATTTGTAGCAACTTGATTTGGGTTGAATTCAGATGAATCAACTGTGTCAAATAATGCGTAGGAATAGCTTCCGTCATTAACCACTTCTGCTTGTATTATTTGCGATAATGGTCCCGGAAGGCCATTTTCATTTACAAATCGAAATACATAATAATATAGAGTATTTGGTATAACCATATCCGATACAATTTTATTTTTGAAATTAAAAGTTTCTTTTTCAATTCTTAGATCAATTGTTGCTACTAAGGAATCATTAAAATCAGCAAAAGAGTTTGGTTTTTTTCTTATTCGATACATTTCAATGTATCGCGCGGGTGACTCAGAAACAATATTTACAGGATTGTATGGTGCAATTTCTTTTGTTTTTAAATAATCAGCTTTCATCTTTAGATCAGTTGTGCTAATAATTTCTGGATACGGTCTTTTAATAAAACTTTCTTGGTTTACTTGAAAGCCCAGCATGTTATTGTTGTCAATAAAGTGAAATGGTACCACATTTATTGAATTACAAGGGCTGTCCATTACTTTTATGGTTCTCTGAAAATATGGAACTTCTACTAATTCTACACACGGTTCTAGAAGTAAATGAAAATCTAATAGTTGTGGGTGTCGACTTATCTCTACAGAATTTGGTGCAAAATTATTCATGCCAGATATAACCGTTCTTGCTATTGAGTCTTCTGCGAGCGATAAATCAGCGCTAGCAAATAATTGTGGGCTTATTAAATTGTTTTCTGGGTTGTAAAACTGCAAACAGTATTCTGTGCCCTCGCGCGCTGCATCATCGACGGCACCGTCGCCAGTTAGATAATCGGCAGCACCTATTTGCTTTGTCAGCCTAAAATCAGTGTATTTATATTTGTGCGCTATAATCAGCACATAAGCACTAATTTTGTAAGTATACTCTTTACCATATTTAACTTGGGAGTCATAGAATGACAATTCGGCTGGAGCCTCAGTAGAATTAAAAATCCAAAATTTTTGTATTACGTTTTGGTTACTGCTATCACCTGTTGGCGTGCCGCTCATTTTTTCTATTTTATATGCTACAACTTCTTGATGTTTAAAATTTGGGCCGTATAATCTATCTAGTATTGCTCCAGTACTTGTTGTGGTATACCCTACACTTCCGCCGGGCCTATAATCTCTGGCATAACCTTTTAATATATCTTTTGTACCATCAAGCATATTAATTAAAGCAGAACCGTTTAGTGTTCTGTAAAATGTATCGTCTGACATGGTGGCCGCTTGGCTTGGTTTTGCAGGCCCGGCAAAAATATAATTATCGTTTAATGCGACATTGTAATTATTATAAGTATAAGACAAGAAATCCATAAAATTAATACTATCAAGCCCTACTGGTGTTTCCGGTCTTTCGGTCAAGAATGGTGCTTCCGGGCTATCGGCGTCGAGGCGATCAAAAGTAAATAAATCTTTTGTCATACTATAATTGAATGGTAAGCGTTTTTTTGGTATTTCGGTAATATCTCCATTATCAACGTCTTTTAAAATTTCAAGCATTCTAGACGAAAAATCAGCTTCTTCAATTAATTTTCTAAATCTTTGTTCGCTGTAGTCAGGAGCTGAGTGTTTTAAATTAGCTACGTCTGGACGATCGCCGGCCCCATCGGCGGTGATGACGCCGTCGAACGGGTAGAATACGGTGTTCTGGTGTCTTTCAAATTTAATTTGTACATTAAAAAAAGTAGAAAGCTTAGCATCTAACCCATATTCAACAAACGGAGTATCTGCAGAAACGTGCGACGAGTGGATTTCATCTTTTGCATAATTAAAATAGTGCTGATCAAAAATAATATTTTGCATGCTGTTTAAAGCCGCTTGTTTAAATTGAATATTCTTTCCGGTTCCAGTAAAATAACTACCAAAATATTCATCCTGCGCAAGATCCGTCCAATATGCGCCGGCCGGAAAATGATATTGCATAACTTTGTTCATATTATCCATGTACGATAATTGATCTTTTATAGCTTCTTCTTCGTCTGTATCTACCCCAAACCCAGGAACACCTGCTTCGGCATAAAGCTTGTTTCTTACTGTTCTATATTGCTCACTTACAACGTAGAAATTTGGCATTAAAAGCTCTGATTCTAATTCACTCGACCAATCTTGGTATTTTTGCACATTATCGTTATAATCATAATAATTTGAAAAAATATTACATTTTGGAACGTAGGATGGAGGTTCGGTGGGAACTATCGTTGGGTCTGCGGAGGCATAATTCTGCTGTGTTTTGTAATCTATCGGAGTTTGGAAATAAAATGTAGCATCATAATAAATCTTTTCAGAGTCTAATCTTTTTGGTAGCTGTTGGCCAGCGTACTCACCACCAAACAAAAATTGTTTCCAGTGATAATCTCCCTTAACAGAATTATTGTCTTTATCAGCAAATAATCTTATTGGTATTTTAAAATTTGGTATATCAACATTTTTATCAATAATTTGTATTCTAGCGGGATTTACCTCTGCATATTGTATTTGTTCACAATCTAACGGCGTAACTCTTTGAATGTAGGTGCCAATTAAGTTTTCAAAATTTGATGTTTCATATTCATTCATAGAAATTAATTTATGACCATCTTCCGATGTTGCGTAATAACAAAAAGATCCAAAAATTCTTCTTAATAAATCAATTCCAGTATTTTGATTATTTATATCAAGAACCAAATCAGTCGATATAAAGTATAAACCGTTTCTATAAGCAGCTGACCCACCATAGTTAATCGTAGCCATTAGTAACTACCTCCGCCAGACGTACCCATCCCAATAGGAGTTGACCCAGCCATCGAACTTGCTAACCCTCCAGGTGTGGTCGTCATGTTTTCACCTTGTACAAAAGTTGTATAATTTTCTCGCAACGTACGTGGTGATGCTTGTTTTCTAGTTGTAAATCCTCTGGGAACTTCCTCAGTCACGGAAACTCTCTCTTCAAATCCACTGACCAGGGCGTCTACATAAGCGTCTCTCTGGTTCTCTATTATTTCAGAAGTTTTAAATCTTTGTTTAAGATCGTTTCTGATATAGGTGTGTGTGTCGTATTTATTGTTGTACGTAGCCTCATACAATATTAAATCTTCACCCCTTCCTTCAAAAACAGGAGTTGGAACGCCGAAATATGGGCAACCCCATGCATCTTCGCGTGTATCACTGGGAGCTGGAGTAGGTACTGGGTAGGTGCCATCTGAAGCAACAAATCTGATATCACCGTCGGCATTTGCAAAAATAGTACTTTTTAAAACTTGTACTGTCTGAGTATCGGCGCCGATAGGTCCGCGCCCGGAGAGCGCCTCAAGCATCTCTAAATCTGTATCATAACCAACACCTAAGTATGTTCTGCTTATAACAGCACCAGCAATATTAGCTCGATAGTAAATAATTTCATAAGGTGAAGTGTTCCAAGAGTTTACATAGAAGTCAACTAAAAAGTTATGTGTATCAGTAACCCTTTTTTGCATATAAACGCCAGCACCACCCTCGACGACCATCGCACCTTTAAAATTATCTTCTTCTGTGTCGGGAATGTCGGCAAATGCCCGGAGCCGTCCAAGAAATACTGAATTAAAGCCTATTTGCCAATCAAAAAACCCGCTTCTGCCAAAGTCGGATGCATTAAGATGAGGCGGGCCAACAATAATCGCTTGCAGTCGATAATCTACATAATCAGCATCATAGGTTTCGGTCAGTGTATCGAGTGCACCATCGGCCCTGTGCAACTTTGTGGCCCCATCCTCAAATGAGTATAATGTTGGAAACAAAACCGGCTCTGACAAGTCAGAGAGTCCTGTATACCCGAGACCATCGGGTATATAATTTGTATTGACGTATGGTATAGTATCCGAAAACACATTCGCTAATTTGATATATGGTGTTGTAATTTCTTCAGAAAAGCTCATTTAATTAAATTTCTTTTGTTTACTTGATCAAGCATTTTATTTGGAGAATATTTGACATTTGCGGTCATGACTGCTGCAATTTTTGTTTTTACTCGACTAGATTGGCCGACTAATTTTTCTTGTTCCACAATCTTTTTAATTGATTCACTTCGCTCTTCATCTAAATCATAAAATGTATCACTTTGATCTTTAAATTTATCGTTTGTCATATCTTTTACTGGCGTCAGCAAATCAATGCCGGGATCAAAAATTGTTGAATTTTTAATAGTTTGATCAGAGTTTACAGAACCGATAAGTGAAAAGTTTTTTAGTCCACCCTCTAATCCAGGGGACAACTCTTCAGTTTCAACCATCGTAAAGCCAAGAGCTTGCATTGTCTGTTCACACTTTTGTATCATACTTAGGCCCGGGCCCGTTTGTGGCATATATCCGTTTGCTTGCAATTCTGACATTGCTTCTATGGTTGCGGTATTTGGGTTAGTAAATAGGTTTACTGGGCCTAGGCTAGTAATAATCTTACTGTTGCTCTTGGCACCATCGTTCCTTGCTCCAGCAGACATTTGTGATCCGGGAGTATTTGTTCTTGAATAGTCAGACATTTATCACACTAAAATAATTATTTAATAAATTAAATTTTATTCTTTTCCTTTTAATAGTTTTAAATTAAATTTTCAATCAAGCAATGTTGATATTGGTAAGGTTGCAGCGTCATAGATGCTACTATCAGGATCGCCTGGACCAAGAATGCCGCTACTCGGCCCAAATGGATCGTCCGAGTTCATAAAAAGATCCAAACCATATTCGGCCAAAATATCTTTTGCTGCCCCTCTAGAAGCCAGACCACCGGTGGAGAGGTTGCCAACTCGTTTTAATACTGCATGCAGGTCACTAAGGTACCAATAGGAGCGAGCTACACACATTTGAAATACTTTGGATACTGTATATCCGGCGATGCCGCGGCCCTCGGATCCGGCGATCGACTCATAAACGTTAAACCAGTTGTTTGAGTTTCTGACTTCAAGACTAGCTTGCAAAGCCCTCGTATCACTTCCAGCATCGTAAGCCTCATTAACCATTACGCTGTAATGCCAGTGGGCATACATCAGTCTATTTAAAACAGCCAAACACGTTATAACATTACGATAAGTGCTACGATTAATAATTTCATCATAAACAGTAAAAGGATCAGCGGATTCGCCAAGGGCGCTTCGCGAAGTGATTCCTGGCCTCAGCACACCGGTTTGATAGCGTATTGCACCGGAGAAGTCTACAGTGTCCTCAAGGTCACCAAATATTTTAACGTCTACGTCGGTTGTTGTATATTTCATTATTCTATTTAAAAGATATGCGGCGTATGATACACCAATTTCTCCAGGAATAGGTTCACCAAATTTGTCAACGGGTGTGTCAATGCTTTTTAGCTTCGAATCAATCCTAGCGCGGTGCTCCCCCATCGTCAAGTCTTCCATATCGTAAGCCCCATAGGTGACGAATGTTGAATTAAGACCATATAAATAACCCCACCAGCTTGCATCACGACTCATGACGCCGGCACTGTTCGGGATTTGTAGGAACACTAAATCAATTACTTTGGCTGCATTTCCAACAACTTGTGCAAGAGTTTTGCCCTCTCGTGTGTGGCCTAACCTTATACCTCTAACTAGTTCATCGTAGTTTTCGGCAGAGCCATACCAATCATTGTAAATACCTTCGCGCAAAAACGCGGCATCATATTCCATAGAGTCTTCGCGATAGTCCCGAATGGCTGAACCAGCAACGCTGGCGGCAGCTGCCGCTGCATCTTCTAATGCACTAACTACTGCCGACGGTGCGCGATAGCCTAAAGCGTCCTCGGAGGCACCATAGTAAGCACCCAAGGATGCAAAGCCTGATGTATCTGTATCGACGGGGGAAAGCTTTCCTATTGGAATAGCAAATTCTGGCAATGCTAAATATGTTGGATCGGCTGATGTATCTGCTAACGTTAAGTCATCTGGGGTAATATCGCCAGATATTGGCTCCCAAATTGGTTTTTCATTATAAAACTGAAGAGTTCTCGAACCCACGGAGTCTGGGTCACCTATTTCTCCATAGCTTTCTTGTAGCCTTTTAAATGGCGTGGCCTCATCTGGGCCAATGCCCGTAGTGGCTGTTGATTCAACCTCATCAATTGTCAAGTAATTAATTGCAGCTTTGAACTGCTCTGCGAATGCCGTCAATTGATATAGATTACCTGTCGATGGAGAAATTTTCAGAATAGTTTCTGTGACATTGCTGTTGAATAGTTCTGTATCAATAGTATCACCCGTAGTACCAAATAAAAGTTCTCCCAGCGCATGTGCAATATAAGCTGCTTTGATCCATGGTGTTTCTGACGGATAAATCTCAGCAATTTGATCAATAAAAAATTGATTGAATTCGTTTGTTATATTGTTAAAACTACAAATATCGTTAGCATATGAGTAAAATTCAACAAACTCATTATAAGCGTTAACAATGTAAGTTACAAAACTGTCATAAGTTAATTGTGTTTGATCTTCAACTGTTACGATAATTGAATAGCAGGTTTTTGGTTCATCTAAATTATTTGAAGCCTTAAGCAAGGTATTACGTTCTGTATCAGTTGTTACTATAGTATTATAATATGCAACATCATCGTCCATAAAATCAAAAAATTTAAAACACATTAGTCTGTATCCATCAAGAGGACTAAGGTTGTAATAAAATCCCGTATCGGTTGCCGCAGATGCAAAATCAAGTTTTTTGGCGGAAACTATATAATCTAGCGTATTACAAGATTTCAAAGTGTTTGCGTGGGTGCTGTCCTCGCCCGTATTTGTGGTCGGAAAATCAAAATTTTTATGTTTAATGCCGGAGTAGTATGTTTTATCACCTACATATGTTTGCGGTCTGAGATATTTTAGCCTGTGGGCCAAAATGTCGGATTCGGACTCTGATTCGGTTATACCCAACCCTCCACGATATTTAAACAGTAATTTGTTACCTTTTGGATAATCTATATACTCCACGGTTTCTGCAGTGCCGGGTGTAATGCTCGGTGTGTACATTTCACAAGTCATTTTAACTCTAATGTATTTGTCGTAATATGCTTCCAACTCGGTAGCATCTAGCCGTAATTCGTTTCTTGATAACTCAACATTTTTAATATAAAAATGTTCGTATGGGACATTGATTCTAAAAAGTTTTTGTAATTTGCTAATATTAAAAACATGCGCTATCATTGATTGTGTTCTGAGCGCTTTTTCATAGTCAAAGAAGAAAAATCCAATATTTCTAACTAAAGCATCGCCGGCACGAAGTTGAATATAAGATGAGCGTCCTTCGCCGGCGGACGACCTCGTGGAGCCAACATCGAGTGCGGGGTTTAAAAGTTCAGAACGAGCTTGACCTCTTGAGAATGTATATCTACCAGTAAATTTCGCGCTGGCATCTTCGATCCCTGAAGTATCGAAGTCTAAACTCAACTCTTCTCTTGCCATATGTCTGGCCTCCGCAGTAGTGAAACCAGCGTCTTTGTATATCTCAATTAACTCATCCATTAGCCTCTGTAAAGTGGCACCTTCATCAATAAATGAACTTCTAAATGATTCAATATCACTAGAAACTCCATATAAATTGCCCAAATCATCATCAGAAATTGTGCTTATAGAATTAGTAAGCATGACATTTCGTGCTAACATAAACCATTTACTAGGTATGTAACATCCTTGCGGATCCGTATAGGGCACACCACGTTTTACATCATCAGGATCAATACCACCTTCTCCCGTTGATGGACTTGGAGCGGTATAAGTGCCAGTAAAAAATCCGTATCTATTATCTACCACGAGACTGTCGTAAAGCAATCTAACTTGTAGTTCTACTTGGTCCTGAACAGCTTGAATTATTTCAGCAAAGGCAACAACAAACTCAGCATAAAAACGGCCAGGTAAACCAATGGGTGATTTATCAGGATATGTTGCACGATAATTAGATAGTTCACTTAAAACCCCAGATTTGTTATCTGTAGAGTTTATAATCAGTTCGAGGTTTTTAATATTCGCGTCCAAAGCAGCATCTGCCTCGCGATCGGCATTGTGTTGATCTATTAAGGCTTCTAGTTTTGTTTTAATATCTTCAAAAGAATAATTTTCTGCTGCATAAAACTTTCCATTTGTTGATTGTAGTACTTCTTTAAAATAAGGAATTCCATCGGGTGTGGCATATGCTTCAAATAATTTAGTTGCTACTAAATTGTTTTCTAACACATGATAATAAGAAATGTCACCAAAATAAGCATTAGAACTCATTTTAGCCCACAAGTTTTCACCTGCAACTGTAGTAGAATCTGCAATAGTTACAAATCCACCTTCTTCATATCTTTCAGAGAAAAGACCATCATCTTCATCCACTAGTGTTATTTCGGTTGCATCACTTGAAGAATAAAAACCTTTTGCTTTAATTCCAACATAAGTAAAAAACATCAGCGCCGCTATTTCTTCAAGAGCAGGAAGCACGAGCGGGGGCGGAGCGTGGGTAGTCATTTTCACATTTATATTTGTAATTTCAATTATTTCATTACCATTTTCATCAAAATTTGGACCAATATTCATAACTGATTCATAAGCATTTTCAGGGGCAATAAGGTCTTTTAAGGGTATTCTTTGAAACCGTGTTGGGGCTTTGTGTGCGTCCGTTCCGCCCATACCTTCTCTATGCCAGTATTCCAAAGAAAACTTATCTTCTTCTAAATAATTTTTAATCCAATAATCATTTGTAAGATATGCATACAGATAAATGTTGTCTAAATATTCATCAACAAATTGCTTTGCGGAGCCGGCCTGAATATAATCTGGTTTTGTAAATTTGACACTCAATTTAAACACAAATTCGGTTTCAGGCTTTCCATCAACATATGGTAGCGCCCTTGAGTAGTTTATAATAACTCTATCAATAAAAACGTTTGGCATTTTGGCACCAAACTCATCTTCTTTAATACCCTTTACATTAATTTCAGACATTATTCATCCTCGCAAACATCAGTTTCTGGCAACAATGTTTCAACTCCAGCAAGCCCAGAAGCATCGCTTGTCGGGTTACAAATCTCGGGGCTTGTTGCAGAGCCGTATATATCATAGTAAACTCTTTTTAAATCTTCTTCCAAACAATCAAAATCAATATCAATGTAATATGAGTCTTTGTTAAAGGTGCTAGCGCAACTACATGCAATTTTATCACTTACGTCGCTGTCTGTTAAGATATTAAAATAATATTCTACTGAATCTTCAGTAATGTTTGGACTTTTCACTTGTTGTTCAGTGGCCGCAACCATTAGACCATCAACAACTTGTTCGATTGAATCAACAAAATATTTTCTTTTTAGTTCAACAATACCTGCATCCTCAATCATTTCAAAAACTTCAACATCAAAGTTTTCTGTTAATAGCTGTGTGTTTAACTCTTCGGCATAAACCATAACATCATTTCTAATTAACTTAATCGTTGTACCGTCCACAAATTGTTGTGTTTCACTCACAAAGTCTGATGGTACTTCTTCTGCTAGTACACCTGATGGTTGGCTAATTTCTAGAGTGTAGTTTGCTTTTACATCAATTTGTGGAATATTAAATTCTATAATTTCGTTGTCAAATTCAGCAGATGTAGAATTATAATTTGTAGTATCTTTTGTTTCTACATTGGTAATCTCACCTTGACAAGCTAAAAGCTTCCAAGCCGGCGCATATTGAGTGTTTTTACCTTCAAAAGCTGCGTTACCAATTGCTGATTCAAATGATAAAATATTTGGTTTTGGTACAAATTTTTTCGGGGTGATATCCAAATCAAACAAAGATACTGAGGACTTTGAGTATTTATAGCCTTCGGCAGCGAAAGCGTCCGCAAGGGGGGAGTCTAGAAATATTTCCCCCGTCGAAAGACCTGCGACTAGGGGGCCGAAATATGAGTCTGTTCGATAAGTATCAGCAACAGCTTCAATCCCCGCGCTGCTAAAAACGTAGTCGCCGGTAAATGGGTGGGTGTGGATTAAAGATTCAGTCACTTCACCAATGAGTTCACTTTCCGGTACCGTGTTCTCCGCTTCTTCAAATAGTAGAATACCTTCGATGAATTGTGTTTCTGTTTTTATACGCTCATGAATTTTTGTTTGTACTTCACTAAATCCAGCGTATTCGCTATCGTATGTCACGCCAGTGTCGAAAAAAGCATAATATGTTGGCTTTAATTGACCAACAGACAATCTATGCTTTCCATAGGGAGTTAATTGAAAGTCTATAACTCGTTCTTTTTTGTCTAAAAATTTAGCCATTATTAATCTTTAAGTAATATATTTACGTCCATTTTAATTAGTTCAACGAAAGATAAGTAATCATACGGCCAATTGAAACCAAATTTATATTTTTTCAAATCAGTGGTTTCTTGTTTAACTTGTCTAGTTGATTCGTTAGCTTGATCTGGAATGAGATCATAGTAATCAGTTTGTGAACGTTGCTTCACCTTAAAGACCATCCATCTTAAGTTGTCGTTCATCAGTACTTGTTCGTTTATTAGTTCATTATTAGCAAGATTATGAGCTACAGTCGACTCCTGAAAGTATACTTCTTTCGAATCTCTCGGCGCTATGTTTTGCCAGATATATGATAAATCGTCTCGGTCAAATTCATATTTAAACTCAAATACATACATAGCAATTGGATCTACTTCTTTATTATTTAAGAAATCAAATTCAGGCGGGAACACATACTTTTCTAAAGACTGTCTCAACAACCTTATTGATTGGCCGGCGCTTTTTAAGCTATCGCCTTGCGCAGAGCCAGCGGCCTGCTCTCGGGCACTAGCAAAACGTTTCTTTGGTATGGAAATAAATTTCTTTCTTGTTTTTCTGAATTTTGAATCTTTTGGGATTAATTTGTTTACGTTATCGTCAACTTCTTCTATAACATATGGAACCGCTACAATGGCCTCATGGACGGCAAAGCTTTCTTTCAACTGTCCTAATTTTACACTTGAATTAGTTTGATCAAAACCACAAAGTGATGATAGTGAACGAACATTTTTGTAAAGATTAAATCGTCTTTTGTTTTGCTCATCGGCACTAATTGGGCCGCTACCATTTCCTAAATCATTATTAGACGTAACTGCGTTGCCATTGTAAGGAGTTTGCTTATCAACTAAAACTTCATAATGGTTTCTAAGCCAGTCTTCCGGTATGTCAGTAATTTCCAAAAATATACCTTTATTTGGATCATCTGGAATAACTCCAAATTGGTGCCACATACCTCTGGGTACTGATGCTGAACCATAGGTTGGTAAAGTCAAGGTGCCATTCTGTGCCGTAATTGGGTGTGTGCCTTCGTCATTGAAATTGAGCATTGGTGTTTCCCATTTGGGTTGAATGATCCACTTATTACCAACAGGCGTGTTTGTGTTTTTAATAACTTTTCCAAACTTATCAGTTTCTTGTCTTAATACACGCTCAGTTCCAAAGATTTTAACACTAGAAGTCAACTGCATTGAGTTTACATTAATTCTCTTGCCATCATAAATTGATGGTACTGTGTTATCGTTATCCGGACCTCTTCCATTTAATGGGTCTGTGTTATGTTGGGTTTGTTCAACAGGAAGTAAAACAGGTACAGAAACTGACCCGGTAGCACTACCAGTTAGTCTTGCCTCACCGGGATCAAATCTCCAGCAAACAACTTCAGTCTCGTTTAAAATTCTGTTCAAGTCATACACCTCTGCATTCGCGGAGTTAGCAGAAATCTTATCAATAACATGAGGTCTGAAAATTAAGTCGGCCCAAGCTTCACCATCGTAATATGGCGGAGTGAACGCAGGGTTATAGCCACTGAAGCTATCCTTGGCCGCAAACAAGAAGGCTCCTGACATAGCATTCGAGCCTGTTGGTCGACCTGCGCAGGGCGGACCAAAGGCTGTTGGTCTGCTGTACATTGTGAACGTCTCTTTGAAGTCAGGATTATATTGTGGATCTTGTGGCAACGAGTATTCACCAAATGATTGAGTTCCATTAATAGTTCTTTTAGCGCCGTTAACAGCGTAATAACTCAAAGAGCCTTGTTTATTAAACGAATCATATTCTTTATGATACGATCTCGCACCATTGTGTGATCTGCGTAGTTTAATTCTTGCCATGTACAGGGGTCGGTTGTTAGCAAAGTTTGTGTCTGGTGAGAACTGCAAATCGTTTAAAACAGTATTAGACTCTAATCTTGTTATTCCAGCATCTTCTAAGAAAAACTCACCACACGCACCAAAAAAGTTACGCGCCATCAATGAGTAAACCCCATCAGCGTTATCAGAAAATGATGCACTACTTGCTTCTTTTTCAAAGCGCTCATCAATTTGTATGTTGTTGAGCAGTCCCGAG
>MDTA01198842.1_pt1 | contig 16940 bp, 15 predicted proteins | sample 811151 | NCBI WGS metagenome assembly MDTA01 (sample SAMN05326648, study PRJNA326480) | marine metagenome | isolation source: seawater | place: Indian Ocean: South | collected 2010
CAAAAAAGATTTCGCCGCTAGTCGGTTCTCGCAGTCTCGGCAACAGATCAATAATCGTCGATTTTCCAGCACCCGAAGGCCCCACTAGCGCTGTCATTTTGCAGGCGGGAAAAACGATATTCAATTTTGTTAGTGCTTTTTTGTTTTTCCGTGACGGATACGTGAAGTTGACGTTCTGGAACTGGATAGCATGGGTCAAAGCAGTAAATGGTAAAACACCTTCCCGTATCTCCCGGGCTTTAAAAAGTGCATCTAATTTGCTCACCAGAGAGAAAAGACTTGGCTGATAAGCAAGCGTGAGTTGGCCCGTCGCCATCATTTCTTTTGCGGTAGGCAATAAGCGAACTATAGCAATAAAGGCAAATACGATAACCTCTTCCAGCCGCAACTCAAAATATGTCGTTCCGAAATAAAGTACCGCCATACCGACTGCCAAACCTATCGGTTCCATCAGGACGTTCACCTGCGCCAGGAATCGGTTTATCTTTATCAATCGATTGCGTTGAAATGCAGTGATGTTCTCCATTCCATTAATTTCATATTTCTCATTAGCGGAGATTCTGATGAGGCGGACAAAATCTAGTCGTTCGACCAAGTAGGCGGCGAACGCTTCGTTCGCGGTAGCAACGTCAACGCCGACACCAGAGGTTTTTATCAGTAATTTTTTAAGAAAATACGCCGTGATGCCCAATACAAAGATTGCGATTACGGTTATCGGACCGGTCAAAGCTAGCAGCAACACAATATAAAAAGCAGCGAGAAAAACTTGTGCGAAGAGTTTGAGTGGTGCCAAGACGCTTTGGAGCGCTAAACTCAATTCAGTTGTGGAGCTGTTCACTAATGCGCCAGGTTTTTCTTCATCCAAATAACCAGATTCTACATTTAAGTAGAGTCTGAAAATTTTATTCCGAACCCTCTCCTCGGTCATAAATTGCACTCTAGCCATATAGACTTGGCGGGCGTAAGAGAAAATTTGGCGTATCAAAATGCATAAAAAGCTGGCGGTGATAAGGGTTGGGAGGTTTACCGGAATACCGAATGTCCCATAGACTGTTATAATAGTGCGCCAAAGACGCGATTCACTCGCTAATTGATCAAGTTGGTCGCCGCGCTGAATGAATTCGACGATTGGTAAAAACATCGTAATACCAATACCTTCAAAGAAAACTGCGGCAATTAGCAGGAATATTATGATGAATTCTTCGCGGAATCCGAATCCCAGTGCGCGAGAATGTCGGTGATATTCGCTGTACGTCATGAGTTTATCTCTGACTCCGCCTTTACATCTGCGTGCGCACGTTCAAGGTCGGAAGGTCGTCCTACATCCAACCAATATTCATGAATCGGGAAAAGGCCGATTTTCAAGCCGGCTGCACGTATCCTATTCAATAAACTCGGCATATCCATTCTTGTATCAGGCGGAATCAGGGCGCAGCATTCAGGCGATAAATAATAGATGCCCGCAGCGACGAAATGGCGGATCGTTGGTTTTTCATCAATGCCCTGAAAAAGGCCATTTTCATCTTGTTTAACCACTCCAAAAGGCACTTCGGTTTCGTGTTGTGCGACTGCGATTGACGCATCGTGGCTGTGCCGCCAATGGAAGTTATTGAGCGCCTCAAAGTCGGTTTGTGTGATTAAATCACCATTCACAACCAAAATAGGACCAGAAAGAGGTTCCGGTAAAAGGCTGAGGGCACCGGCAGTGCCAAGCATCTTTGTTTCTTTAACAGTTGTAATATTTGCCTTATTTTCTCTCGCTTCAACAAATGCCTCAATTTGGTCGGCGAGATAGTGAACCGAAATAAATATCCGTCTGACGCCGGCTGCTTCCAGATCAGATAAGATGCGTTGCAATATAGGCTTGTCGCCTACCGGTAATAGCGGTTTTGGTTTATCCCGCGTTCGAGCGCCTAATCGGCTTCCTTTGCCCCCTGCCATTACAAGAGCTGTTCTGAAGGTGGGAATGGATGAAGTTGGAACGATGACTTCAGTGATTCGATCTTGCTGGTCGAGAATAGGAAGGAATGGCAAACCTTTTAATAACTCGATGTTGTTCGCATCATTCCCGACGCGGCCAGCATGAAAGGCGCGGTGCATGCAGCGGCGGGCGGGATCAGATAACTTCGCACCATCAAGGATCGCGCGGCGAATATCTCCATCGGTGATTGTACCCAGGGCTCGTTGATCATTGTCGACTACAATAAAGAACAAGTGGGGCGACCCATTTAGGCGCTCTAAAATTGCAGAGGTTGGTTCGTCTGGCGAACAAGTAACCGCCGACAAATCGGATATGCAACGATGATGGGGCATTGTCATTTCTTTGAATGATTATTTTCTGCTGAAGATTGGGCGGCTAGAAAACAAATGTCCTCATGCCAAAGTCTAGATTGTCTTTGGATTTTTTCTATGTCCGGTTCGAACGCTTCGGGTTTTTTTTCTAGAAGTGTCATGAAATTTTCGATGTCGACTACCATTTTTTGAGCGACTGGGTCGGGTAGCAAAGCTTTGTGATGAGACTTAACAATTTCACATCTGCGTTTTATCCCTTGTATATCAGCGGCAGCGTAGGGCCCCAATTGGTTTTCTGTATGAACGCGGTATTCGGCAACCACACCGTCTGCACGGGCACCGGTCAAGCCATTTTTCAAGAGCTGGGTATAAAACCACCAATCCACCGCAACGATAGCCGCGGGTATGTTGCAAACGGATGGCGGGACTTTATCCCTAATTACCGCAGTATTGGAAAATCCGAGCCAATTACGGTCTACAATCTGTTGTGTTTCGCTGGTGCGGTTGGGTATGTCGATCTTGCCGAAGAATGTATCACCAAGCGTTGACCCTGCGGTGTCGATCGGTTGTAAATCTCCGTAGCTAAAGTCTGCGTCGTTTAGTGCCTCAGCATGTTTTGTGATGGAATTAGGGCTTAAACGGTCATCCATGTCGCAAAAAACTATAGCGTCAGAGGTACCTCTCACAGCGGCTGTTATCATTGTCTCGCGGACACTGGCTAGCGTCGCTTTCTTTGGTGCATGTGAGAAATCGACAGACATGGTATCGGTCAGACGCTTACAGGCACCCTTCGCATCAACAAAATCGTCGACGGCAACGAGCCCACAGACATCATGGCCTTTTGTCGCCGTAATCGCGGCATCAATCCAGTCGGAGAGGAATGGACGGCCCGCCTCATAAATGGATGTGCAAATAGCGAAGCGCATTACTTCACTTCTCCTGATGGCGAAAATCGGAAAAGGCCAACAAAGTGTCTGCCGGAATGTCTCTGGTAACCGCGGCGCCAAATAACATTTGATCTTGGTTCGGTGTGAGGCCGGTACCCGGTCGCCGGTAGGTCAGCGCGGACTGGTCGATGATATCGCCTTTTTTCAGGTCCCGAGCGGTGACGATGCTACGCCGGTATTCTGCTTTGCGGCTTTCGTCTTCCGGTGGAATTCTCCTAGAGACGCCTAGCGCCTCATGGATTCGACTTGTCGCCTTCATAATTATTTCCATCTCAGTGGGGTCGGCTGAAATCTTATGGTCCCAGCCGAACATCTCTTTATCGAGAGTGAAATGTTTCTCGAGTATGACTGCGCCTTTGGCCATGGCCGCTAAGCTAATGTCTATACCAATTGTATGGTCTGAAAATCCAACCGGGTAATCAAATGTTTGGCGCAACATATCCATGTTGTTGAGGTTTACCTGGTCATCGCGTGGTGGATAAATCGAGACGCAATGCAGTATGACGATATTGGTATTACCTGTTGATTCGATGGTGCCAACTGCGTGATCGATCTCCGCAATAGTGGCAAAACCTGTTGATAGAAGAATCGTTTTGCCCGTCTCGCCGATGTAGCGCAAAAGGTAGTCATTATTGAGGTCCATTGATGCGATTTTGATGAAAGGGGCGTCAAGATCAACTAAATCGTCGACCTGGGAATGTTCGAATGGCGTTGAAGCAAAGTCAATTTTTTGGGAGCTGCAATAGGATTTCAATTCTGCAAGTTCTTCTGGTGTGACAGAAAACTCCTTGACGATCTCCTCAAGCGTATAGTCGTTTCGCTCCCGATAATCGTCCGAGATGAAAATATTCTCTTCATATATTTTACGTGAAAAGATGCTGGTATCCCATGATTGAAATTTGACACAGTCGCATCCAAGAGCTTTGGCGCGGTGAATCATTCTGCGTGCCAGTTCCATATCGCCATTATGGTTCGCACCAATCTCGGCGATGACATAGGTTTTCTGTCCATGTTTGAAATGAAGATCGCTCATCGGCTTTGGTGCTCCGTCATAGTTTCCGGTGAAGTTAGAAAAGGGTCGTAAAGGTCCGTGCGCCGGTGGCGCCATGAATACGATGTTGACTTTCGTGTGTTTCTTAACGATCAAAGCTCTCAATAACACCAAAGGGATTTGGAATGATGCAGCGAGATTATGATCAAGCGGTCAATGACCACTACACTAGAGTTGCCCGAGAGGAAGCGGACTCACCGCTTGCGACGATGGCTGATGAAACCGTACGCGGGCATGAAACCGATACGATCGTATTGTTTGTCGAAGAAGCGATGACCAGGCTTAAGCAGCATAGCGACGGTAAACTAAGAGTACTCGATGTTGGTTGTGGCAATGGCTACACATTAGGTGTTTTGCATGAAAAGTTTCCTGAACTTGATCTGACAGGTGTGGAAAAGAACGACGCCTTGAGAGAAATTGCGGCGAGGCGTTTTAATGAGGGCTTAGTCAGCGTTCTTTCCGGTGATATTCGCGCTGATGCTTTTTTCGGTACGGAACCGTTTGATGTTGTTATTTGCCAACGTGTGATCATTAATCTCCTGAATCCAACGGATCAAAGCGCGGCTTTGGCCAATATTACCCGTGCTGCTAAACCCGGTGGATTGTTATTATTTGTCGAAGCATTTCAGTCCGGGCTGGATAATCTAAACCGGGCGCGGGCCGAGTTCGATTTAGAAGCCATTCCGCCTGCTCATCACAATCTGTATTTGAATGATGATTTTTTCCAAGTCGATGAACTGTTACCCTATGTCAGCGACAGTTGGGATGTTCCCGAAAACTTAATGTCGACGCATTATTTCGTAAGCCGTGTTTTTCATCCGGTCGTTCTGGGGAGCCGAGCCTTTGATCGAAATTCGGAATTTGTGAAATTCTTTACGAAGGCGCTACCAACTGGTATTGGTGATTATTCTCAGATTAAACTTTTACCTTTTACCCGAACGGTTTAAATGCACGTTTATAGATGTTGATAAAATCAACCGGCAAGCGACCAACTTGCCAAAGCATCTGTTACGCGTGCTAAGTCGGTGTTGGTAAGTAGGCTACTGGACGGAAGCGAAACAACCTTGCCGGAGAGCTCCTGGCTCATTTCGTACGAGTGACAAGGCGCTGTTTGATAGGGCAATTGTCTGGAGAGTGAGCTCCAAAAAATACGTGTTTCTATGGACCGGTCGCGAAAATACTGGACCAGTGATTTTGCTGCGTCGTTTGATGGAAGCCGCACGGATGACAACCAGCAATTACTAGTCGCCTGGTCGGTTTGCGGCATCATTATCAAATCTTGGCGGTGTGCGATGCATTCTGCGTAAGCGCTGGCAATTTGCCGGCGTTTTTTGATCATTTCTTCCAACCGTTCAAGCTGTGCAAGCCCTATGGCGGCATTAATATTGGGCATTCGAAAATTGAACCCGATCATATCGTAGTCATAATTTTCGCCCACCCGCGCTTGCGTGCTTAGGTGGCGAGCTTTTGCGGCGAGCTTGGGGTCGTCGAAAAGAACCATTCCGCCACCGCCAGTGGTCAAAACTTTATTTCCATTGAAGCTAATAGTTGCGGCGGTGCCGAAGGAGCCAGCCGGTTTTCCGCGGTAGTGCGCACCCAGTGCACCCGCGGCATCTTCAACGAGCGGTACTGCCGCCTCGTCGCAAATAACTTCCAGTTCGTCCATTTCCGCTGGGTGTCCAAGGACATCTACGACAATCACCGCGCGGACCTGGTCGCTGAAATGGCGTAGGGCGTCACGTAGCTGCGCCGGGTCCAACGTCCAACTTTCTGCTGAGATATCGACAAAAATTGGCGTCGCTCCGGCATGGTATACCGCATTGGCAGATGCGGCAAAGGACCAGTCAGGAACGATGACGTAGTCGCCCGGTCGGACGCCGAGTGCAACTAATGCAAGCTGGATGGCGCACGTCCCGTTGCTGGTGGCGACAGCATGAGCGCGACCGGTTAAAGCCGCGATTTTCTCCTCAAATTCTGTGACAGAGGGGCCTGCGGAAGATACCCAATTCTCTTTGACGCATCGGGTCAGATAAACGGCCTCCTTCCCGCGCAAGTCTGGAATTGAGAGCGGTATTAATCTATTTTCTGTCATATTTGGAAAGCTGTGATTTGACGTCTAGAAAAGCAAGGACGTCGTCCATGGTGAACACTTGATTTTCTTCATAAAGCGCGTCGAAAATGCGCCGCATAAAGACAAGGTCCTCCGGCTCATCGACTGTCCAGGCGTGGTGGCTAAGGTCTGTTTCGTTAATGATGGGGATTACTTTAAAACGTTCCGTATGATCGCGAATATAAATTGCAAACAATTCCCTATCTCCTGTCTCGGTGAGGTTCTTATCGCACCACTCAATTGCTTTTCGTGAAATCACGTCAGCGCTGAGGCCGAGTGGGTAGCTCCATTGCACCCGATTTGATACGAAATCGGCATCTCCCTCAGTGACAGCGGTATCGACCATTTTTTGCAGTACGGACGGATCAATCAAAGGGCAATCACCACCGCTTTTTAAGACTATATCCCCATCGACTCCTCGAATAGCCCCGGAAATGCGACCTGCCAAGTCATTTTCTTCAGGGTGTGAAAACACCTTGAGGCCCTGGCTTTTGCAATAATTGATCAGTGGTTCGTTTCGTAGATCGCCGGTCGTCGCTAAGATCAATTCCGTTATGCCTTTTACCCTGCTCATACGATCGATCATGTGCCAAATTAGGGGTCTGCCAGCAAGGTCTGCCATGGCCTTACCTGGAATCCGGCTCGACCCCATTCGAGCTTGAATAATACCGATGATATTGGTCATGATAATTCAGCTTTTTTTAAAAAGTTTGTTATATTGCGGGCGCTATTCGCCACCGTTTTTCGCAAAACTTTCGAGTTTGGTAACGGATCGCTCATGCGGTTGTGTAAATCGGTCGCTGAAGATGCGCGCTGAATATATCCATGGCGGCTAAGCGGACACATATCGATGCCTGTTGCATTGGGTTGAAGAGAAATGACACGCCTGCCTGCGAGAAAGGCATGCACCATCGGTGCGGAAAACATGCCGATGACCGAATCAATTGCTTGGAGACTTTTAGGATCGTAGTTAATGATTTTAGTGATAGCCGCGTCATGCCAGCCCTTTCCCGATGGGTGCGGCGCGACAAGGAGCGGTTCAAAAAGCATGGGATGTCTTTGTTTCGCGGTTAGGACTGTTTTCCAAACATCTATTTCTGTGTATCCTAGCTTTTGGCCATAATCTCGCGCCACCGGCGCATCGAGAAATAAGACAGTTTTGGTTTTAGAGGGAGCTAGCGTGCTAATTTTTTCCCAAGAGGGTTGGCCGACCGGTATCATAATATCAGCAGGTAACCCCTCTTGTGTTGCTTCGTCGATCATCCGTTCATCAATAGTTAGGAGCCGGTCGGGCATTAAGACGGTGCCATCGAAGGTGAACCGGTGTCGGTAGCCATACCAGGTATCAATAAACCCAAGTGTCGGTATGCAGCTTGACTTCGCGACCCTTAGGTGTTCCGCCTCAAATGCATAACCGCCCCCAGAAACGACTACCAAGTCCGGTTTCCAATTATCTTCATCAATTAACGAACTCGCGACATTTTTTTTGAGAAAGACACGTTCCTGTGCATTGAAAACACTAAACTGATTTTCCGATGGGCGAACGCGCCAGTCGATCTCTGGATGGTGATCATGCCAGTAATCCGTAACTGCTTGCCAATATTGCTGGGCGGCTAACTCTATCAAGACGAAAAGAATTTTCACGAGAGCTATCGCTCTGTTTTATACGGCAAGCTTAGTCGCGTGAGCTAACAAATCGTCTTTACTCCTAATGACTTTCTTGCACGCTTCAACAAAAAGGTCCATGTCGTTTAAAGTTTGTGGCGGCTGAGTGATAGGGGTGATCATTATTTCACTATTCTGCAGTTTTTCGCACGTTGGACAGATGCCTTTAGCATAACTGATTGCCGTATTTCTATTGTTTGCGGTAAATGGGAAGCCGTTGCGGCCAAAACAAATTTTTTGCTGGTATAGGGGCTCTAAATAAAGTGGTTTGACATATCCTGGCCGAAGAAAAAACCCTTCCGCCTCAATTGCCTGGGCAAAGAGATCACGCGGTAATCCTATTTTGTTTTCATTGAATCGGATTACGTACATATAATAAACATGGGTACTTCCCGACGTGACTGCAGGTGGCGTCAGGCCGTCAATGTCGGAAAGTCCCGCCGTCAATCTATTTGCAAGCGCTATGCGTTGGTTGTTTAGTCCGTCCATCTTACGAAGCTGTTCGCGAGCTACTGCAGCCTCCATTTCGGTCATCCTATAGTTAAGGCCGACCGTGTTAACAATATCATCAATTCCCATCGCTGCGACTACAGATTCTCCATGATTGCGGACTAGGGCGGCCTTTTGAGCGATTTTATCATCATCGGTTACAAGCACACCACCTTCGCCGCATTGCATAACTTTATGACGATTAAAACTGAAAATACCTGCATCACCGATGGTGCCTGTAGATTGTCCTCTAAAAAGCGCGCCAGGTGCTTGTGCGTTGTCTTCCAGCAGGAATAGGGCATTTTGCGCAGCAATATCACGCAATCGATCTAGTTTTGCCGAGTGTCCAAATATATTAACAGCTAAAATGCCTTTTGTGTTTTCGCTTAAGCATGTTTCGACTGAAACGGGGTCTATTCCAAAAGTGGTGTCTTCTATATCAGCGAATATTGGAATCGCACCGGTCATCAGTATCGCGGTAGCGGTAGCGCTCATTGTGTAGGGACTGGTAATGACTTCGTCGCCGGGCCCAATGCCTGTCGCTGCTACTGCTGCGTGCAGTGCGCTTGTTGCGGAATTAAAAGCAATCGCGTGTTTTATGCGGAAGCGTTTCTCAAACTCTTTTTGTAATCCACGCACTTCTTGGCCACCCCAGAAGGGCTCTCCGGGTGAGGCGATAAAGCCCGACAATTCCCCATTTTCGATTACTCTCAGAACTGCATTTTTCTCCTCGTCGCCAATACTATTATTAAATTCGAATGGCTTTTTGGCGACAGGTGTTCCCCCTAGGATTGCTAGGAGGTTGTTTCTGGATTTGGACATATCTATCTATTACCTTTTAAAAGAGGGAATCACTTGGGTTTTACCATTTGAGAATGATAGTTCGGCGGCATCGAGTATGGCTAAGTTCATTAGGGCTTGATGTCCGTTACACCCTGGTAAGTCTTGCGGATTGTCAAAATGTGCTTTCATGGCTCTATAAAGTTCGGTAAAGCCGCTAACCGGGGCCACATTTTCCGGGCCAATCTGTTTGAGCTGTGTGTAGCCAGCGTAATGTTTGCTCGTTTGAGGTGAGTATTGACGGACGATAGCTCCGCCGTCAGCTATTTCAAGACGACTATCTTCGTCGAAGATATCGATTTCGAATTGATCGTAAGATAGCCCGTCGATACCTATACAATAAGCGTCAAACCCCGCATCTAAATGACAACAAAAACTTATATTGCGGTCTTGTTCATTGTTCAATTCGAGGCCGCATTCATTCCCAATGGCTTGTACCGAGTTGATGGGCCCATACCAGTTCATCAAAAGATCAATCAAATGACTGCCGTAGTTATAAAGCCCTTTGCCATAACGCAAGATTATAGTTTTTGGATTGCTAGGTGCTATCGCTCTTAGGTCTATATGGCGTCGGTCGAAGCGGCGATTAAAGTTCACCCGTAACTCAGTGTTCGCGGCGGCGCACAATGTTACGATTTTTTGGCCTGTCTCAAAGTCTGTCGCGAGCGGTTTCTCTATGATTAATAAGCCAGGCTTCGTGTTTAACAATTTGGTGACGAGTTCGAGCCGTTTTTCTGGTGGTGTGGCGATTACTATGGCGGCGCCATGCGTTGATTGTAAGGCGTCGAGGCTATCGACAACAATATCGGGGTTGATCTTCGGATAATTCTCTACGACCAAGCGACGTTTCTTCTCGCTCGGATCGATCAATCCTTGGATTTCAAACCCGCCAACCGATAGGGCTGCCCCCAAATGAGATAGCGGCATATTTCCCGCCAAACCAATATTACCGGCGCCAATCCTGCCAAGACCTAAAATGATAAGCGGAATCAATCGGAACTCAATTCATCGTATTCCGAGCGCAGGACACTCATCTCGACGACGTCATAGTAGCAATTATTACGAAAAATCATTTGGCGTCGCAGGCCTTCGTGCACAAAGCCGCTTTTCTCGTAGGATTTGATCGCGCGCGTATTATCAGCGTTTACGCCAAGCTGTATGGAATTCAGATTTAGTTTATGAAACCCGTATTTTAGCAGCAACGATACCGCTTCGGACCCATAGCCTTTGTCCCACACGGACGGCTTACCAACGAGAATGTTGAGTTGCGCACGCCGGCAAATCCATTGAATAAGGTAGAGTCCACAGGTGCCGACAGGAGTGTCACTTTACGCTTCCGTAATGGCAAATACAATTGCGTCTTCGGATGTTTCGGTCATCCGGAAAAACGCCTCGCAATCGGTTTCCCGAGTTGGCCGCGCACCCATTTCCAAAAAATGAGTAACCTCCTCATTATCCAGCCAGGTTTTATAAGCCTCCAAATCTGACTGTCGGAAGGCGCGCAGCGAAATTTTTTTACCTTTCAAGAAAGGGGTGTCACTGGGCATAGCAGAATAGCCTCGTATAATTAAGATCAAACATTTTGAATTTAAAGGAAAGGGTTAAATATTTTATCAGGTGGCGGTTTCTTGGCAGTCAGTTGAGCAAATCGAACTAGCAATTTAGCGATCTCCTTCTTTTACATCGTACCACGAGAGCGGTCGTCAAATTCTTGAAGTGGTGAGGATGTGGTATCTGTTGAGACAGTTTTTAATCAACATAGCCGCGGGCGATAAGGACATAACGGTCCTCCGCATAAGCTGGTTTACGCGACGTTGAGATTTCGAACTGGCACTTATCCTCTTGGAGATCTAGTTTTGCACGCCTGTGATTGCCGCCGTAGGAGTGGCGATCCACTCGGTCTTTTAGTTGCCAGTCGCCGTTATCGTTACGGAACCAGATTGCGGGATCACGGAATTTATCTACCGTTTCTATAAGGGTATTTTCGTTTATGCCAAGCCATTGCAAAAACAAGTTAATTTTAGCCGGTGGTTTTTTGGCGTAGTGGTTCACTAACTCGATTCCCTGGGATCGACTCATACGGCGCAGCCGTATTTCTCGGCTAGCATGATCGGTAACCTTTCCATACCCAAATTTTAGAAATTTTAAATAGTCGTGCAAATCACTGTAGATTAAAGAGTCTACATCTGAGTAAGTGTCGAAAGTTCTGGTTTGGGCCGCTGTTTCATAACCATACTGGCGTATCATTTTCTCGTGCTGGGCTTTGGTATCCCAGCTCATAAAATTATTAAGATAAATACCTCGAACGCCGACCCGTTCTATGTCTTTATCATGAGGATAAAAAAACGGCAGCAAGTCTCTTTCCGGCAATCCGTCGGCGTCCGAAACCAAATCCTCGGCTTCTAACCCCATCAGATCGTGGTCTTTGCGGTACTTACGGCTCATTTCGACGCCATCGTTGTGCGAGTACATGCCGACTTGGTCAATGCCCTGATGTGCGCCCCAAATAATTAATGGAATTTTGTATCGCACTGCCATATGGACTGGTAAAACTGTTTGTCCCGCAAGACAATGCCAATATAGCGATGCTCTTTTTTCCAATGTCCGCCAGGTCAGCCGCTTAATTATGTCAGGTGATAGAACTTGAGAATAAAAGTCACAATCGAAATGAGTTCGCAAATACGCGAGATTTCGGTGACCGCGGTCGGTATTATAATGACAATTAAAGTGGACAAGTAGTGGGTTCAGCCCATAGTGATTTTTAATGGTATCGACTATGAAGTAAGAATCTCTAGCGCCGGTAACCGGAATTATACAATCGTAAAAAGATGCAGATGCACTTTTGTAGCGCATTAACAAGCGGCGAAGTTCTTCTTCTTTTTTACCCCAGTCCAGTTCATCTTTCTCTTCGTGAATTCGGCACCCGGAACATATACCATCATCGTCAAAGGTAAGGTGTAGCGGGTGATTGGCCGGATAAAGGCAGCGTGAACAGTATTTCATATTATTTCTTTGGGATAATGCTGAAACACTAATTCATGAAGTTGGTCATCGGCGACCTTGCTGACGCGACCTGATGTGTCGAACTGATGACTTCGGTAATCGGCGTAGCTGTCATGGCGTAATTCGATGCCGGTTTTTTCGATAAATGCCTTGGCTACTAAAACGCTGTGTTCGGTGAAATGAAAGATGTTAGCAGCAGCGACCGCTGAGACGTTGCTCTTAGACAGGCCATCAACGAAATGAGCTGGATGGCCAGCTCCCCCGCAAATGATGACTGGAATTTCCACTGCACTACAAACCGCTTGCGCCAGCTCAATGTCGTAGCCCCTTTGTGCGCCGTCACGGTGAATAGTGTTCACGAGTATTTCACCGGCACCCTGATCGCTGAAGCGTTTTGCAAGGTCATCGGGAGTGCCGGAGAGTGCGAGTGTGCCGGAGTGGGAAAACACCGCAAACTCGCCTGCTTCGTTCTTCCCGACGTCTATTGATGCAATAATGCATTGCCGCCCGAAAATTGTGGAGCCTTCGGGGATTAGTTGATCGTTTTCGTAGGCGGCACTGTTAATAGCGATTTTATCAGCCCCTGAATTTAAGGCCATTCGTATATGCTCGACGGAGGAAATTCCGCCGGCTACGGTCAGCGGAATGAAAGAATTTTTTGCTACACGTTCTATAAGGTCGCATTCAATTACCCGGTTCTCAGGAGTGGCTGAAATATCCTGTAAAAGAATTTCGTCGGCGCCCCAGCGGTTGAAATTTTCCGCCGCGACTTCCGGGCTTCCGACCGGAAGGTAACGCTTGAAACCGATACTTTGTACGACGATCCCATCGCGCACAACAATACAGGCAATTACTCTAGGTTTTTGCATCAGTGCATAAGTTGTTCGGCGTTTTTTAAGAAATTTCGGTATAGGCGGAGACCGTTATTCTGGCTTTTTTCCGGATGAAATTGACAGGCAACTATATTATCAAATTTAACGGCAGCAACGATTTCATGAGTGCCGAATGCAGCAGTTGCACAAACTAACGTTGAATCGGCGCAACTCATGTGAAAACTATGATCAAAATAGAAATGGGTTCCGGTCTCAATGTTTTGGAACAAGGGGTCGTCGTCCTGAAAGGCGATATCATTCCATCCGACATGGGGCACACGCATGGCTTTATCCTCCGGCAGTTTATCTACGACTGCATCAATCCACCCGAGCCCTTTATGATACCCGTCCTCTGTCGAGCTATGGCCAAGAAGCTGTAGGCCAAGGCAAATACCGAGAAGAGGTTTACCGTGATTTGTCACTTGGTCTTGTAAAAAGTCAGCTAGGCCGGAAGAATTTAATCGCTTCATCGCTTCAGCGAATGCGCCGACGCCGGGTAAAATAAAGGCGTTACACGTATGCAACTGTTTCGGCTCGGCAATGACCCTATATTCATAGTCCAGAAAGGCAAGAGCATTGGTGATGGAGCGAATGTTCCCGGCACCGTAATCGACTATCCCAACTTTCAATTTTGAATTCATAGCAGTTAGTATGCGATAGAATTTCTTAAACCTTACGACCGAGAAGGAAGCGAATTCCCGTTTTGCGAATAAACTTCATGATAGGATTCTTCGGTCGATAGCTGAAAGATATATCTTCCAAGGCGCTGTCATAATATTCTTTGGTTGCAGTTTTCTTGGTATTGACCTTCTGGAAAACGATATGGATTAAATCCGTTAAAAGGTCTTCCGCTCTAATGTCTGGTCGAAAGCGTTGGATGTCTTTAAGGGCTTCTAAGAACTCTGGATGACTGTCACAGGCATAGCCTTTGGCATGCATACCCATGCGATGGGAATAATGATCGGGGCGGACTGTGCATAAATGGGCAACCGGTACTAAGCCGTGCTTCATACCCAAGCGTACGTAATCGCTATAGGTCGGGTGCGATGGATCGTAAAATTGGTAGGCTGCTTTGGTTTGTTCTGCGACGTCGGTATGAAAATTGTCTGCATATTTATCAAAATCTTCTGTTTGTAATCGTTGGCGGCAAAACGCAAAATGCCCGGGAATTTTGCTGCAGTTATTACTGGCCCACCACTGAGCTATGTACATATAAAAAATACCTCCCTCTTCCAAGAGGTCGGACACTTTTTTCAAAGCATCGTCGGCTTTAAACCATTCGAAACTTGAATAGGCGGTGATCAGGTCGAACTTTTCATTTAGTGCATATACATCACCTTCTATAAAACGGTCTAAAATTGGCTCCCGTTTGAAGGATGTTTTATAAATGTCTCTTTGAAGGAGATGGCCTTGCGTATTTTTAACCTGTCGGCGGGGTGTGGGTATTTTTTCGATCAAGGCGCGTTGAAAGTTAGATAGGTCTTTCTTATCTCGCTGCTCGAGCCTTTCCAGGTAAGGTTCGATAAAACGAAATAATTTCATTAGTCGATGTTTTCGGCTAAGGGAACGTGAGTCTAATGTGCTCGCGCGATCTATAATGTCGATTCCAACGGCTTCCTTCACTCGTCCGAGGGCGCGCAGGATACGCGGTTGCACGCCGAAGCCACAGCCAATGTCGAGACATTTTTTGAAGGTTCTCGAATGGCCGGCTGCTGAAAGGAGGTCGAGGAATATGCACACCGGCGTGTAGCGAGCCGCATAGCCATGCAACGACAGCTCGGTCCGTTGGTCTCGGTTTTCATCCTTATCTGATTCATCAACTTTATCAAAATCACCAGCTAAGTTTGTACTGGCACCTTTTATAAAACTAAACAGTGAAGCCGGGCTTTTGTAAGAGCCAATCGTTTTTAGGTGAAAGTCGAAATGATTTTTATCAATCCGGATTTTCACGCCATCGGCGGTTTCGAAATTATTTTGGTCAGGCATTGCTTTGGTAACTTTCTAAGCGTTTTAATTTTTAAGGGTCGATGTGCTGGGGTTGTCGTGCGAAGAGTTAAACGATGAGATTTATTTATTATTCCGGTTTAAAGCGAAGTTCCCATTCACCCTGATTGGTCAACTGCCAAAGGTCTCGGTTACGGTTTTTATCAACGACGTCCCAGAATTCGTCGGTGGTTATTTCCAAGTATCGACAAAAATTTTCGATCAGGCGGTCGCTGCAGCGACCATCAAAGGCACGGGCAAGCTTTAGACCTTCTTCCCGAGTGATCTCTCCGTGGCGAATTTGTACACTCACTTGTTGAATTACTTTTCCGAACCCTAGTTTAATAAATTTAAGAAATTGATTTACGTGCACGAAATCTTCGTCGACGCATTCGAACGCGTTAATTGAGCCTGTTTCATACGGATCTGCTTCAATGCCTTTGCGCGGTATAAATCCGCGGTCGAGCGCAAACTGCCCATTTGCAATATCGTTGAAATCGCGAATGTAAAATCCGAGATAAACCAATCTTAAGGCAGCACGCTCGATTTCATAGTCACTTGGGAAGGTGTACCAATAGAGCTTCTCTTTCGGTATGCCCCAATTGAGCCAAGGTTCTATGTTGGCGCCACTTAAAGTGTCATAGGCGCGAATATTTTTGGCGTCTCCATCGAGCGAGCCGGATTTGGAGCCAAAGGCAAGGGCCGGGTTTTCGCCGAGGAATATAAGCGGGATTTTAAACGATGTCGCGCAGCGCACGACACTGCTAAACAAGGCAAGTTCCGTCGGGCGCGTCCATTGCGCAAACTCCCGAAACGACAGCCGCATCATTTTTTTCCAGGTTTCAGGTGATGGGCTGACATAATGCAAGTCAAAACCGTGCTCTACCAGATTACTCAAGTTTTCCGCACCGCGATCAGCGGCTTGTTCTGGTGGGTAGGAGCAGCAAACGAGCAATGGCTTGAGCCCGAGCTCGTCACGTACATAGAATGCCTGGCGAGTACTATCTTTACCGCCACTGACACCGATTAGGCAATCATAGCCACCGGACTGACGAGCGCGACCCCAATCGGCAATTTTTTGAAGATCCTTACGGCGCGTTCCCCAATTAATTCTGTCCAGGCTTTCTGCGTAACGGCATGGCATACAAACACCTTCTTCATCAAATGTTGCGCCGGGCCGAGAACTCGGTTCCAAACAGCGCATACAATAATGTAGCGTGGCGGCGGCATTGCTTTTTGATGCTGCTGAGGAGGTTTCAGATGGGGACAATTTGGATCTCTCCATTCTTAGCCGTAAATTTCAAATCGGCTTTTTCTGCAGTACGTTGCCAATACTCCGTTTCGACGGAAAGATTGCTTTTAGCGTAGTTCGGGTGTTCGCGTAGATAACGAACCACTTGACTGAGGCTGAAAATTTCGTCGGGTTTGTATAATGCTCCAAATATCCTTCGAAAGAGCGCGAGATCAACTTCATAGTCCAGTGTTAATCGTGCCGCGTCATGCACGTGATTCTGTGAGACAGGCGAAATTTCCACATGGTTGCATAGGCCGGTTTTGGTGAAAAAATAAATAAACCCGGTATCGTTTTTCTCAGTTTTATAAAAGCTTAGGACCTTCCGCATGGCTGCTTTCGTGAAGCATTTCGTTGCGGTTCCTAGTGGTAGCCCCTTCACGGTAACAATATCGGC
>MDTA01007717.1_pt1 | contig 16930 bp, 24 predicted proteins | sample 811151 | NCBI WGS metagenome assembly MDTA01 (sample SAMN05326648, study PRJNA326480) | marine metagenome | isolation source: seawater | place: Indian Ocean: South | collected 2010
ATACTGGTGGTCCGTTCCATTTAGTTGGAAGCCCTTCTCTCTCCTCAGATTGAAGTCAGCTTTCAGGCTCGAAAGAGCAGTCGTTTAGTCTACGACTCGGAACCCTCTGCATCAGAGGAAAGATGAGGACCGTTGGATTCCTAAGGTACGGCAAGACTAAGGAATCGGTTAGCAGCTACCCCTGGCTGCTTCGTTCCGTTCCCCTCCCGAGAGGCTTAGTAAGGGAGACCGAGAGGTAGTCTACTTCTTCAGGTATCTTAGGGTATCTAAGAGTAGACACGAAGGACGGAGTCCTGAGGGTTTACGAATAAAACAACGACGACAACGACTACAAATACGACGATTACGGCAACCACTAAAACGACTACTTCAACGACTACTAAGACTAAGACGACTCATACGAATACAACGACAACTACCACAGCAACCGTAAACGATACTGATACAGAGATAGATAGAGCGAATCCTCCACATACTGATTCTCATCGTGGGTTTGGGTGAACTGCGTCTACAAGGCCTCTAAGAGGGGTTTGAGTGAACTTTATTGGATAAAGTGAACACTTGTTTCGATAAAGTGAACACTTGTTTCGATAAAGTTGCGGTGACAACTCTATGGGCTCCCTCCTATGAAAAGGAGGTTGAGCAATGGATTCTGAAACCAGTGAGATGTGGGCTGCGAGAGCTATCCTCTATGTAGCGAAGGGGATCTGTTCTGTGGAGTTCCCTACCTCGAACACTGGGGCTCCCTCTGAAAGGGTTCGAGTGGTTCGGAACTATAGGGACTACTATGGAATCGAGATGCTGGTTCCTGTCACCTTTGATGGAGAACTCTGGGACCTAATCGTCCCTGAAATCCATGCTCTCAGTGCTGTTCCCTTCAAGAACATCGACAGAGACCTCCTCCCTCTTGCTGTGGACATCCTAAGAAGAGCGACTGATGAGTGGCACTCCAACACCTATGAGGAGAGTCCAAAAAACCCTGCTGGTCGTAGAACACCGGGTTGGGTTGCTGAGTTCGACCCCTTCGACCCATAAAACTTGGGTGCGTTTTGAGGCCCCTATCCGTAGTGCCATCCAGACAACAAGGATGGATAAATGAACCAGACTCTTTACATCGTTCGCGGACTGCCCGGCTCAGGTAAGACGACCTTGGCTGGAAAGATCGCTGATAAGGTCTTTGCTGCTGACGACTTCTTCTATGAGTTGGGTGGCGGAACCTATGCCTTCGACCCGAAGCGGTTGGGAGAAGCTCACGCTGCCTGTCAGGTAAACACTGAAGCTGCCCTGATGTCAGGTATCAAGAGTGTCGCTGTTGCGAACACCTTCACCCAGTCATGGGAAGCCGAGCCCTACTTCAAGATGGCTGACAAGCACGGCGTGACGGTCTGCGTCATCGAGTGTCAGTCGAACTTCGGTAATGTGCATGATGTCCCACCGGAAGCCATTGAGAAGATGGCGGCTCGTTGGGAGCACAAGCTGAGGAGGCCTCATGGCTAAGAAGGATGACAAGGATGAGCGCAAGCCTGTATGGATTGCGTGTCGAACCACGAGACCCTGCGGTGGACAAACCGCAGTGGTCATCCGCCGGTGGAAGAACCCCGGAAACCTGATGACCGCCCCGAGCAAGATCGTCACCTACAAGTGTACCAAGTGCAATGGGACGTTCTCAATCTCACTGTGAAGGAGGCTGCATGTACATGCCCTATGAAGTGACCGCCATGAAGCTCAACGCCAAGCGTGAGTTCGGCTTCGACATCGAGGTCTGTCCTGACATGGAACCAGACCAGTACCGCCCCATCGGCGAACCCCATATCCACAAGTTCGTCATCGGAGCCCAGAACGCGGGCGAGATGATTCTCTTCTTGATGACGATGGTGACCATTACCGAGAACAGGCTCCTTACAGCCCTCAGTGCGATCCCCGGCGTCCGCCACATCGTCCTCTGGTTCACAGCCCGCAAGGTTCAACAGCAGTTGCTCTGAGGGTGCGTTTTTGAATGCTCCCTCGTAGTACACATAGATAGGAGCTAACCCATGTTGGTCACATTCGATTTCGACGACACCCTGACTCAGTCCATGGCGACGTGGGATGAGGAGGGCTGCCTTGAAGACAGCCGTTTCCTCGGCCCCAACCTGTTCTTCATTCAAGTGCTTCGCACCTGTGTCCAGAACGGCGATGAGGTACGTGTCGTGACCAGCCGCTCCAAGAAGTGGGAGAAGGACACACTGGAGAAGCTGTCTGAGTTCGGCATCCTCCATCTGCTTGCGGGCGTCCACCACACCGATGGAGAGTGGAAGGCCGCTTGGATGCTTGGAGAGGGCCTCATGCCCGGCAAGCACTTCGACGATGACCGACTGGAACTCGACGAGATTGAGAAGGTCTTCCCGGACTGCGAGACCATCAAGGTTCCCCTGCATCAAAGCTGGAACGGGGTCGAATAAACGCTGTCCTGCGAAACATTGCTGTTTTTGTTGAGTTTTTTTGGGTGCGTTTTCGAGGCCTCGTTCGCAGCCTCTATGTACACAACGAAAACTGGAGACAACGATGTTTGACCGAACTTACGAACTCAAAGGACAAACCTACCACTACCGCCATGAGTTCAAGGAGTGCGGCGGTCGCTGGAACCCCAAGACCAAGGCATGGATCATCGTCGGCTCTCTTGGTGACGACACCGTATGGCGATACCGCCGAGGTGGGATTCGCGTGACCATTCACAAGGGCGATGTCCGAGACCAGCTTCTGGCAGCCTAAACTTTTTTGGGTGCGTTTTACGCACCCTGACCGTAGTAAGGATATGAACACACAACGCACCATCATTATCGGAGACGTTCACGGCATGGCCATCGAGCTTGATGCCCTGTTGGCCAAGCTGGACGTGACTGCCCAAGACGAGATCGTCTTCGTCGGCGACTTGGTAGACAAGGGTGAGGATTCACCCGCTGTTGTCCGCCGGGTCCGCGAGTTGGCTGAGACTCACAACGTGGTTGTGGTCGAGGGCAACCACGAGGACAAGCACCGTCGGTTCCGCCGCAACGCTGAGCAGCGCCCTGAGGTTGCTGCTGGCATGGTCGAGCGGACCCCTGAGTTGCAGACCATCACAGAGGGCATGTCTGATGAGGACATCGCGTTCTTGAACGCTGCCGTTCCTTTCCACCGGGTTCCCGCGCACGACTTGTTGGTCGTCCACGCTGGAATCCCCGGCGACATGACCGAGTTCCCAGAGAGCTTGGAAGCGGCGCAGGCATTGGGTGGCAAGGCCAAGAAGAAGTTCCAGTTGGTCATGCGGACACGATTCGTCGATGCTGAGACCGGCAAGTTCTTGCAGTTGGGCAAGGAGACCGAGGCTGACCCCTTCTGGGCAGATGTCTTCGACGGACGCTTCGGACACGTTGTCTTCGGACACCAGCCCTTCATGGACGGACCGGGACAGTTCCCTCACGCCACTGGCGTGGACACGGGTGCTGTGTTCGGTGGCGAGTTGACTGCCTTGGTGGTTGACGCCTCCGGTGACCGCTCATTCGTTTCGGTGGCTTCTCGCAAGTTCGCAGAAGCCGGTATCCACTAACCTCAGCCGGGGAGGTCGTGGTGAGCGACCTCCCCGATTCGTTGAAGGACATGATTGCAGCCATAGACACTGAGCCCGGCAAGTTCTATCGAAAGAGTCGCCCCTGCGAAACTGGAGGGAGCCACTACTACGTTCGACCACGACTGACAGCGAAAGCGTGGGCGAAGCGGATGGAGAAGAAGTACAACGCCATGAAGGGAAATGAGATGCACCATTACTCGGCGTGGAAGCGGAACAAGAAAATGGTCCTCATGCAGAGCCGGATTCGTGGCCTCTGTCCCATCAGTGGAGAGCGGTACGAACTCAAGAACTACGTGATGATGGACCCAGACACGCGACTCCGAGAGGTCAAGAAACCCCCCGGATTTACAAGGAAAAACGGAAAAAGCAAAAAAACATGACCCTTTTTGGGTGCGCTTTTGAGACACCGTTCGCAGTGTCCATGTAACCAAGAACGAACCGCACTGAGCGGTCACACTCGAAGGAGAGAGAAAATGAGCAACGCACTAAACACACTTGACGCAGCTACCCTCGCACTACTCGGCAAGATGGTTGCAGACGCAGCCAAGGCCAACCGCGAGAACCTCGTCGAAGGCGAGCATACGGTCAACGAGACCGTTCTCGTCGAAGCCAACGGCTCCGTCAAGGTCGGCGCTGACTACGAGCAGCGCATCGTCGCCAAGGCCAAGCCTTGGGACCTGCTGACCGCAGCCCTTGAGCTTGCCAACGAGCAGCTTGCTGCCGCTGGTGTCGCTGGCATCGACATGGAGAAGGTGGTTGACGCCGCCCAGCTTATCGACCCCAAGGCTGTCAAGGCAGCTAAGGCTCAGGCCGATAGCGAGGTTGCTGGCCGCAAGGCTCCAACCCTGACCCAGTGCAAGGGCAAGGTCACCATCGCCAAGACCTCTTCGGTCGAGGTGGTGGCAGCCGAAGCCGAACTGGCAGAGGTCGCCTAAGAAAAAACGCACGAAGTTGGGTGCGCTTTCTGCACCCGCTTCGTAGTGTCTATGGAAGCAGCGGAAATACCGCTCACTGAAAACCTAAACCGGCCCCCTGCGTGGGGGCCTTTTGGCGTTGGAGAAGAGAGAGAAAACATGGGTTTTGGAGGACCACGACAAGCTGGAAATACCAGCCGCGTCCGAGTCCCACAGCGCAAGGAGGTAAATCTTGCGAAACAACCCTGCCCCGAAAGGGGCCATAGTGGTGGTCACACGGACCATCACCACGACCGGGCCGGATGGCGAGCCGGTGGTCGTGACTGTTCCGGTCGCCAACTGTCCGTTGGGCTTCCCTAAGGGAGCCACCACAGCGGACGGATGCGACCCTCAGAGCGATCTGGGGGGAGCCCGTGTGACCTCAGGACTGAAGCGATTCGGTCCGGGTCTCTACGGCTCACGCTAACCGGGACGCCCATTGACTAAGACTCGGAGCCGACCCCGGCTTGGCAACAGAACGGGGAACTCTTCTGACATCTCTTTATCCCCTGCTCGGTGCATGAACCCAGCAGGTCAATGGTGAGCAAATGAATCAGGTCATTGTCATCGACTTCAAGAACAAGCGCCTCAAGGAGCGCTTCACCGGCGTTCTCGACTTGGACGACCCCAAGCATCGGAAGCACTTGGAGGAGCGCGCTGACGCCCTTCTCCAAGCCGATGGGGACAGCCAACAGTTCGTCTCCGTCTACGATGGGGTCTACGACCACCAGATGAACTGGGACCCTATGTTGGAGTACGGTCAGCCCTACGACGACATGGACTTCGAGCGCGAATGCTCTCAGAACCTGCGCTTGGTGAAGTCGTCCGGCGAGGATTCTGAGTAATCCTCTCGAAAACGCACCTCCCAAGTCCTTGAAAAGACAGGGAAAACCACAAAAAACACGAAAAAGGGTGCTTTTTGTGGGTGCGTTTTCGAGTCCTGTTTCGCAGTGTCTATGAGCCGAGGGAACGAGCCCAGAGCCGAAACAATCTGAGTCGCAACGAGCGACCACGAAAGGGAACGAAAATGAGCAACCTCAACACTGTCAACGCCGCTTACCGCAACCCAAGCAACATCAACGTCCGCCTTGAGTGGAGCGGGGTCAACACGGCTAACAAGTGCAACCGCAGCCACAAGTTCTGGGCTTGCCAGAGCAACGGCGACGGAACTGTCAGCGTGACCTACGGTCGCATCGGCTCTGAGGGTCGCACCATCCGCAAGCCAGTCTCCTACTTCTTCGCGAAGGTTCAGGAGAAGCTCGGTAAGGGCTACGTGGACACCATGAACCCATACGGCGCACGGCGCTAAGGAGAACGAATAGGGGTGACAGCCAAACCCGGTGGGAAACGGGGTTCCTGAGCGAAGCTACCACTACGGTACGGGGCTGAGCGATTACGGGAATGAGGGAAGTACGCCGCCCTCCACGTCACAACCGCCCAGTCGATTAGTTTAGGGTTCTAATCGACTGAGCTTCAGACCCCGGACGAGTTTATGCCCTCGTCCGGGGTCGCTTTTTTGGGTGCGTTTTCGCCTTGTTGTTCGCAGTGTGAACAGCAACAAGGAGACACACCATGCTTCAGACACTTCACACCTCAGACCTTCACGGCAGCTACAAGACGATTCTCGACGCGCTTGAGGGTGACTTCGATGTCTGGATCGACACTGGTGACTTCTTCCCGAACAAGACCCGTGGCGACCGCGATGTCGAGGTCAAGTTCCAGACCAAGTGGTTTGGTCACAAGAACCTCGGCGAGCGCATCGTCAAGGCCCTCGCTGGTCGGCCTCTGATTTCGGTTGGCGGCAACCACGACTACGCGAACCTCGCTGAGCTTGTTCGTCAGGCTGGTGGGACCGCCTTCGACGTGACCGAGGGTCCAGTGGACTTCGCTGGTAAGCGGTTCGCCGGGTTCCGGGAGATCAGCTACATCGTTGGCGAGTGGAACGGTGAGACCCACGCTGCGGACTTCGCGACCATCGTCGAGGAGACCTTCGCCTGCAACCCTGACATCATCGTGTGCCACGGCCCTGCTGCTGGCATCATGGATGACAAGGCGCATGGCGGTGGTGTTGCGGCGCTGACCTCGACTTTGACTTGGACGCCCCATAACGTGACTGCGATGTTCTTCGGACACATCCACGACACGCAGGGGGTGTGTGAGGAGATGGGCATCTCGTTCATCAACGGGGCGCACAAGGCCATCGTTCACACCATCTAAGGACGAGTCCCCTGTTCTGCGGGGGACTCGTTTCTTGGGTGCGTTTTCTGGACCTCGAACGCAGTCAGAGTAACCAAGGAGGAACCATGACAAACAAACTTGCCAAGAAGCACTCGGAAGCCAAGATGTCCCGTCAGGAACGCAAGTGGGTCAAGAACGGCAACAAGGCTGCCCGCGACGCCGCGCGCGCTTTCAACCGCGCCTCCCGCCGCGCCAGCAAGAACGAGCTTCGCCTCGCTGCCTAATCACATCATGATGAGGTAGGTCGCCAGCGCACCTGCGAAGGCGGCAGCACTGAGGGAACCGACCCAGAGCAGAGCCGTGGAGATCTTGGACTGCTTGGATGTGTAGCCCTTCATGCGCTCCAGTTCCAAGCCGTGCTTCTGGCGAGCCCACTCCAACTCGGCAGCTATGAGCGTCTTGGCATTGAGGTGTTCTTCTGCAAGGGCTTTATAAAAGGTTGCCTTGTGGATCCCGCAGTATCGGTTGCCGTATTCTTCTTTGGCGGACTTGCCGCATGGCGCGACATCATCAGGGTCTTGGTGGATGCAGGTAAATGACATGTCCTCTCCTTCTGCCCTTCGACAAGGGACGTTCACGGTACTCTCACCGTAGGGGTACACATGGAGAACTTTATGGACATACAAACGGTGGTTGAGCGTTCGAGTTCGTCGGTTCTGTTCCACGGCCCGTTGGCCAAGGACGCAGCAATCGACGCAGCGTCGCTTTATGGACGCCTGCTGCTCGTTACGGATTCACCCAAGGGTTTGCGCAAGCAAGACTCGAAAGATGCCTTAGAGCTTCATTTACGACCGCCTGTGTCTAATCGCCCCGGCTCCCTTGTCTTGGGTCCTCTGGACTCAGCGACACACCAAGCATCAGACGCACTGCTCAAGATGGTGGAAGAGCCTAACGACCGCGCTCGTCCATTTCTTTGGGCCATAGACGTGGGCAGCGTCTCTCCAACGATTCGCTCTCGATGCGTGTCGGTCTGGTCACCGGACCCAGAAGCGAGCAAGAAAGAAGACTTTCCCACGACCTTGAAGAACGCCGTTCGAGGCGACCCCTTCGCCATCTACCACCTGCTCCACAAGCAAGACCCGGCAGAGGTCTGTGTGCGTGTCGTCAACTATCTGGCGGTCTGCGAAGCGGACCCGGAGAAGATGAGGCTGTGGGCGGCACTTCGTCCACTGCTGGGCAGAGAGACGAAGGCGGGGCTTGCCAGTGCGCTGCTCGGAGGTGGGCGGTGAACGGAATCATCCGGGGCAACTCCCCTTTCCTCATCAAGCGTCGAGTGGACCAACTCGAACGCATCGTCCGGGAGCAAGGGTGGACGCCCACTCATGTTCAAGGGTCAGTCGCTGGCTCGGCTGAATCCGCTGTCGCTGGGAACCTGTTCTTCGGTGGGAAGCAGGTGCTGTTCATCTGGGACCCCGCCAAGGACATCTCAGGCATCCAGCGTGTTGTAAGCATGACTGACGACAAGCTCATCGTCTTCTTGATTCACATGGGGACCGCTGCTGAGGGCAAGAAGCTGAAGAAGGCCTTCCCGCTCCTCAAGACCGAGACCCATGACGAACCGGAGAAGCAGTACAAGAAGCCAGAGTTTGCTGCCGAGTGGGCAGTCAAGTACGCCAAGGAGCTTGGTGCTTCTCTGGATGGTCAACTCGCTACCGGGCTCGTGAAGCGCGTGGGTTCTGATGACCTTGGGTTCATCCGATGGGAGATCTACAAGGCAAACCTGCTTCGCACAGGCTCCGAGATTACAGCAGAGCACGTCCGCGATGCGATGGCACCCATCTGCGAGCTTCAGCCAACGGGAATGTTCGACGCCATCGGCGCGCGAAACGAAGCCGCGTTCCTGCGCGCAGCAGCGCAGTTCAAACGCAGTGGTTCCAGAGATGACGCGGGGCTCATCCAATGGGTCTCCAGCACTCTGACGCTCGAACTCATCACATGGGCTGCTGTTCTGAGCTTGGTACGACGCGGTGTCCCATCGTCTGTGATTGCGGAGCGTCTGCACTTGAACAAGTGGGTTCTCGAAAACAAGATCCTCCCCAAGTGCCGCAAGTGGACTGAGAAGGAGTGTCAGAAGATGCTGGCTGCTGTCTCCGATGCGGAGCAGTCTATCTACAGAGGTGCGCAATCCCCTTGGACTGTGTTCGTGTCACGAATGTCCAGTTGCTTCCGAGTCGAGGGGCGACAATAGCTGGCCTATGCGTTCCCCTTAGATGAAGACCCTCGGTTCGACCGGGTGGAAATGACAGGAGTGAACATGATCGAGCTTGACCCCAGTGAGGCAGACCGGAAGGTCGATGAAGTCCTCAATCAAACCCGCGTAACTGTACGCGATCTCATCGTTGATTTCAGCAAGGTGCCAAGCGAAGAGCCGCAGGCATTTGTCCATGGCTTCTATCGCGGCTGGTGTGGAGATGACATCCTCGCCAACGGCAGAAGTGCCAAGGCAGGTTTCTCGGATGTCTACTTGATTGGATACCGTCTTGGACGGAAGGTGCTCGACGGACGAGCGGACATGCCGGAATGGGCGTCTACCCCTTAGGCGTCGTACCCCAGTCGGGTTGTCTTGGACCCTGCCCCGTACCGGGAATAGCGTTCTCTATAGTCCCATTCGTCGTAGTCTGGCTCGAAGGCGTCTGGCAAGAGTTCCCACTGCACGGGCTGGAGCCCTGACTCACCCTTGAAGTGGATTTCAATCCCCTTGCTGGTCAGCTTGTACCAGACCTTCTTGAACTTTAGATCCATTGGATCGAAGTCCTCATCCTTGATACTTGTGTCTGTGTTGTCGTGGAGTTCATCCTCAATCGCTTTCCAGATTTTCACATCAACCTCTGAGAGAAACTCCCAACCCTGATCGTCCTTGACGTAGTTCTTCACGACAGCGAGCATGATCTTGCCGATCATGTTCATCGCCGCGCTGTTGTTTATCACGTCTGAGATGGCTTGTGAGAACCCAGCAGCGTTCTGGATGTTTGAGCGTTGGGCCTTGCCCAAAAACATGGGCAAGCGACGCAAGTCAAGCGTATGGACAAGGTAGAAATCTATGCTTTCAGGAACCTCAAAAGCATGTTCTTCGTAGTACGGAGGTTCGTCCCACCCACCGCCAAGCTGTTTACCCTCAAACATTTCATAGGTTGTATGCACGTAAATGCTTTTCAGTTGGCTTGTGAGCGGGATTTCCGCCCTGCCGGTCCAATACCGGAGTGCGTCTTCCATCTCAACCAAGAACTTGCGCCAGTTCTTCACATGAGGCTGAACCCCACGGAAGATCTCAGCCAACAGCTTCTTCATGTCCGCAGCGAGCTTGGTGCTTCCCGCTGTCTTTGGGAACCACACGGCTTCGAGATTACGCGCAGCGCAGCCGCAGTTGCCGCCACACTGACACGCACCGCCATTCATACAAGGATGCTCACTCACAGGCTCCCCCTTAGTCCTCAAGCCACATGAGGTCGCCATGCTCAAGCTCGACAACCTTGACAGCCGCCTTGGCGAGCTTCTCGTGTTCTGGGCGTAGAGTGGACTTCGCCTCTCTCGTGACACGAGCCTTTGTGTAGCCATCCAACCGGTCGATGAGATCGGGGTGGTGTTTCATAGCATGGCGAATCGCTGTGCCGACCAGCGTGTCCCAGTGGTAGCGGTCAGTGCCAATAGATTTCCCAGTGTTCGCACCAATCCCGAAATACGTCAGCCCTCCGCCTTGCGTCCCAGGGCCTTTTCGTCCAAGACCGATTCGGTACTCGACTTCGCCACCGGGCAACACCCACGTCTTCTCGCTGCCCCGACCACTGAACGGGAACCCTTCAGGGCCTGCCTTCTTGACTTCGCCCGGCTTGTATCCGCCCTTGTCAACGTGCTTGCCATCCTCATGAACAGAGTCCTCGACCTCGCCGTTCTCGTAGCCCTTGCCCTTCATGTCAGGCTGAGCAGCATCGGACTCATCGTCACCCGGCATAGAAGAAGAGCCTTCTTCTTCACCCGCTTGGAGGATGAGCTTCGAGATCTCATTGGCGAGCATCATGAGGTCAGACTTCTTGGCGTTCTTGGTTTGACCGGGGTCGAAACCATGCTCGCTCATGTCCGGCTGGTTCTCCTCAGACTCCTCGGCACCGGGGAAGCTGCTCTTAGGCTCTTCGCCAGAACCTTCTGGGAGTCCAGAGTTGGCGGCCTTGCGTCGGTCGGTCAACCGAGTGCGCGTTGGCGTTGAGGCAACCTTAGCCCTCTGGATGGCGGCGCTCATGGCCTTCTCCATCTTCTCAGTGGCATCTTCATGGTCAGTTCCGCTTTCGTAGGCAGACTGTGCCGCATCCCAAATCTTCGGAATCGACATCATGTCAATGGTGATTCGATTACCCAAACGGCTGTAGGTTGTGTTGATGAAGCTCCTGAGCTTCTTACCCCTCAGCTTCTTGGTAGCAGCCTTCTTCTTGTTGCCGATCTGACCGTGGTGCTCCATCCACTTCTTCTTCTGCTCTTCGGTCATGTTCTCAGTTGGGTCAGCAGGCTTACCCTTCTCGAACTTGGCCTCTTTGGACTCTTCAGCCTCTTCGTCGTCAGCCTTCTTCTTGGCCTTGAACTTCTCCAGAAGCTCTGGAGGCATCTTGCCATCGTCCTTCTTCTTGGACTTCGACTTGGACTTGCCGGGCTTCTTCCCGTCCTTCATGTCCTTGCAGTTCTGGACCATCGCCTCGTTCGGCATGTTGTCGCACTTGTCTGCGGTCTTGTCTTCAGCGGCAGTCAGGATGGTCGCAGCCTCTGGGTAAGAAGCCAGCAGCATCTTCGCGTAAAGGCAACGAGCAGACTTGCTGTGTGCGCCCAAGAACCCAGTGATGCGCTCGTGGCGTGATGCCTTGCGAGCGTGGAGGTCATAAGCCAACTGGCCCATCGACTCAGTAACATCGGTACAAGCAGCGAGTGCCAGCTTGGCAGTCTTGCTGTTCATGCCGTACATGCCCAGACCTGCGGTCTTCTCAGTCTCGGTCGCGAACTTGGGTCCGAGGTTCTTCATGCAGGCAACCAGAATCCGAGCCGATGCGCTCTTGGTGCGCTTGGCGTGGGTTCCCAGAAACGCTGCGGTGCGTGGGTCTTTCTTGTAGAGGGCTTTGGCAATCTTGTTGGCCCGGCGTGTCGCCTTGCGAATCGTGGCTTCCACAGTGCGCTGGGTTCCCACGTTGTAGCCGTAGAGACCCTTGCCTTGGAGCTTCTTCACTTCGAGAGCTGCCGTGAGCAACCGCTCCAAGTCAGATGCCTGCTTGCCTTGGTTCTTCTCATCGGTCTCGATCTTAGAACCGGTCTGCTTCTCGACCTCTTCGTCCATGTCCTTGATCTTGTCGGGAGCGTACTCCTTCTCAACCGACTCGTAGGGCTTCTTGAAGAGCTTCTCTGCCCCGTCAGCGGTCTTCGCGTTGGCAAGGCGGGCTTGGAACTCAGCGGTCTCCAAGGCCTCGGGCAATGCGCTCTCAGTCGTTTGCGTGAGCGCGTTCTTCATATCGTTGACATCCATCATGAAACTCTCCTCTGAGCCGTAGTCGGGTCGGGTGCTAAGGGGTTGCGTCAGACCGTCACCCTTTTCCGGGCTATAGACGCTCAATCGGTTTTCTTCGGCACCGCCCTCGCGGTCCCAGTTCTTCTTGTACTTCTGCTTACGCTCCAGAGTCTTCCGCTTGTTGCGGTGAGGTCCATCGTTGCGTCGGTGCTTTTCGGTGTTTGAGAATGGGTCTTTGCCGGGAGACTTCGAGTGATCGACCTTGATCTTCATCGGGCCATTCTTCTTTTTCTTCTCGCGGACCTCTTGAGGCTTCTTGCCGCGTCGCCGTGATTCCTTTTCGATGTCAGCAGCCTTGCGCTTAGGTGGTGTGGTTCTCGTTACACCGATTGGCATGGGCGCATTGAAGAAAACCTTGAAGGTACGGTCCCCCCAATATGTAGGGAGGTTGATTTTGTGTCCCTTTGGATATTTGAGTACATCTTCTCCGCCGAAGGTTGAGTAGCCCCTGATCTCTTCAAGAAGCTCGACAACGACACTCTTTCGGTTCACCTTCTTGACGCGAGCCTTGGCGTTGTAGTGGCCTCCGCTACCAGCAGTCCAATAGGCCTGAACCAAATCGCCGGGAGACAGGTTATTCATCCATTGCTCTAACGAAAGAGTGTCAATGGTCTTGGCGTTCTTATTCATGGTTTTCTCCTCGGCACTGGCCATGACTTGGCGGCCCTCAGGTGTGATTTCTCTCTCAACCGCCATCGCGACTCTCCGCACCATGTAGTTGTCCCAAGACTCCGCCCACTTACCGTAGAACTCGTCTTCAGAGATTACCCGCACGGTCTCAGATGGGTTCGGGATATTGGGGTCCGCGACGTGGACCATGAGTGTTGAGTTTTCTTCGGTGATGTCGAAGACGACCGAGGCGTGGCTCCAGTCTCGCTTCTCGGGGTTCCAAGAGATCATCACCGGGGTTCCTGCGTCGGTCCATTCCTTGAGCGCCTGAACCGTGCAAGGCGTCACAAGTGTCGCCCGCGCACCGAAATGCTGGGCAGCAGCGAAGGCTTCTTCCCAACGTGCGCCCTTCATTGGACGCGCGCCCATGACCTTATTTACTTCGTCTTCGTCAGTCTCAATGCCCAAGGCCTTGAGACACATGGACAGGCTTGTAGCCATGCAAGTGTACTGAGAGCGCTGCCGAACAGGCTCTACATTTGCCTTTGCCTTCTTCTCGCTGGCCATTCATGCCCTCCTCTTAGCCCATCAGAACGGACGTGCTTGATACCAATGCGCCGGTATAGAGTCTATACCGTCCAATAGTAGAAGGGGGTCCTGTAGGGCAGGTCCCATTGATCACCGAGGACGTAAGCAGAATGAAATATGACGATCTCTGCAAACTGATTGTACAACGCTCTGATTGTTCATTCGAGCAGGTCAAGGCAGTGCTGTCGGCTTTGCCCGAGGCCCTCGCTGAACTTGATGAGAACGAGCAGGTGCGGACTCCGCTCGGGACGTTTGCAGCATGGCCAAAAGAAGCCAAGACCATTTTCCTGCCCACAGGAGAGAAGGTAAACCGCAAGTCTGAGGTCGTGGTGCGGCTACGCCCCGGCAAGGCCTTGAAGCGCAGCCGATAGGGAGGCAGAGGTGTCGAAGCCTATTGGGATCATGTACGCAACATCAGGCGGTCGATACCCATTCATGGCGGGCGTAGCAGACGCCCTTGAAAACTACCTCATCAACGAAGGGTACAACATCGTGTTCCGAATGGGAGCATCTGGCGGGTCCCTCGTTTCAGCTATCCAATCATCAGGCGAGCCCTTCCACGAGTGGATGGAGAGGGCTGCCCATCCCAGTGTTCGTCGAGCACTCAAAATCGGCGGATTCCGATACCTCTCGAACTTCTGGTCTTACATGACCAACGGCGGGTTCCTGAAGTCAGAGGACGTACAAGGCTTCGTTGAGAACACCATCACCAAGCCACTGACCGCGCCGACCTATGCTGTGTCGTGGTGTGAGTCTTCTAAGAAGCCGGTCGCATTTCGTTTGACCGATGAGAACTTGGGCTCTCGAATCGCTGCAAGCTGCGCGATGCCGGTGGGCCTTACGCCGATGACCATCCAGAACAAAACGCTGGAACCCAGAATCCGCGAAGCACTTGGTGTTGAAGACAGCCCAGACGCATTCTCGACCTTCCGAGATGGCGGCCTTTGCACCGGATTCCCGCTGACAATGATTGAGGGTATCTGTACGATTCCTGTCATCGTGGTGAGCATCGACATCCGAGTTCCGGGACAGCGCCCAGAACCCATCAACTTCGTCCACCGCGTTCTCGCCAACGAGATGCGCTCCAAGATCATGGACAACGTAAACGAGATTGCAGCGCGCAGACATCTGACTGTGTTCTGCATCCCCTGCCCCGAGTACATCAACCGCAAGTACGCCGTGAAGTTCGACCTGACCCAAGAAGAAGGAACGAGCATGTACAAGGTGGGTAAAACAATGGGAGAAGCCCGATTGTGGATGACCGGTCTTCAACTACCCGATCCAGAACCTGTCGAGACCCCGGAGGCAATAGCCGTGGCTGTGTTGACTGAAAGCCTTGAAACCTCGAACCCATGATGACCTTGCTCATCGTAACCTTGAGTTTTATCTACGCCGAACTCGTTGGCTATTGGCTTCACGTTCTGCTTCATAGCTATGCGATTCCTGCGCTCTCTCGCGAACACATGAACCATCACATTCTGAGCTATGCTCCGGGAAAGCCACAGCGTTCGTTGGATTATGTCCAGAAGGTCAAGGACAACTCGGTCCTCATCGCAGGTATCGGTCCCGAATGGTTCATCCCAGCCATCCTCATCTTGGGAGTGACCATCGGGGTTGAATGGCTCATCGGCCTCTCATGGATGCAGATTACGCTGTCTGTCAGTGCCATCCTTCTCTATGTGGCCTTGTTGTTCTCCGTGCTTCACACCAGCCTGCACCTCAAGAAGAGCAGACTCCTTCGCATCCCCGGCGTAAGGCGGTGGTTCCGACATGCACGGCGCTTGCACGACATTCACCATCACCATGTCACAGATGATGGTCTCATGAACGTCAACTACGGCATTGCCTTCTTTGGTTTTGACCGTGTGTTTGGGACGTACCGGGCTCGGCTGGGGAAGCTCAACCGCCAAGGTATTTCCAAGGCGAAAGAGCGACTGAGTTCTGAGGGGTAGCAGCGGCGGGACTCGAACCCGCAAGCCCATTGAGAGCGGCAGATTTTGAATCTGCTGTGTCTACCAGTTCCACCACGCTGCCTTTCCCGATGGCTGGGGTGCAAGGACTCGAACCTTGAACGTCGGTGCCAAAAACCGATGTGTTGCCAATTACACCACACCCCATTTCAGGAGCCGCGTATCACATCTTGTATGCACCTCAACAAATATGGTGGAGAGAGAAGGAGTCGAACCTTCGCTGGCCGTAAAACCAGTTCGCCTGTTGCTCTCCAAAACGGTTGGGGGGCTGCCCCCCAACCTATCACAAATCGCTTCGCTTATCCCTTGTTCGAGATGAACTTGTTCAACTCAGTTGCAGTCGCGATGACTTCATCGAGCGTGTAGTACGTCTTCCGGTCGGTGGCCTTGTCCTCCCGCGCCATGTGCGCGTTCTGCTCAAGGATGTCCTTGGCGAGGTGGAGAACCTCGTACCGCATCTGGAAGGGGCTCATCGTGGTGTAGGCTTCTGGGTTGGGAACCAAGGTTCCGGGGGTGTTGCTTGGCATTTCTGCCTCCTTTGTGTGTCTGGCCCGAAGGCCGTGTTGTGTGTATGCCGACCGAATGGCCGACCCATCACAATACCCCACAAGAAAACGACATCTGTAGGACGAGGTGAAAAAACTGGGCCGGTAAATACATGAAACCTAAGCGAAATCACGAAAACCGAGGATAAACGCACAAAATAAGGGTGCGTTTTAGAAGGCGTGGTCGCAGTGCTTGTGTAACACGGAGCGGCTCAAGGGAGCCTGAAAGTAGAACGAAGATGAGAGCAGCAAGAGGTCCCCCGTTTTGGGGCGCATCCGCGCAGTCCGACTGTCTCGCCCAGTAGGCAGGAAAGAAAAAAGTCGCTCCCTCGCTGAAACGCTGAAAGTGACGAACTGGTTCTTATCACCCCTGACAAACAGTCTTTACGCGAGAGGCTTGAGAGGTCTTTGGTTTGTCGGTTGCTGGACGCAGTAGCTGGGAGTTCGACACTCTCTGGGGTGAACTTATTTTATTTAGAGAAAGTTGGGTGCGCTTTTCGCACCCACTTCGTAGTGTCTATGTCTAAAGGGAGTGTCACCGAGGGGTGACTGAAAGCAGAACGACAATGATAAGCCGCGACCTTACAGAGACCGACCTCAACTTCCTACTCGACGGAGGCATTGATCTCCTTTGCCAAGAAGCGACTGAGAACATGACCGCAGGTGAACTCCTTCGGGGCCTCATTCGCGATGGCGTTGAGGATGGCTCCGAAGAATGGAACGCCCGTTGCGACCACTGGGACTTTCACTGTAAGCAGTGGAACCGAGGCGAGGTTCTTGATTCCATGCGTCGTCAAGTGAAGGCGATGATCAACCGGCGTCTGGTTTCTGCCGACATCCAGAGGCTGCTTGTCATCAAGGAGCAGATCGATGGGGAGATGTTCGCGTGGGAAGCAGAGCAG
>MDTA01183483.1_pt1 | contig 16928 bp, 15 predicted proteins | sample 811151 | NCBI WGS metagenome assembly MDTA01 (sample SAMN05326648, study PRJNA326480) | marine metagenome | isolation source: seawater | place: Indian Ocean: South | collected 2010
AAGGGCAGACCTGTATTTAGTGTGCAGTATCACCCTGAAGCATCGGCCGGACCTCACGATAGTAGGTACTTGTTCGATGACTTTGTAGCCTTAATTGAAGAATCAAAAAAAATAACTGCTTAGAATGAGCAATATTGAATTAATCCACGCGCGTCAGATACTTGATAGTAGAGGTAATCCAACGCTGGAAGTTGAAGTTGTAACTGCTGAGGGTGCATTTGGTCGAGCTGCTGTTCCTTCTGGAGCGTCGACTGGTGTGCACGAAGCTGTAGAGCTTAGAGATGGTGGTGATAAGTGGATGGGTAAGGGTGTGATGAACGCCGTTGATAATGTAAATAACATTCTTAGTGATGAGCTTTACGGATTCGACGTTACTGAGCAGAGGCTTATTGATCAAGTAATGATTGATATTGATGGGACTGAGAATAAATCAAATATTGGTGCCAATGCAATTCTAGGAGTGTCACTTGCTGTAGCGAAAGCAGCAGCCGATACAGTTAGGCAGCCGTTGTACAGATATATCGGAGGAACGAATGTGGGCGTGTTGCCTGTTCCAATGATGAATATCCTTAACGGAGGATCGCACGCGGATAATAAGATTGATATTCAGGAATTCATGGTTATGCCTGTTGGAGCTGATACTTTCAGTGAGGGTTTAAGAATGGGTACTGAGATATTCCACAGCCTGAAGAAGGTGTTGAGGGATAGTGGGCACTCGACTAATGTGGGTGACGAAGGAGGTTTTGCTCCAAATCTAGGCTCAAACGAAGAAGGTGCTGAATTTGTATTGAGGGCAATTGAGAACGCTGGATTTAAGCCAGGTGATGATGTGTTGCTAGCGTTTGATGCTGCAGCATCAGAGTTTTTCGATAAGAAGACTAGGCTTTACAGGTTTGACTCGACAGGAGAGGATAGAAGTAGTGAGGGGATGGTGGAGTTTTGGGCTGACTGGAGAGCTAAGTATCCAATCGTGTCTATCGAGGATGGACTTGATGAGGATGATTGGGAAGGTTGGAAGAGACTGACTGATAAGATTGGTGAGAATACACAGCTTGTAGGTGATGATCTTTTTGTAACAAATGTTAGCAGATTATCGCAGGGAATCGAGCAGGGTGTAGGAAACTCTATCCTTGTTAAGGTAAACCAAATAGGAACCCTTTCAGAGACTATCGATGCTGTTGAGATGGCACACAGAGCGGGATATACTTCAGTGATGAGCCACAGGTCTGGAGAAACTGAAGATCATACTATTGCAGATTTATCTGTTGCTCTTAGCACAGGCCAAATCAAGACAGGTTCAGCTTCAAGATCAGACAGAATTGCCAAGTACAACCAACTTCTTAGAATTGAAGAGGAACTAGGAGAGATGGCAGTTTATATGGGTGCAGGCTTCCGAGGTTAATTCCTTTATGAGTTAAGCTTATAAATAGCTATACCCGCGCTTACACTTACGTTTAGACTTGATGTCTTTCCCCTCATAGGGATGCTGAGTTCTGTGTCGCAAAGCGACATAACTTCAGGTGATACGCCAGAGCCTTCATCGCCCATAACTAAGCAGAATGGGCCGTCAGATTCATAGTCGTTAATCGATGTCTTAGCCTTCTCACTTAAAGCGATACAGTTTACTCCTGAGCTCTTCAAAAAATTAAGTGCGTCTGAAATTTTAGAGACTCTGCAAACTGGAAGTCTTAATAAAGCTCCGCTTGAGCTCTTGATTGCACCCTCGTTAATTGAAGCAGTTCCGCGTTCAGGAATAATCAGTCCGTGTACGCCAAAACATTCGGCAGACCTTGCAATTGCTCCCAGGTTGCGCACGTCAGTGATACCGTCAGCTGCAATAAGAGCTGGAGTTTCACCCCTTTCGTAAGCACCCATTACAATTTCTTCAAGAGGTTGGTAAGTGATAGGAGAAAGAAAGGCTACAATGCCCTGGTGGTTTTTCAAAGTGATAGCGTCGAGCTTTACTCGAGGGACCATTTTAATAGGAACTCCCATGCTTCGAGCTAAGCCTAACACCTTGCTTATTCTCTCGTTAGGAGAAGATCTCTGAACAACAATGCTGTCTAGATTTTTACCTGACTCAAGCGCCTCTGTAACTGGGTGAATCCCAAACACAAAAGTTTTCTCAGATGGCCTTTTAGGTCCATTGTACGATCTTTTTGTCTCCATGATGCAAAGTTACCTATATCCTTCCGTTGCGCCACGCAGTCACCATTCTATCCCAAGATCCTCTATACGCAATGTTCCTGTCGAGGATGAATATGTTGTCGTCTAAATCGTGAGACTTTTTATTAAAGACATATATAATACAATTTGAAGTCCCCTCATCACCATAAATCCAAACCTCACGCCAACTAAATCTTCTAATCATATCAGGTACCCCCATCACAATGTGGACCATACCCCTGTCTGTTCTCCATCCTTCTTGCATCCCTGAAAAAAACGTATTTGCTTCTTCAACTCTGTCGTAATAAGTGCTAATCAATCGTTTGGCTTTATTCTCATTACCTCCGCACTTAAGCCAAAACTCGTCCAACGCCAACTTAGGATGTTCTGCAGTTTGTAGTTTTTCATACTCAGCCCTAGTGGCTATATACCTAGTTGAATTTATCAGGTCAACAACATTTATGCTCTTTGGGAAATCTGCAGTTCTACCATTGATTATTAAATTTCTATTAGTCTCAGGGTTGTATAAAAACTGGCATCCGTCGACTACTGTCCACTTACCGTCGCAGTGGTCAAAGGGTCTTGCGCGAACTGTGTCTAATGGATTACGACTCCCTGAAAAAGGTGGTGCTGGCAATGAGGTAGTAGGGTGAGCTAAGTACACTTCCCAGTGATCTACTCCAGGCGAATGAATCATGATTTTCTTCCCGGTCTCTATAGAGCCAGCTTTTATGGCACTGTTTTTTTCTAAATCCCAAACAAGATAGTCGTCTACTTTTACAGACGTTTTTTCACTCACATTTCTATTGTTGTCGGTCAATATAATCTCTAAGTAGTCCGCTCCTGAAGGAAAAGTAATGTCTTTTTTAAGCAGCTTGTCTGAATCAGATTTAAGGGTGTCATTAAAACTGAATTTAAGGGTGTCAACTTTAAGACTGAACTTTGCAACAAACGGTAAGGTAGATGATTCTCGAGTGTAGAGTAAGTGACTCTTGTCGATGTTTAAGTATAGAGTCGTACTAGAGAACTGATTGAATGCAACAGCTTCAACATTAAATGGTTTGTAAGCTAATTCATAGGGCTTTCTTGAAGAAGATAAAGCCATGCCCGAACTAACTGTACACGAGTAAATCACTGAAGAAACAACAGTGAGTAAAAATAGATATTTAAGCCAGGACCTAATCTTCATCAGTAATCTCGATAAACTTAGAGTTTACAGTTTCCTTAACATTGAGTCCTAGTTTTCTTAGCTTTTCAGCCTGGCCAACAAGGTTGCCTGATCCAGTTGTGAGCTTCGCCATAGCTTCAACATAGGCTTTATCTACATTCTTCATATGCTTGCCTATGTTATCCATAGATTTAGTGAAGCCTACAAACTTATCATAAAGAAGCTTTCCTCGATTTGCAATCTCAGCAACATTACTCCTCTGTTGCTCCTGCCTCCATATGTAGCTAATGGTCCTTAGTGTAGCAATAATTGTTGAGGTGGAAACAAGCAGAACTTGCGATCCTAGGCCTTCCTTTTGAATTGATTGAATCTCCGCGCCTGCAGCAAAAAAAGCTGGCTCAATGGGTACAAACATCAAAGTGTAATCCACGCTTTTATTATACAGAGAAGAGTAATCCTTTTTCGCAAGACCTTTTATATGAGTCCTCATACTCTGTATGTGTTCTTTTAAATTCTCAGCTTGCTCAATTTCATTGTCCGCATTAACGTATCTCTCGTAAGCTGTCAGACTCACCTTAGAATCAATGATTAAAACCTTGCCGTCAGGAAGATTGACAATAAAGTCAGGGCGACGTCTTTCACCGCTTTCATTTGTTTCGCTTTCTTGAGTGCTGAAGTGGAGGCCTTTCGTGAGGCCCACGTCTTCGAGTATGCGTTCTAATTGGTATTCACCCCAATCTCCCTGGACCTTCGAGTCGCCTTTGAGCGCGCGAGCTAGGTTTCCGGCTTGTTCGTTTAGACCCATGTTGAGCTCGCCCAGAGTTTTCAGTTCTTTATCGAGGGCTCCGCGCCATTGTTGGTCTTCAGCGTAGTACTTGTCGATCTTGTCTTGGAAACCCTTGAACTGTTCCTTAACCGGTTCGAGGATCTGCTTTAGGGTTTGTGAATGCGATTTTTCAAGTTGTGAGTGAGATTTCTCAGTCGCCTTATCAAGGATGTCCCGTGCTACGGCCTCGAACTTTTTAGCGTCCTCGTCTTTTGAGCGCTCAAGGTCAACGATTTGCTGCTCGAGCTTAGCAATTTGGACTTTAAGTTCGACTACTTCATCCGAGGTTCCAACGGCAGAATACTCAAGTGGTGTCGGTTTCTTCCTGTTAGCCATAAATAACATGGTGATGGCTCCAGCGGCGATGGCAGTGATAGCTATGATTAGAATGTCTGTCATGATGTGTGGTGGAAGTTGATGTGGATGTTTTGGGCTAAATCTGGAGAAAGAGAACGAGCAACTGGGCAAGCCAAACCTATTCTTCTTAATCTCTCCGCCGACTCATCTGTAGCATTCTTCAGCTCGACCTCGATATGTGCAGTCACAGCCGCAACCCTCCTAGGATTAGCGGCCATTTCCTTCGCTACTTCAGCCTTCATGCTTACGATATCGATGCCATCCCTATCTGCAGCAATGCCCATGATGGTCATGATGCATGACACCAGCGAACTCGACAGCATATCTGTAGGCGAAAACCCATTGCCCATTCCATGATTGTCCGTAGGCGCATCAGTAATGATGGTATTGCCAGACTTGAGGTGGGTAGAAGAAGTTCGAAGAGGGTGCGAGTACTCAATCGAATAATTTGGACTAAAATCAGTTTGCATGAGGTAAATTTGATGAAATGAATCGAGATAGAAAAATACAGCATGCGTCAATTACATTGTTATTGATAAGCGTGTTTTTATTTCAGAATTATACTTTAGCCCAAAACCGCGACGCCGTATTCGGCTCCGATGGAGTTGATGTGCTTTACACTCACACTTTGGGAACTTCAGTATTCGCTCATACTCAGGGATTAGGGGTGAATGTTAGGTATGGAAAATTTAAAACAGCAAAGCAATCAAGGTCTTATTCCTTCGATCTGCTTTACACTAGACACGTTAAAGAGGAGCTTAGCGTCAATTCGTTTAATCCTCAAGCTATTCCATATACATACGGAAAGGTAAATAGCTTTATTACTCTTAGGCTTCTGAGAGAAATTAGAATGGAGGCTAATCCTAAACTTCGTTTCAGCGGAGTGAGTGTGAACGCTGTGTATAGGTATGGCTTTAGCATGGGTCTATTGAAGCCTGTTTATCTGATTATTAGTGAATATCCTTATTATGAATTTCACACTGAGCAATACGATCCGGAGGTGCATTTTTATGATGATATATACCAAAGAGCACCATGGGTTAACGGTTTAGATAACTTGACTGCGGTGCCTGGGGTACATCTAGGATATGGGTTGGAGTTCGAATATTCTGGTGAAAGAGGAGTTACGAGAAGCGGTGAAGTGGGCGCTTGGTTTGACTATTATCTATCAGATATTGAGATTATATCTGAGCAATTTTATGATCCATCGAAGAGTTTTCTGACCCTGTATGTGAAATTCGAATTGGGTTCAGTTTGGACTGATTAAATCGTCAGAAATTGACGACATTTGTACAATGTCTGAGACTGCTAGCAAGATTACAAAACCAAGAGTTCCTAAGCCCAAATGGCTGAGGGTTAAACTACCTACGGGAGAGGAGTATAAAAAGGTTAGAAACATTGTTTCTGAGCATAAGCTACACACCATTTGTGAAAGCGGCCATTGCCCTAATATGGGGGAATGTTGGGGCGAGGGTACGGCTACCTTTATGATCCTAGGTAACGTGTGCACTAGGAGCTGCGGCTTCTGCAACGTAAACACCGGTAAACCTGAGGAAGTTGACGTATTCGAGCCGATAAAAGTCGCTAAGTCCGTTGCCTTAATGGGTGTTAAGCACGCAGTAATCACATCCGTTGACCGAGATGATTTGGGGGATGGTGGAGCTGAGATTTGGGCTCAAACTGTAAGAGCAATCAGGAAGCAATCTCCGGGCACAACCATGGAGACATTAATCCCTGACTTTGGTGGTAAGTGGGAAAATCTTCAGTATATCATTGACGTTGCTCCAGAGGTAGTTTCCCATAATCTCGAAACAGTAAGAAGACTAACAAAGAGTGTAAGAATTCAGGCTAAGTACGATAGATCACTCGAGGTTTTAAGAAGATTAGGCAAGGCTGGAATCCGTACTAAGAGTGGAATTATGCTAGGATTAGGCGAGAGAAAGGAAGAAGTTATTGAGGCTATGGATGATTTGAGGTCTGTTGGGGTTGACGTTCTGACTTTAGGCCAATATCTTCAGCCAACACCTGATCATCTTCCCGTAGCAGAGTTTATTCCTCCTGAAGTCTTTAAAGAACTTGAGCAAATAGGATTAGAGAAAGGGTTCATGTTTGTAGAGAGCGGACCTCTAGTTAGGTCTTCATATCACGCGGAAAAACACGTGAAATAAACCGTGATTGTCGTATCTTTCAGATCTAAATATTGCAGAAAATAACTATCGTATGACTTCGAAGTATTTATCAATTGGAACACTGGCTGCAGGAGCTTTAATTATTGGCTCTCTTTTTCAGCTAGGATTTTTAACTGAAAACAATGGTGCAACTGACTATTCGCCTCGTGCAGATAAGTCTCAACTTCAAGCATTAAAAGCTCGTGATGCTCAGGGAGCTGCTGAGATTACTCGCATGCTACTTGGCGATATCGAAACTGGTGAGATTAATGCCGAGGGCTTAACGCAATTACGTAATGGCGTTGTGAAGTTTGCAAACAAGCAAGCTGAACGTTCAAGAAAAAGCACTGAACTTGGATGGACTGAAATGGGTCCTAACAATGTTGGTGGTAGAACAAGAGCATTAGCTATTCACCCTGATAACGAGGATGTCCTATACGCAGGTGGTGTATCTGGTGGATTATGGAGGTCTGTTGACCAGGCAAATACATGGAATCAAGTTACAAGCTTTGGTAGTTTAGCGGAAAACGGTGTTCCAGATTGCAACCTTACTATTGGTTCTATTGCAATTGCTGGAAACGGTGATATCTATGTAGGAACAGGTTCTTTATTTGATTACGCTGGTGGAGAAGGTAATTCAGGTTTTAGAGGAAGAGGTATTTGGTACTCTAACGATGATGGGCAGACATTCTCTATTGTCGATGGAACTGATTCAGGTGCATTTAATAGCGGAAACTTTACTTCTGTTGACGCTTTAGAAGCGCATCCAGATTTAGATAATCAGGTTTGGTTTTGCTCAAATAACACATATGGATACATGGAGGATGGAGTCTTGACAACTGCCCCTGCTGAGGGATTAACTGCAAGTTCTACATACTCTGATTTAGCTATAGCTGACGACGGTTCTTACATGCTTATAGCAATGTCATCAGGAAAGGTTTACAGATCTACTGATTCAAGTTTCTCTGATTTTGAAGGTATTTTTTCTGGAAATACTAGTGATGGTGATTTGCCACAATCTGGTATTGGGAGGGTTAGAATTAAGATTGCACAGGATAGCTCAGAGCATGCATTTGCATTATACTCTAATTCAGCTGGTTACTTTAAAGGTCTTTACCACTCAGCAGGTTCAGCTCAATCAGGTACTTGGGAACTTTGTTGGCCAGGAGAGTCAATATTTACTCCACTTGAAAGACCTCAAGGAGTATACGATTTAGCCCTAGGTATTACAAAAGGCCAACCTGACCTTGCATATGTTGGTGGAATTTCTCTTTGGAGATCTGGTCCATTCCAACAAGCAGAACAAGCTGCAATTTCAATGGATGTTCCTGGATTAACATTTGGAGTTCACGCAGATATTCAAGATATCGTAGTTGCCCCTTCAGGTATAATGTACGTGACTACTGACGGTGGTATTTACAAGAGTTTGGATGGAGGTTACAGCTACATTGAGTGTAACTATAACTATAACGTTACTCAGTTCTATGGTATGGCGCACAGTGCTGGTCCAGCTGTAATGGGTGGAACACAAGATAACGGCACTCTATTCATCCCAGCAGGAGATTACTTCTTAAACGAACAAGCTTGTGTTGAAGTACACGGTGGAGATGGATTTGACTGTGCTATTAGCCAGGTGACGGAATCACCTGAACACGATTACGCATGGTTTGGCGCTTCTCAAAATGGAGGTCTTACTAGAGGTAATATTTCTTCAGGAAATTACAGTAATCTTGGTGGATTCTATGACGATGCTATAATTGAACTAATGAGTGAAGAGGGTGATTTAGGACAATTCTACACTTGTCTAAGATTATATGAGGACACTGAGGATGAAAATTCTCAAAACACTGTGATTCTTGTAAACCCATATGGAGAGACTGTAACTGATAGCTCTTTCGAAATGGCAACAGCAAGCCAGAACTTACCATTTACATATACTCTTTCTGAAGGTGAGGAGCTTATGTACTATGATGAAATTATTCGTCCAGACCTTCTACTTGAAGAGCCGTTACAAGAAGATCCAAATTACTTCTGGATAGATCCACAAGTGTCTATCGAGGAATTTACTTGTTGGAATGATACTTTAGGAGTAGACACAATTGATGTTATTTCTGAAATTATTCCAAACCTTCTTGACACTACAATTGTAGTTGATGGAATTGAGTACGATGTTCAGATCGATTTAGGAAACGATACTATTTGGACTGAAGATGTTCAGTACGATATCGTGGAGGTATGTGATACAATGTATTTCCACCCAGGTGACACTCTATTTGATGTTCCTGGTAGGATAAAAGTGCAAGATCCATACACTGCAATATTCACGATTGGATTTAATGGATCTAACGGTATTTGGATGACAAGAGAAGCATTAAACTTCAATACTTCTCCTCAGTGGATTCGTCTTGCTGATGCTCCTCCTGGGTCTGGTGTTAAGGCTATCGAGTACGTAGTTAATGACGATGCAGCTGGTGATGTGATGTTTGTAAGTGGATGGAACGGATCACTTACAAGAATTTCAGGTCTTTCAGAAGTTTACTCTCAGGAAGACGTTGAAGAGCACCTTGTTGTTGAAACTCTTATTTCTTCAGCTGGAGCTGCGATTACAGGAATTAGTGTTGACCCCAATAATGCTAATCACGTTGTAATTACTTGTGGTAGCTACGGAACAATGTCTAACGGTAAGGTGAGAGAATCTTGGAATGCACTTTCTGAGAATCCGACATTCACTAACATTTGGACTATGCCATCTCCTCTTAACAAAATGCCTATTTATGATGTTGTGATTAATTCACAGGATGCATCTGGATCAAGCATTGTAGTTGGATGTGAGTACGGAATCTTTGTTACTGATAATGGTGGTGATGATTGGGTGATTGCAAACGCTGGTATGCACTCTGCAGGAACAATTGACGCATTAGGCGCACCTGTGTTTGACCTTAAGCAACAGTGGAGAGGTGAGACTAACTGGAGTAACCCATCTAACACTGGAGCTATTTACGCTGGTACTCACGGTCGCGGAATATTCCGTTCTGACGATTACCTAGGAGCTGAAGAAATCGTAGACAACTCTAACGATGCTATTGAGACTTTACTTGTATACCCTAACCCTGTAGCTGAAGGATCAGTTAGCGTTTCTACAGCAGGATTCTTCGGTACAACAAGCGTAGAGGTATACGACCTTCAAGGAAGAGTAGTGATCTCTGAAAGAATTGCTAACCCTCAAGCTGCTGAAAGAACAGTACTTGATGTAAGTGCTCTTACAAATGGCACTTACGTAGTAAGAATGTCAAGCGAAACCAAATCACTTGCTTCTAAGCTTATTATTCGCAAGTAAGCCTAGGTAATACAGATTAAAAACAGACTATTAAAAAAGGGAGGCCAGCGTGGTCTCCCTTTTTTTAGCCTAGATAGTTTACTTCTTCAGCTCTAACACGCCATTGTCTAAGACAGCCCAGCTGTAGTAACTAGTCCAGTCGCCAATATTTACATAGCGACTTTGAGCGCCAGTCTTAGCGTCTTCTACAACTAGGTCAAGCGGAAGGTGTCTGTGGCCCATGATAAAGCACTTGATGCTATTGTCGCGCGCAAATTCTACAGTGCAATAAGTGTGTAGGATTTCCTTCTCAGAGCTAATAAATCCTTCTCCTGAGCTTACTCCTTGTGTTTTAAAATGCTTTCTCTTTATGAATAACCTTGCAATAGCAATTCCAAGGTCAGGGTGGATGAGTTTAAAGAGCCATTGGCATAGACGGCTTCTATAGATCTTCTTAAGGAATTTATAGAAGTATTCTCCAGGACCAAGGCCATCGCCATGAGCTATGTAGCACTTACAACCATCCCATTCAAGAAGAACAGGGTTTCTGTGAACTACAACTCCTAATTCATCTTCTAAATACCCAAAACTCCATAAGTCCCTATTGCCCAAATGAAAGTGCACAGGCACACCAGAATCAGTTATCCGAGCTATAGCTCCCATGACTCTTGCCCCACCTTTTGGAATGCAATTTCTGTACTCAAACCAAAAATCAAACACATCACCCAAAAAGTGAATTTCCGTAGCATCACCCGCCGCCATTTCTAACCAATCTACAAACCTGCGCTCCCTTTTTTTACTCTCCTCAGGAGAAGGGGCGCCTAGATGTAAATCAGATGCGAAATAAATTTTACTCACTTACCGAAAATTCTGTGTAACTCTTGCTCTAATGCAGGGCCTCTAAGGTGCGTTCTGATGATCACGCCCTTCTCGTCTATGAGCATTGTATGAGGGATGCTTGTAATTCCGTAGTTCTGCGAAGCTGCGTTTCTCCAGCCTTGTAAGTCGCACACGTGGTTAGGCCAAACAAGCCCGTCCTGCTGTATCGCTCCCTTCCATCTATTAATGTCTGAATCTAGCGACACAGAAAATACCTCAAATCCCATGCTGTTATACTTGTTATAAGCATGAACTACGTGGGGATTCTCTCTTCTACATGGCCCACACCAAGAAGCCCAAAAATCCAATAACACCACCTTGCCTCTCAAATCACTAAGCTTTCTTTCATTCCCTTCAGGGTCATTCATTACAATGTCTGGAGCTTCTTCGCCAGCCATGTATTTGCTGTTCTTGCCTCTAGATTGCTTTTGCTGTACTTGCTGCTGTTTAGTCTTCTGTTTAGGAAGGTCTCTAGGGTTTAGTGATTGAGCATATTTAGCGTTGAGCTTTTTAAAGTACTCAGATGTCCCATACTCTTCTCTAAGGTTATCTAATACCAACTTAAAAGGCTCAGCGTAAGTTTTCGGGTTAAGGTTTTCAAGTCCAGCCATAGCAGCAGGATCGCTTGAGTTGCTAGTGATAAACTCCTCACTTAGTGAATTAAGTTCTTCGATTAATCCCTTAGTAGCCTTCTCAAGTTCTCCTCTTTCCTCACCAGTAGCGCTTTGAAGCTTTTTTTGGACTAAAACAAGAGAATCCTGCAATGGCATAAGCTCATCATAGTATGTTGCAACCAATTCAGTAGAAGTAGACCCACTGATTTCAGCTCCAGTCAAGTATCCGCTTCCAGCTGGCACATCAGCTTTGATGTAAATAGGTTCTTCAGCTCCTGTAACGAGTACAAGAGGCCTACGCTTTTCAATCATCAATTGGTGGAATCCCTTTTTAAGTGGAGCATTTGGAGTTAGCTCAAAGGTCCCATCCTCCTTTGTTAAGCAATCACCACTGCTAACTAGTACGCCCTTTCTGAAGCTTCTTAGGAAAATCTTAGTTCCTGCTTCTAGGCCAGTGAATTCACCTGAAATCACTCCAGGAGTGCCTAATACTTCTTGTTTAGCATCTGGTGCGGCGCATCCTGCAATAAATAAAAAACACAGTGATAGTAATGATATAATAGAGCGCATTTTAATAGCTGTTCTTCAAATTAATGTTTTGCAAATATCGGAGATTCAAGCCACTCATCAACCCAAGCCTCTACAGCTCCTTCATTATGCCAAACAACCTCTATGCAAATAGACTTTAGAACTATTTCTGGGTGCTTTTCAATGAGTGGACGAATTTTTACAGCGTCCTTAGAAGTAGTGACAATAGAATCGAGCTTTTCGTTTCTTATAGAAGCTAGCCATCCTTGAACATCCTTTTCAGTGTATTCGTAATGGTCTGAATATGTTTCTCGCCTAACAACCGAGTATTCCTTTGCTAGTCTGTCCATAAATCTCTCAGGCTCTGCGATGCCGCTTATTGCGAGAATACGTGGTTTGCCGGAGTGGGGGAGTGTGGCGTCCTTCATTTGGCTTGAAAAAACAGGCTGAATGTTAGAGGGGATCCCCTGCTTTTCCATCTCCTGATGAAGGTTTTCGCTAGATCTGGAAATTATGATTGCATTAAATCCCTTCAGCCTGCTTTTGAAATCCCTCAAATTTCCCGCCGGTAGCAACGCCTCATCACTAAGCGGCCTGTCTGAATCAAGAATCACCACAGATTTATGCGGAATCAGCGACCTATGCTGCAACCCATCGTCAAGCACTACAACCTCAACCTCTGGGTGTTTTTCAGCAATAGCCTTTACTCCCTGCCTTCTGTTTTCGCAAACTGCCATTGGATTCAGGGGGTTGAGACTTTTCAAAAGAGCTGGCTCATCTCCTACATCCCTCCAATCGCCATCAGCATCAACCCAAACCAAACCACTCGTCCTCCTCATAAATCCCCTGCTTAAAAGAGCAACCTTCGAAGGGGATCCTAGTTTCTTGCTTAAAACCTGCAGGAAATACGAGGCGTGAGGGGTTTTGCCTGTTCCACCAGCGTGAAGATTGCCCAGCACAAGTGTAGGAAGAGCGCCCTTTTCAGATTTGAAAATACCCTTATTGTATAAAAAATGTCGCAGGGCAATGGCGCCTGCGTAAAGAGCGGTGAGTGGAAAGAGTAGCACTCTTCTAAGTGTTATGTTTAACTTAGTGGGCATGGAAGCTAATAACGCCTTGAAGGTACGAGAGATTATACGGTTGTTAGAGGATTGGGCTCCACCAGTTCTACAAGAAAATTATGACAACTCAGGATTAATTGTTGGAGATAGAGATGCTGTGATCAATAAAGTGCTTGTAAGCCTTGATTGCACAGAGGATGTGGTAGCTGAGGCAGAGGCTGAAGGCGCTGGCATGATCATCTCTCACCACCCCATTGTTTTCAAGGGGCTCAAGACTTTTACAGGTGCCTCGTATGTAGAGAGAACAGTGATGAGAGCCATTAAATCGGGCATTGCGATTTATGCTATTCATACAAATTTGGACAATGTTTTCACAGGTGTGAATTATGAGTTTGCAACTGCTTTAGGATGCCTCCCTGAATCTTTAAAGATTTTGAAGCCCAAACCCGCTTTACTAGCCACCGTTTCCGTTTTCTGCCCTGAAGATCACGTAGAGGCTGTTAAGATGGCTATGCACGGAGCAGGCGGTGGAGCAATAGGAGATTACGATATGTGCAGTTTTACTACTGAAGGTGAAGGTGCGTTCAGGCCAAACTCTAAGGCGAACCCATTTATTGGCAAAGCAGGAAATCTTGAAAAAGTAGGAGAGAAGAGGGTGGAGATGATTTGCGAAAGATGGAAGGTGGGAATGGTGATTTCTGCGGCAAAAGACGCTCATCCTTATGAGGAAATGGCGCATTTCGCTTCAGAATTGTGCAATAAGGACGAGAGAATTGGTTCAGGGATGATAGGAAAATTAGCTGAGCCTATGAGATGGGATGAATTTCTTGATAGCACCAAATCGGCACTAAAAGTGAGCCATATAAAGCACACTAAACCAGCAGGTGAAATGGTTAAAACCATTGCAGTTTGTGGTGGTTCAGGCTCATTCCTACTGAGAGATGCAATGAGCAAGAGGGCAGATGTTTTCGTTACTTCTGACTTCAAATATCACGAGTTTTTCGACGCTGATGGAAAGATTATGATAGCTGATGTAGGTCATTATGAAAGCGAATGGCGCACAAGTCAGTTAATTGCGAATCGAATAAAGGAAAAATTCACTAATTTTGCAGTCCGTTTGGCTTCTGCCAATACGAACCCGGTACAAATCCGTTGATAAACAATTAACTGTCTCATGGCAAAAAAGACACTAACAGCTGAGGATAGACTCAGAGCTCTATACGACCTTCAACTCATCGATTCTAGAATCGATAGAATCCGCGTAGTACGTGGTGAATTACCTATGGAAGTTGAGGATCTTAAAAACGAGATTGAAGGCTTAAACACTCGTCTTGCTAAGATGGAGGAGGAGAACGATATGGTTATCCAGCGTATTTCAGCTTACACAAACCAAATCGAGGAAGCTAAAGCACTTATTACTAAGTATGAGGAGCAGCAGAACAATGTTAGAAATAACCGTGAGTTTGAATCCTTAAATAAGGAGATTGAATACCAAACTCTTGAAATTGAGCTTTGCGAAAAGAGAATTCGCGAGTGCAATGCACAGCTAGCTCAAAAGCAGGAGAGTTTAGATGCTCTTCGTGAGAAGAATACACAGCGACAAGCTGATTTAGACTCTAAGGAGTCAGAACTTCAGGAAATCATTGCTGAAACTCAAGCTGAAGAAGATGAGCTTCTTAAGCAAAGCCAAAAGATGGCTAAGACTATCGATGACAGATTACTTCGCACTTACACTCGTATTAGAGGTGCAGCTAAGAATGGCTTAGCAGTAGTTCCAATCGACAGAGAAGCAAGTGCTGGTACATACATTAAGATTCCACCACAGCGTCAGATCGATATCGCTCAACGTAAGCAGATCATCGTTGATGAGCACAGCGGCCGTATCCTAGTTGATAAGGCTCTAGCTGATGAGGAGTCAGAGCGCATGGAAGCTCTAATCACTAAGTCTTTAAAGAAGATTAAGAAGTAATAGGCTGTATTAGAATTTTTTAAAAGCGTATTCCACCACCTATTACTAGCATTGTTTGAGATACTGATAGGTTAATTGGTGTGCCTTGTAGTGAAGGGTCTGTAACATAAAGGTCTTCATCATACCAAGACCCGGTCCAAGCTATTCCCAAGTACTTTTCCTCTAATCTATATTCTGCACCCAAACTGAATCTAGTTCTTGCAGGATCAGCCTCAACACCAGCTTCATTTGTAAACGGTGAAGTAGTTAAACCTGATCCTATTCTTGCTCTCCAGTACTTATTAATTCTAGCCTCTAAACCTATCCTCGCTTCATGCGTCCTTGTGTAACTCGTTTCTACTGCTGCATTTTCCGCATCAAATCCATAAGGAATGCTCCAGTTGTCTATACCCTCAAGACTACCCTTAGACAAATCAATAGTCTCATAATCGGCAGTTATAATTACATACTTGTCAACTATAACGGCTGAACTCAATATGAGCTTTGAAGGAGTTCTCAAATAGTACTCATAGCTTCCCGTAGGTGATTCAGGATTGTAAAAAGAGCCATCCTTAAAATAGCTGTTTACTGAGTTCCAGTAAGTATCCACTAGATTAAATCTTGTAGGGCTATGCCAAGCCAATCCCAACTTTAGCCAATCAGCGTTCGCAATAGCACCAAGTTTTAAGTTGTAACCAGAACCATCTATAAATAATGTGTTTGTGTATTCCCAAGATGCTACATCTGAATCAGGGTCAAGCACTGTCTCGCTATGAGTGCTTTGCTGTGAGTAAGAGATGTTAGAGCTAGATACTGTTGCACCCACTGAAATAATCTCGTTCAATGTACAACCTATAGAAAACTGATGCTCATCCTTTGTTCCATCCTCTTCCATAAAGTAGCTATACTCTACTTCTTCGTTGGTGTCAAAAGGAGTTGTGTATGAATCAATCTGACTCCCATTGGGGTCAAGTAAATATGCATACCAAGCTAGACTCGAAGAAAAAGTAAAAGCGCTTCCATTATCAAGATTAGTGTAATCAGTTGTTCCTTCTACATTATTGTGAAACACCCCAAGTAAACTACTGTTGAGATTAGATCTATCTAAATCTATCACCCCAGAGTAGATAGCTCTCTTCTGAAAGTTATATGCGATCGTGACAAAAGGCATATCAGGATTCACGCTGGGAGTCGTTAAGGCTACGCCAAACGATCCAATATCAGTCTGTGCCTTCGAGGCAGAAGTAATTATCAAGTTGTGGTTTGCCTTGACATTTTTCGAGTTAATTGAAATGGCAGCGCTCATATCAGACCTCCTGTACATTCCTAACCCAGCAGGGTTCAATCCAGCAGAACTCAAATCCGCTCCTAAAGCACCATAAGCTCCACCCATTCCAGTTGCTCTAACTGTAAGAATAGGACTATCTCTAGAAAATCTAAAAACGTCCAATTCGTTTTGGGCAAGTGCATCACTGTTAGTGCACATAAAAATTGCCCCAAGTAAAATGAGTAATCTGAAATTTTTCATAAAGTTCAGATTTATCTACGTCCTCTCGATGAGCTTCCGCTTGAAGACCCTGACGATCTTCCGCTAGATGGTCTTGTCGTAGGTCTAGTAGCTGGCCTGTTTGTAGGCTCCCTCTTGTAGTTACTCTTGCTTCTACTGTTGTAGTTGCTATTGTTTCCACTATTCCCACGATTATAACCATTATTCCAACTTGAGTTGTTAGTTCTAGTCGTGTTATTCGGCCTTACAGGAGTAGGATCTACTGTTGTGCTCCTATTACTCTGCGCTCTTCCTCCGCTGTATGTGCTATTTGAGATAACATTGGTGTTGTACGGAGTTCTCGGCTTAATGATGGTAGTTGACGATGTGTATGTGTCGCCGATACCCCAG
>MDTA01135365.1_pt1 | contig 16927 bp, 14 predicted proteins | sample 811151 | NCBI WGS metagenome assembly MDTA01 (sample SAMN05326648, study PRJNA326480) | marine metagenome | isolation source: seawater | place: Indian Ocean: South | collected 2010
CAGGAAATTCGGCGGCGTTATCCCCTGAGGCCGGTCAAGACGGTGGTTCTGAGAACGACGCTGGCGCGATCAACGACGGCGGCGTGGGTAACGATGGCGGGGTGGTTAACGATGGTGGCGTGGAAAACGATGGCGGTGTGGAAAACGATGGCGGTGTAGCCAACGATGGTGGTGTGGAAAACGATGGTGGCGTGATGAACGATGGTGGCGTGATGAACGATGGTGGCGCGGAAAACGATGGCGGTGTGGATAACGATGGCGGTGCGGATAACGATGGCGGTGCTGATAACGATGGCGGTGTGGATAACGATGGCGGCGTGGCCAAAGATGGTGGTGTGGCCAACGATGGTGGTGTGGCCAACGATGGTGGCGTCACGAATGACGGGGGGCTAGCCAACGATACCGGGCTCATCGAGGATGGCGGTACGGGGCTTGATGGGGGGCTTGCGCCAGGTAACGATGGTGGCGCGGAAAACGATGGCGGTGTGGAAAACGATGGCGGACCACCGGATGGTATCGATGACGCCGGCTTGGGAAGCGATGCGCCTGGCCCGGACGATACGGGCCCGAGGGCAGGTGGCCGTTTCTGTGTTCCGACTTTTAACACGGGTTTCTGTCGCGACAGGTAGCCGGATACCTTGAGGCCAGATAACAGCGTTTTATGAACTACGAGTTTCAGATCGTCCCAGGCGTGGATGGTCACGATATTTTTCGCTGTCGTTGGTTGCCTGAAGGCGATGTGCGTGCCTGCTTAACCCTTGTTCACGGCTATGCCGAGCACTGCGGCCGTTACAAAGCCTTTGTCGATGAGATGCTGGCCATGGGTATCGCTGTCTATGCTTATGATCAAAGAGGACACGGTCAATCCGGTGGAAAGATGGGATACATCAGCAGCTTTCGTGGGCTGTTGCCGGAATTGATCCGAGTTTTGCGGTGGGCTTCCGAGGAGCACCCAGGCAAGCCGAGAATCTTGTTTGGTCACAGCATGGGGGGGGCACTTGCTGCCCTCGCCGCGGCGGAGGCACCCAATCGAATCGACCTCTGTGTGGTCAGCGGTCCGCCATTGAAAGTCAGCGATGACATCAGTCCCCTCTTGCAGAAGATCGCTGGTTTCATGGGGACGATCACACCCAAATTACCTGCTTCGAAATTGGACCCTGATCGCGTGTCTCGTGATCCTGCGGTCGTGCGTGCTTACGAGCAAGATCCGCTGGTTTACCACGGTATGATTCCAGCCCGATCGGGGCAGCAGTTGTTGAATGTTGGTTCAGAGGTCTTACCCCAAGCTCATAAGATAGAGTGTCCTTTGTTGGTCCTGCATGGCAGCGAAGATTGTGTTGCAGTTCCTGCCGGATCGGAGGCCTTGGTCGCTCAGGTCAGCAGTACCGACAAGACCTTAAAGTTCTACGCTGGGCTGTTTCACGAGATCCTTAATGAGCCAGAGCAGGAGGCAGTGCGAGCAGACATTCGAGATTGGTTGAACCAGCGCTTGCCCCCTTGACCCAAAGCGACCCATCGATCCAAGGTCCCGGCCGTGAATCAAAGATCGGGTGTGAGCGTCCAGAGCGCAGACCCAAACATGTTATTTTTGCGAATTAGGAAACTACCATGAACAAGTCGTACTTACTCTTTAGTTTTGCCTTGGGTGTGATGGCGTGCGCACCATCGATCGTCCCGAATCCGGCCCATCCAGTGGGTATGGATGCCCAATTTTACGAAAGCGGCGATGTGGGTCGCGTCACGTACAAAACCGTGGGTATTGGTGCTGACGGTAGCAATGCAAAACTCGACTCGATGAAGGTGGCGATCGACGCAGCCATTAAGGAGAAAATAGCCAACGGGCCGGATGAGAAAAAGCGTTATCTTGGCATGCGAGAAGGCTTTTTTGCCGGAATTGATCCCCACAGCTTTGCGACCGAGAAGAAGATGCTTGGCAGTAAACGGCTCGATGCGAACCGTGTCACGTACACCGCGATGGTCGAGGTGAATGTGGCGAACTTGCGTGAGAGTTTGCAAGCGAAGGGTATGGTTGCGGACGATGGTGATGTAGCTGATGCCATCGGTAATCCCAGCATCGTTGCCGTACCGTCAAAATCTTTCCGTAATCCCAAACTGCAGACCAGCGCAGAAACTCGTATTAATGAGTATCTTCAAGAGAGAGACTTCGACGTGCTGAATCGTACCGGTATCAGTGATCTCCAAGAAGTCGTGAGTCAGTTGGGAGAAATTGCGGGTCATGATGAAGACGAAGCGGCGCAAGTCGCTCTCGCTTTGGGCGCTGAGGTCTACATCACCTATGCAGCGACCGTTCAGACTCAAGGCAGCAACATGAAGGTGGAATCTCAGCTTCGAGTTTATGAGACCACCACTGGGCGTGCACTTGCGGATGCCACCGGTTACAGTCCGACCCGCCCGATGGGTCAGGCGCAAGTTGCTATGAGTGAAGCCATTTCTGACGCTGCCAACAAGGTCATTGGTATGATGACTAAGAAATGGAAGAAGCAGGCGAAGAAGGGGAAAAACTTTTTCTTCACCTGGCGCGGTGACTTTAGCAGCGGTGCGGCCAAGAACCAGGTGTTTCAGCAGATGAAAGCCTTGGGCAAAGCAAAGAACACCCTCGCCACCGATGGCACGATGCAGTTTATCGTGAGAGTTAAAGGTGACAGCAGCGGACTCATGTTCTCCCTGGGAAGTCAGGTGGAAGGCATGGGGTGTCGTGTTGCGACCAGTCGCGGTGCGATGGCTGTGGTTTCCTGCGAGGAGTAAAGGGTGAAAAAATCACTAACTATCGTCCTTGTTGGTCTTCTTTCCACGCCCGGTATCGCTCAGGATAGTCACTACAAAGAAGGCGAGGTCGCAGGGCCTACGGCACCTTCGGCGAGCCCTGTTGCTCCTCGTGATGCAGCGAATCCCTCGGCACCGAAGACAGACCATCGTGATGCGACCACGGCGGACAAAGATGCCATGAGCCAAGAGGACAAAAGTGCGGCGACGTATCGTCGAAAAACGCTTCTCTACTTTGCGCCCGAGACCGTCTGGGATCAGCCAGGCTGGCATGTGGTGCGTTGGTTTAAGTTCTACGGTCAGAAGTTTCCCGGCGGTGCTTGGACACTGGAAGCGATGAACCAAATGGTTGGTAAGGCCATTGGTCGCGCCACTCGGATGGTTCGTTTTGACTTTGTCGATATGCCTTACGGGGTCCCTCCCAACCAAGGGAACTTGAAGGCTTTCAGCGACTACATGAAGGCTTCCAAGATGGACAAAGCCAAAGCCGAGGCGGACTTCAACGTGAAATACAAGGAGTTCGACATCAAAGGACGGGACCTCGAACGGGTGATGAACTCGGCCTTCTTTTACCAACCGACCCTAACCGGCGCTCGTGTGAAGCGGGTCCTTGTTTGCGATATTCCGATTTCCAAGCGTCCGCGCAATGACGGCAACAACCAGCGAATTCATGTGCGACAAAACTTTGGCTCTTGGCGGAATGTGCGGGCCGCTAACCTGGAAGCGCAGATCAAGAACGGCAGTGTTGGTCGGCAAACGGAGATCCGGGTACCCGGTGAAACCGATTGGATGAAAGCTGGTCAGTGGTTGCAAAAGCGCAATCGAGAAAAGAATCGCTATGCCAAACAGCAAAAGGCTTATCAGGCGTGGCAGAAGAATCCACAGAAGGGTCAGCGAGCGCCTCAGAAGCCTCAGTATCCTGCTCGATGCATGTTTCCGCCGGGCCAAAACAAAAACGGTGCTCGGAAGCCCTATCACCCTGAGTGGAAGTGTAACCTCAGCGCAAAGGTTGACTTTCATCATCTTCGCCACACTCCGCCCTACAAGAAGCACTTTGCCAAGTTGCGGGCCAGCGGCAGCAGTCAACAGCGGCGTTTGAGGAATGCTTGCCGCAGTGCTGCTTCGAGTATCGGTGGCAGTATTCAGCAAGGGATGAGAGGGTTAGAGCCTTTCCGTTTGCTGGCGCCCATCAACTCGAAAGTCGGCGATCGCCTTGGCTTTGGTTTGGGGTCTCGGGAGGGTCTTCGGGTCGATCAGGGATTCTTCGTCGCCGAATACAACACCGCCATGAAGCGCCAGAAAATAGGCTACTCTCGAGTACGTCGGGTTGCTGATAACCGTCCGGGTAAAGACGGAATGAAACGGGATGTGAGTTCTGAAGCGGAGCTCATTTCCGGTCGGGGGGATTTAGGACACCAGATGCTCGAAGACCATCGGGACAATGGGGGCAACCTACTCCTGGCTGGCGGTACCGGTTTCACCATCGGCTTCGCGAAGAGTTTAGGGTTTGTCTTCAACAGCTCGGCCTTGAGTGAACTTTGGCTCGTGGGCGATCTGGGTCTTAACTACAGCAGCAACCTTGGTGACTTCGCTGGCTTTGGTGCTCTCGGTCTAAAAAAACGCTGGCATAGTGGTGCATTTGGCTTCGGTGCTCAGTTTGATGTCGGTGCCAATGAAGGCTCGGAGGATGTCCATCCGGGTGCCCATGTCTTCGCCGATTACTTCTTGGGTTCCGGCTGGGCCGGGATCCACGCCCGCGGCGGCATTCAGGCAGGCCTGCAAACGGGAATGGTTGGTCTCATCTTTAACTACTAGCTGAATGGAGGGCGAGGGGAGACGTCGATCGCCCGATGCCGAGGAGGTAAACGCATGAAACGGGGATTACTGCTGTTCGCATTGGTGGGTTGCGTGAGTACGCCGCCACCCAAACAGGGCCCGAAGCGTCTTTCGAAAGCGAAGCGAGACCGTATCAAGGCTCGCGCCGGCGCCAACTTTCTCGATCTTGAAAAGCGACGAAAGATGAAAACGAAGGAAGAACGGGTTCGGGATATTGAGGAAAATCCACCGAAACCAACCACACTTCGACCTCGTAAAGAAGTACCTGCACCGGCTCCTATTCGTACGAAGCCGGATTCAGCATCCGCAGCGGAACCGGTGAAACCCAGGACAAAGCCCGCTTGGATCATGCAGGTCCCTACCGCCGATGGGACCTGGGTCTACGGCATGGGCATGGCCAACATCGAGGGGGATGAAGGTGAGGCTCGGACGCAGGCTCGAGATCGAGCCTTTGCGGCGATCGGCTCCCAACTCAAGGTTCATGTCGAGTCGGTAGCGGACAGTTTCCGAAGCAGTTATCAGGACGAAGCGGGTGAGAATTTGGCCAGCAGTTACGACGAAGCGATCCGGGCTCACGTCGATGCCTCTTTGGAGGGTGCTGAGATTCACGACCAATACAGCGACGATCAATATGCCTATGTCCTCGGACGTTTCAATAAGGCGGAGTTGGACGCGAAGATTGCGGCCCAGTTGGCCGCTTTACAGGATGTGGTTCTTGATCAGGTCCGAGCAGCGGAAAAGTCCCTAGCGGCAGGGGATTCGGTGAAAGCACTGGGTCATGGCCTTCGTGCCAGCTTGGCATTGCGCAATCTGTTTGGCGTTCCGTTTCAAATCGGCGGTCGTCCTGCCGAAGCCTTGGTCAATGATCTTGTTGCACGGGCTGGCGCAGGTCTGCAGTTGTCTGCCGCGGATCCCGGTTCAAACGCTGTCGGAACTGCCATGACGATGAGTGCTGACGTCAGCGCTGACGGTGAGCCGGTGGATGGTGTGCCGGTGCGTTTCAAACTACGCATGGGTCCCCGATCGCCAAGTCACCTGGTCACAACACGTTCGGGAGTTGCTCGGGTGCGTGACTGGCGCATTTGGGGACGCAGTCCAAGCCTGGTGATCGCCGTTGATATGGCGACGTTAGCGGGCGTCGATCAGACGGAGAACAGTTGGCTACGAATGAAGCATCCAGGTGTTGTTGCCCGTCTTCGATTGCAGATGACATTGAACCTTCAGCCCATTCGAGTACGGCTCTCGGGAAGTGAACCACCGGCAGCCTTTCGGGAAGGACTTTCTAAAAAGTTGGGGATGGATTTGGTGGATGACTCCAGCGCACCCTGGCACCTTGAACTCGCCCTCGGGGATGCCCGATGTAAAGATCTCAGCATGCGTCGAACCTGCAAAGTGAGCGGTCAGTTGATCGTTCGGGAACGAGGTGCTGAGCGGGTACGGTTGGAGGTGAGAGGTCGTGGGACACAAACCGATGACGATGCAGCCACAGAGCAAGCAGAAAAGAGAGTTGGCAAGCGCTTGGTCAAAGATTTGCGCCAAGCCCTGTCTCGCTGAGGGTTGTCGGCTTGGTTGCCAAGGATTAGGGAACGTGTGTCCGAAGTCACAACCTTCGGATTGAATAGGAAAACAGGGGCGTTCGTCTCAGCCCCGACTTTGACCAGCCCGTGGGGCTATTGAAAGGAAGACGACATGCGATTTGCAAAGACACTCACTGTGATGGCTACGGCCGGTATGATGCTGGCTTGTGCCGCAGCTCCCGCAACGGGAGGCGCTCCAAGTTGGGTGCATCGAGGTGGTGGCGCTTATGACGCCCCGAATGGAAAGGGCTTTTACGCCGTCGGCATTGGGACGTCGAAAGACAAGATTATGCGTCGCACTCAGTCTCACAACGAAGCCTTCAAAGAGATGGCATCGATCTTCGGCAAGCACGTAACCAATCTGTACAAGAGTTCTCGTGAAAGCGTGACGGATACTGAGAACGAGAATGTGGAAGCCTACACAGCTGACATCACGAAGAGCTTGGTGGATGTGAAACTGGTGGGTGTGAACATCATCAACCACTACGAGGGTAAAGATGGCACTCTTTATTCGCTGGCTTATCTGAACCTGGATGCCTTTGGTGACAATCTACAGAAGATGAATGAGTTGGATAAGCGAGCTGCTGCTGCCATCCGAGCTCGCGCTGAAAGTAATTTTGAGGATCTGAATGCTGAACTCGAAAAGGCTCGTGGAAACTAAGAGCTCTTCCTTGTTTCGGAAATTCAAATGGAAAGGGATGGGACTTTATGTCGCATCCCTTTTTGTTTTGGCTTGTGCGCACACGCCACCGATACCGGATGCACCCGATTGGCTTCGTCAGTGGAAAGCGACGGGAGAGCCACCCGCTCAGGACTCGAGCCGGCTATGGGTCGTGGGTTACGGCGGACCCACAGGGATGCCCGCTGATGCTCGGCAGATCGCCCAGGATCGTGCGGCTCGAGATTTGGCCAGCATGCTCGGCACAGTTTCCGTGGCCGGTGTGGACATTTCGAGTCGTGTGACCCGGTCGGATCAAACCACGGAAGGTACAGTGCAGCGCCACTTTGCGGTGGATCGGAGCGAAAGCAGCCGGCTGTTTAAATCGGTCCTCGAGGGCATGAAGCAGGAGGCCGAATGGATCGATCCGGAAGGCCGGTGGTCGGGTAAAGAGGGGCGTGTGTATTACTTTCTGTATTCCTACCCGAAACCATGAACCGTTTCCTGGGCAGTGGTGAGTCTGTGCGCTATTCTCAGATCGTGGAGGTGCAGCGATGAAACGATCGGCGATGAAAGGCTTGGGGCTTTGGCTCATGATTGGCTGCGCCTATCTGCCCGCACCGGCGCCGGACTGGATTGAAGCAGAGACGACCGTCGCTCGTCGGGGGGTTGTTGCGGTTGGAGAGGCTGCGGCAGCTGAGGGGATCGCCGGCGCTGATATGGTGGCGGCCTCCCAACTCGCCGGTGCTTTGGATGCGTGGCTATCTCCCGCCTTAACCCTGCTGGAGCCAGATGTTGCGAAAGAAATTTTTGTCCAAGTGGCTCTTGTGGCTTCGGTGAATGATCGTTGGGTCGATCCAGCCGATGGTAGCCACTTTAGTCGGATCGTGTTGCGTTGGGAGGATGTGGACAAAGTGATCCGTCGCGCATTGCACGGAGATGAGCGTTTGGAGCAGGTCCTCGAAGCCCTCCCCGGGAAGCTGAAAGAGGGCACTAAAATGACCGCTCGAGCCCCCGATTGGATGCAATTAAAATGGTCTCAAGTTCCGGAAGGAATGCGCCGGGAACTCCCGTTGAGTCATGTGATTGAAGCCAAAGATAATGGGGTTAATGAGGCGTCGAAAGAGGACAAGGAGGACCTCGATGAGGACCTCGAGTTGATGGACGGATCCGCTGCAACCTCCAGCGGTCAAAGGCCGGTGGAGACAGCGACACCTCCTGCGGCAGCCAAGCCGACAGTAGCGCCGAACACTCCAACGCCGAAGGCGGTCCAACCGAAGGCGTCGGGAGCCCGCAAATCGAAGGCGAAAAAGGCTAAAGACAAACGATCTCTAATCAAACGAAAAGCCCAACCTAAAGCGATTCCTCCTGGGTCCAGTCAGAAGTCTGCTGCCCCGGATGCAAAGGAGAATGAATGACTCGCATGTGGATGATTACCAGTCTCGTATTTGCTCTTCCGGCACAAGCTGATCAAGAGACCTTAGCTTTAATGCCGCTCAAGGTCGGTGGTGGCCTGACCCAAGCCGATGGAGATGTCATTGCAGACACCCTTGGCACGATGTTGAGTCAGAAGGGGAAGTTCAAGGTACTCGACCGCAGTCACATGGCGCAGATGATGGAAGAAAAGCAGTTGCAGATGGTAACGGCTAGCGATGACGACTTTATCGACCTGGCTGCCTATGCACATGCAGCATACTTCCTCGTCGGCAGCGTGGGACGCTTGGGTTCAAAGCGGATTCTCAATGTCCGACTTGTGGACGTCAACACCGCTGCCTCGGTGCACGCGGAGCGGGTCAGTTGGAGTAATCCGGATCTGGTTGAAGAACTGCTTGACGGATTGGCTGCAAAGCTCAGCGGTGACGCAAAGGCTGCGGTGGAGTTGGATCCCAAATTTGGTGTTCGTTTGTTTCACAAATTGAATCGCCATGCGTGCGCACCACGCAACAGCGTGCGCGGGCGAATCACCGCCAACGTCGCCGGTGAGGTTTCCGTCTCTTTGGGTCGAGGTCACGGGGTCTCCGATGGGAGTGTTTTGCAGGTGATGAAGGGCGGCGATGTGGTTGGAGAAATCGCCGTCTATGAAGTCAAAGGAAGCAGTTCTAAAGGCAGTTATACGCACCTGGGCGATACCCTTGCAGGGGCTAAAAAGGGTCAACCGGTTCGTCCGGGACCTTTGCGGATTTCGGTGGCTGAGTTTACCAGTCGAGGCGCCAGCGGGCTTGATGGGCGAAAAGCAGCCAAGCAAGTTATCGCTCAGTTGAAGTCAGGAGCCGCTGGTTGCACGATTGCCAAGAAGCAACCGGTGAAGAAGTTTGCCTCCATGAGTTCGGGTCGGAAGAAGCGAATGGCCAAAAAGACCGACGCAGTTTTGACTGGCACGATTCTCACGCGGCGGGGAGAGCAAGTGATTGAGGTCCAGTTAGTTTCTCCGGTCGACGGCGGAATTATGGCTCAGTTCAGCGTTCCTGCCCGATAACGGCGACGGTAGGCGAGCAGGAGAACAGCCGCCAGCGATAGTTCCACAGGAGTCGTCGTCACGCAGTCGCAACCCGAATGAACGTCCTCGAGCCCTCCGGCATCCGCCGAATCGCGAGCGCCGGCATCGGCGGTCGTAACATCGACACCGACGTCATTCGGTCTCGGTCCGGCATCCGGCCCATCGACTACATCGCTGCGGACCACATCGATGCGGACCACGAGAATGCTGCCAAACACGCTGCCTGCACGGGCCATACGCCAACTGGATCGCAAACGTTCGCCAACCTCACCCGTGGCAGTGAGTTGGGCGCACAACTCCGTGGAGGCACCCGGTAAAACGGTTTCTGAAAGATTGATGTTCCCTCTTTGGCCCAGTCGAGCACCACTGACCAAAATCGCACTTACATTTTCGGCTGTCCACGACCGAGTGCCACTGTTTTCGATGCGCCAGCAATAGTCGACTCGGCTGTTCTGAGTCGCAACGATTTCGCCGGCTGCAGGCTCCACCAGGACACGGCTTCGGTCTTCTCCCACCTCTACAGGGTTACCGGCACAGAGTCGGGCGGGGAGTTTGCCATGGAGGCCTTGGACAACCCAGGCACTTTCATCTTCACTGCACGGTCCGGCATAGGGGTCGATGGATTCCCCGTCGACACGCCATTCAAAATGAAGGTGGGCACCGGTAGAAAATCCCGAACTGCCCACCAGTCCAATGGCTTCACCGCAGGCGATCGGGTCTCCAACCTCGACCATGATCGAGCCGTTTCGAAGGTGTGCGTAGAGGCTGTGTTGCCCTTCGCCGTGGTCGATTACAATGTGGTTCCCGTAACCGTCTCCACCCTCACAGTTTCCACTAGAGCACCGATCAAAGTGTCCGTCCTCAATCTGTATGATATGACCTTCTGCTGCGGCATAAACCGGTCGCCCCCGATCCATTTCGTCGAAGCCTCCGATGCCAAAATCCGATCCAGAATGGTTTGAAAATGTAAGCCCACGACAGGCCCAGTCGCGACCTGCTTGGTCCATGTAAGCGGTAGGGTAACAGGGGGCTGTATCACAATCTCGCAAGGGAAGAGCGAGGTTCGAGGCCACGACCAATGAGACGAAGGCCATGGATGCTTTCCTTTCTCAAGGCGTTAAAACGGCCAATGCGACGCACTTCTTGCGAGCGGCTCGCGCTGTGCTTCAGGCTGAGTCCAGCATAGTGTAGAGGCGCCGGGAGGCAAAACCTGGAGAATACTTTGGGCGAGAAAAAGGGTTGGTCACGATTACGACGAATGGGAACGTCGGCACTTGGCGCCTCCGGGCGTTACGTCGGTGATCTTCTTTTGGATGGCTTTCGTGGTCAGGGGGCGAAAGAGGAAGCTCGCCGTCAGCGGCTGGCGCGTGCCGGTCGCGAAATGGCGGCTGCCTTGGGGGATCTCAAGGGAGCGGCCATGAAGTTAGGGCAAATCCTCTCCTCTGATCCTGAGTTGCTGCCGCCGGAGATGGCAAAGGCACTGACAGTTCTCCAGCGGCAAGCCCCACCGATGCCCTTTTCGAAAGTTCGATCGATTCTTGAGGAGGAATGGGGACCTGATGGCTTCGCGCTGTTTGCCGACATTGAGGAAGAGACCTTGGGCGCAGCGAGTTTGGGGCAAGTTCACAAGGGGCGGCTTCAGGACGGTCGCCACGTCGCCATTAAAGTTCAATATCCCGGCATTCGGGACAGTCTTGAAGGGGATCTCTCACAACTCAAGCGCCTCCTTTCCATCAATCCAGTCGCCAACATCCGGAAACAGGCGAATGCCTACATCGAGGAGTTGAGAGAGCGTTTCTTGCTGGAGAGCGATTACCGGGAGGAGTTGCAAAACCTGCGAGACGGCGCTGAGTTGTTCGCCTTCATTCCTAATCTCGTCATTCCAAAAGGTGTCGCCGAACTGACCACCTCGAAGGTGTTGGTCATGGAGCAACTTGAAGGTGTTCCTCTTCTCGACGCCTTTGAGACCATGAGCCAAGAGGACCGAAATCGAGTGGGCGAAATTCTCGTTCACACGTGGAGCGGTAGTTTTCATCTTCACCAGTTTGTTCACGGCGATACGCACCCCGGTAACTTCATGTACCTGAACGACGGCCGGGTGGGGCTGCTGGATTTCGGTTGTGTTCGTCGTTTTGATCCCGAGATGACCGATGGGTTCTTGAAGTTGCTCGTGCTCACCTGGGAGGCTCGTTATGATGAACTCCCCCAACTGTACGCGGATCTCGGTTTCGGGCGCGGGCAGGTGAATCAAAGTGCGGACGTACTTCGTGCCTTCGGCGAGGTTGCAGCCGCCCCTTTCCTCAAAGAAGGCCCCTTTGACTTCGCCGACTGGCCCCTTCGTGAGGGGATTCAGAAGTTTGTTTTGGAGAACCTAGAGTTTGCCCGATTGGTGCCTCCCCCCGAGGCGCTTTTGTATCTCCGGGTTCTGGTCGGCCTCCGTGGACTCCTCCATTCCGGACGATGCCAAGTTGATGTTCGCCACTTAGCCATGAATCTTGCAAGGGAGCGCCTGGGCTTTCAACAGCCCGAGGAGACTCCGTGAGAGCACCGGACATTGCCATCGATCTCGGCACGGCCAACACCTTGGTTTGGGTCAAAGGCGAAGGCGTTGTGATTCAAGAGCCTTCCGTGGTTGCCGTTGGCACGGACAGTCAAGGGCGACGACGGGTTCTCAGTGTGGGGGCCCAGGCCTATCGCATGCTCGGTCGAACACCCAGCGGGATCACGGCGATGCGTCCTATCCAGGATGGCGTGATCGCTGATGATTCTCTTGCCCTTGAGTTGTTGAAGAACTTGGTGGGGCAAATCCGCCGCGGACTCTGGATCGGTCGGCCTCGGGTTGCAGTATGTATTCCGGCTCGCATTAGTCAGTTGGTGGAGAGGGCGATGATTTCCACGACCAAGGCGGCCGGTGCCGGAAGTGTTTATTTGATTGAAGAGCCTCTCGCCGCCGCCATTGGGGCGGGCCTTCCGGTGGCGATGGCTGGTGCCTCCATGGTTGTCGATATCGGGGGTGGAACCACGGATATTGCCGTCATCACTTTGGGAGATGTCGCCGTGTCGACAAGTTTGAACTATGCCGGGGACGCCATGGATCGAGCTCTGATCGAATACGTGCGGAGTCATCATGATCTGATCATTGGTCCGGCCAGTGCCGAACGACTCAAGATGAAAGTTGCCTGGGCGATTCCTGACCCACCGGCAGGAACCCTCGATGTTCGAGGCCGTTGTGCACTCACTGGCATTCCACGCAGCGCCACGATCACGAGTCTAGAAGCGGCTGCTGCGTTGACACCGGTGGTGGAGAGAATCTGTGCAGCGGTTGCCGAAACCCTTGCTGAGACACCCCCTGAGTTGAGTGCTGATTTGTTGGATAGAGGCATTGTTCTGGCCGGAGGGGGGTCGTTACTTCAAGGCTTGGACACAGCCCTCCGTGAACGCACAGATTTGCCCGTGTTCCGAGCCGAGAACCCTCACACTTGTGTGGTGGAGGGGGCCGGTCGATTTATTGAAGTGGCTGAGTATTTGGATCGACGGGCTGCGCTGTGAAAACCCGGTCCTGGCTTCTTATCGGCGGTCTTTTGCTGACCTGGCCTTTGGTTTACCTCGCCCATGCACGGGTGGACCAACCCGGCCCCCTCGATCGGGTGGTACTGATTGTTACTGGGCCTATTGCGGAGGTGCTTCATCGCGCTTCAGCCACCTTTTCCGACTGGTGGGCAGAAAGACGAAGTTTGGCAACCGCACGGCAGGATGCCTACGACACCTGGCAGGAAAATCGTCGTCTGCGACTCGACCTCATGCGTCTCAAGTCCCGGTTACGACGTTCGGACCGACTGGAGCGCTTATTGAAACTTAGGCAGGCCTCGCCCGCAGTGGCGTGGGTCAGTGGAGAAATCGTTTTTGCGGGCATTGGTCGAGACTTTCCTCGGCTTGTAGCCAGTGTCGGCCGGGAAGATGGAGTTCGAGTCGGTGATCTGGTGGTTGATGACCGTGGCGTCTTGGGACGGGTGCGTCAGGTCGCCGGTGGAAGTTCAGAGGTGATGCCTCTGACTCACCCCCGAAGTGCGATCGGTTTTGAGGGCTCGAGGAGTGGCAGCATCGGTATGATTCAGGGGGATGGAAGCGGTGGATTGGTGTGTATTGGTGCCGATCCATCGACGCCTCCGGAAGAGGGTGAAATGTTGCTGACAAGGTCCTTGGAAAGCCCCTTGCCCGATGGTCTTCCCATCGGTCGAGTCATCTGGTTGGAGACAGAACCTGGAGAAGGCAGATTGTTGGTGGGGGTGGAACCGGTTCGGCACCCTCGGGAAGCTGATGTCTTGATGGTCGCCACCGACCCCCGCCCGTATCAAGGCTTTCGTCCAGTCCCTCCCCGGGCCTTAGGACAGGTCCCCTGATGCGCGTCTTTCTTCTTTGCGGGGTGGTGTTTGCAGGATGCTTTTTGCTGGGTATTTTGCGCCTTGAGCCCTGGATTGGATTTCCCCTTGCTGGCGCGATCGCTTGTAGTTTCCTGCGCAAGGTGGTGCCCTCTGTTTTCGGCGTGACCGCTTGCGTTGCAGTGGGTGAGTTGGCTTTTGGTTTAGCCCCGGGGGCTTGGGCACTGGGCGCGGGTCTCTCAACACTGGTTCTTCGGCAGTTGATGCGACAAGGACCTCCGGATTGGACGGATTGCCTGGTGGCGTGCTTGCCGCTGACGATCTTTGGCTTGCTGACCAGTTTTGTGATGAGTTTTCTTTCGGCGATACCACCGACGCTGCCTTCTCTTTTAAGCGCCACATCCTTCCTTGTCTCTGGTGTTTTGTTGAGTCGTCCGGTTGCTTTCTACGTTTTGGGTGAAGATGCCCAGAGGTCCTGGTCATGAGTCGTCAGGACCGTGCCTTTAGGGCTTTGGCTTTCGGCGGTCTTGTTTTGACGGCATTTGCTCTGCTCGCAGGTCGTGTCGCCTGGTTGGCATTGGTAGCTCATGAGCGAGCATCGGAAGCGATTAATCGCCAGGTGATCACGGAGGAGCCAATTCCCCACGAACGGGGTCGGATCCTCGATCGAAACCGGCGGGTGATCGTGAACTCAATGCCAGCGATCGACTTGTGGGTGGACGGCAAGCGAGCCTTGCAAACGGGTCCGCGACTTCGTCGTTTGAGTCGTCGCTTGGGGATTCCACCGAAAGCCTTCGACGAACCTCGCAAGCTCTTGGCTACCCGTGCTTTGATGGGCAATCCCGAGGAAGTGGAAGTGGTTGTGGGGCGCCCCGTTTCCCCCACTCAAGTGAGTTATCTACCGGGCGTACGTGCGGAACGGGATTCAGTCTTTATTAACCCGCTGGATTTTCCGAGTTCGGAGCGACTCGTTTTTCGACTCCATCGATACCTGAATTTAAGTCTCCGTCGTCGTCGTTTGTTGGCCAACCGTATCGAGTACGCCGGTAGTCGAGAAAGACTCCTTGTCAGTGATATTCCCACCGGCGCTTGGCATGCCATCGCGGCAGAGGTTAGCGTGGGGCGATTAAAGGGGATAATCGTTCGGCAGGGGCGGCGCCGTGCTTATCGTTACGATCGGCTCGCTTACCACGTTTTGGGCTACATGAACGAGGTGACGGAAGAAGAGTTAAAGGTCGGTGCAGGGACGTTTAAGACGGGAGAACTCATCGGCCGTACAGGGGTTGAACGCCGCATGGAGGCTTATCTGCGTGGGACCGACGGGATCCGTTACGTCGTTCGCGACAGCCGAGGCAATCCCGTGAAAGGTCAATGGGCCGAGGAGTTACTCGGCGACACCCATCGTCTGGAACCGAGGGGTGGGCACGATGTGGAATTGACCCTCGAGTTGGAGGTTCAGAAAGCGGCAGAGAAGTCATTTACGGGCCGGCGAGGTGCGGTGGTGGTTATGGATGTGCGCAACGGTGAAGTTTTGGCGATGGCCAGTTTTCCAACGCCAGATCCCAACCGTATTCGGCAAAGCGCCTACAACCGGGCTGTGATCACCCATGGAGACAAGCCGCTCGTGAACCGAGTCCTTGCAGATCATTATGCTCCAGCCTCAACCTTTAAAGTGGTCACCGCCTTAGCGGGCTTACGGGAAGGCACGATTCGACCGCATTACGGCGCTTATTGCCCGGGGCAGTTCACACTGGGGGAGACCACGTGGGCCTGCTGGCACCGACCCGGGCACGGCGCTCTCGATGTGGCCGGCGCCATCCGTCATTCTTGCAATGTTTTCTTCTACAAATTGGCCGAACGTCTAGGAATGGACCCGATCCTTGATACGGCGAGAGTCTTGGGCTTTGGTGAGATGGCTGGACTGTCGCTTGGACCTGAGGTCAATGGCGTGCTGCCGACGGACAGTTATTGTCGAACCCGAAAATATTGGATTGATGAGCGCGGCAGGAAGCATCCGCTCTCCTGCACTTTGGGGGATGCGATCAATGCGAGTATCGGTCAGGGCTTCATCACCACCACGCCTTATCAACTTGCGCTCGCTTACGCGCGCATCGCTTCCGGTAATTCGATCCAGGCTCGGATCGTTCGTCGAGTTGTGACCGACAAAGACGAACAGTTGGTTGATAATCGAGAGGTGGAGCCGCCGAGGCTTGATATACCCGAAGCCCATCTTGAAGTGGTTCGAGAGGGCTTACGTCAGGTGGTTAATGATGAAAGAGGAACAGCCTACAGAGCATTTCATCTGGACAGTGCAAGCGGCGGGGCTGTTCGACTGCGCCAAGCAGGGATTGAGGTTGCGGGCAAGACCGGAACAGCGCAGGTTCGAAAGTTAAGACGGGATCGGCATGGTGTGAAGATTCGCACCGACGATTATGCCAGTCAGGATCACGCTTGGTTTGCGGGTTTTGCTCCAGCTAAAGACCCTGTGGTGGCTGTGGCTGTTTTTGTGGAGCATGGTGGCAGCGGCGGGAAGGCAGCTGCACCCATCGCTTTCGAGGTCTTGGCGAGCGTTTTGGTACCTGAGGAGCAGGGATGAACCTGAGAATCGATCGAGCGCTGCCCATCGTCTTGGCCCTGACGCTTGCGATTGCTTTGGCGAATCTAAAGTCCGCCACAAGCCTTCGTCCTGCGGACTTCAACAAACAAGTCGTCTTTCTTTGTTTATCCATCGTCGTGATCGCGTTGGTCGTCTACACGCCAACCAAGCTGTGGGAGCGATTGTCCTTTTGGATTTGGCTTAGCGTTCTTGTGTTGTTGATTGCGGTTCTTTTGGTGGGACCGGTGGTTAATGGTTCTCGTCGCTGGCTTGCCCTTGGCGGCTTGCGTGTTCAGCCCAGTGAGTTTGCTAAACTTGCTGTTATTTTGCTGACCGCGAAGTTTATGTCGCAGCAGAAACGTCACGATGAGCCTTGGAGTATTTCAGAGCTTTTAAGACCACTCAATGTGAGCCGACCCGCTCTGTTGGTCGGGCTGATGCTTTTGCGGGGAGATCGCTTGGGTCTAGGGTATTGGCCCTTGGCCGTGACTGCGGTCCTATGGATGGTGGTTGCCGTGGTTGTGGGTGCGCAGACGGGGTTTCGTCAACGGCTGATCGCACCCGTTGATTTGGTGCTCATTCCGGCGGCATTGGTCTACA
>MDTA01132886.1_pt1 | contig 16919 bp, 13 predicted proteins | sample 811151 | NCBI WGS metagenome assembly MDTA01 (sample SAMN05326648, study PRJNA326480) | marine metagenome | isolation source: seawater | place: Indian Ocean: South | collected 2010
GATTATTCAAACCAGATATATTTGTAAGCTTTGCATCTCCATATGCAGCGCAAATTGCATTTTATTTTAACAAGCCCCATATTTCATTCACAGATACTGAAAATGCAAAATTAGGAATTGCAGCATTTTTGCCATTTACAAGTGCAGTACTAACACCAAAATCTTTTAAAAACCCTTTAGGTAAAAATCATATAAAATTTGATGGCTATATGGAAAACACTTACTTACACCCTAATTATTTTAAACCCAGCGCGAAAATATTAAAAAAGCTAAATCTATCTATGGAAGAAAAATATGTTGTTTTGCGTTTAGTTTCATGGAATGCAAGTCATGATATAGGGCAAAAAGGGTTCTCATCGAAAACTCTGATTAATCTTGTAGATGAAATAAAAAATCATGCAAAAGTTTTTATTTCAGCTGAAAATAAAATTCCAAATGTGCTAAAGCAGTATCAGCTTACCATAAATCCTATTGAAATTCATGATGTATTATCATTTGCAAGCCTTTTTATAGGTGAAGGTGCAACTATGGCCTCAGAATCTGCTATCATGGGAACTCCTAGTATCTACGTAAATAGCTTAACTGCTGGAACGTTAGAAGACCAAGAAAAGAGAGGCCTTTTATATATTTTTAATTCCTCTGAGGGTTTAGCTAAAAAATCTATAGAAATCTTAAGAGATGAAGATTTAAGAAATAAAAACAAACAAAAAAGTTTACAACTGCTAAAAAATAAAACAGATTTAAATGACTTCTTTTACTGGCTAATATCTGAATACCCTAATTCAGTTTATAAATAAAAGAGAAAAATATATGATTTAATGATACATTATCCCAAATATTCTTTTATTATAAATGGTTTTTTACCTAGATTTGTTTACTAAACAAAGGAAATAATATCGTCTTTAAACGCTAATAATTTTTAAAAAATCTTAGAAAAATAATCAAAGCGTTTAACTGGTATGATCATCTTTAATCTGTGTGCTTCCCAGCACATTAAACTCATTCCTTTTATTTTAGTTTTCCAAAAACTAATCTTTATTTTCAATTCTAATGTTCAAGTAATATGATTCAGAAATCAATATTGAAAAAAGCATTATGGGTAAGTAATATATTTTTCTTCAATAGTATTTTTCTTTCAATGCATTATCGAAAGTTTGATGAGTTCTTTCCGATCGGTAATTATTTTTATTTGTACCTAATTTTTCTTTCTTTTTGGATTTATTTTACTCTATACTATAAAAAAATTGAACGACTGATTGAAAGCCCCATTAAACTATCAATTAGAATTATCTTTTGGTCATTATTGTTGTCTCTCCTTTTTGTGGTTATAGTATTGTCAGTTTCCGATTTATGGGCAGTTTCAAGATTGTTTGTTTTGTCCTTCATATTTATCCTATTTATCTATGAAATTTGTCTTTTAATTAGTTTAAAACTTTATACAAAATCAAAACTAATTATAGATGACACATCATCATTACTATCTAGAGAAAAAAAATCAAATAAATTTTATATTAAATGGCTTTTACCCGGAGTATCTTCATTAATTATTACTTATGTAATAATAGCATATGTAAATAATGGATCTTTCCAGTACAATATACTTCATGAAAAAAATTTTCTAATTCTAATCTCTTCCTGGGGTTTAGGCACTCTTCTTACAAATCGGTATAAAGAGCCTATCACTATCAATCATTATTATGAGATAGCACCTTACATAAAGGCAGCGATTTTAACATTTTTATTCCTAACGTTTTTTTCCTATTTATTAAGAGTAAGCATAAATTCAATGTTTATAATTTATAAAGCATGCCTGATACAGTCATTCTGTGAAATAATTTCGTTCTTTTTATTTTTCTTTGGAAAATCTAAAACATCGAATCAAGTTAAAGAGTACATAAAAAGTCAATATCATCAATATAATGGTCAAAAGGAATTAGTCGATATAAAAGATAATCAATTAGATCATCACACTCTTTTTAAAAAGAATGAATTATCAAATAGTATTGAAATGTTTGGTTTTGATTACTCTGAAAGTTTAACTGACTTTATCTGGAAAAATATTAAAAAAGAAAAATATAGTAAAGAAAGAATCACAATATTAAATACAATTTCCACGATTAATGTAAATTTATTACCAACATTATCGAAAGACTTAATCATAAATACCCATCCTCTTAACGACTTTAGAAGAATCAATGAATATTTATTGTCTAGCTATTCTAAGTTAAGACCAGGAAGCTTCTTAATTGGAAGTTTTATTCCACTAGAAAATATGAATAAAAATTTAAGAGCAAAAATGCCTCATTTTTTGTATTCTATAATACTTCCTTTTTATTTTATTTATCATAGAGTTTTTCCAAAGTTAGCTATTACTAGGCAAATATATTTTATACTTACAAAAGGGAAAAACCGTGTTCTTTCAAAATCTGAAATCCTAGGGCGCCTTTCATTTTGTGGATATGAATTAATAGATGACTCTAATTATAATGATCGCATTTATTTTGTATGCAGAAAGAAAAAAACCATATCTGAGGAACGATTTCCCTCCTACGGCCCCATTGTTAAACTGAAAAGGGTGGGATACCTAGGGGATTTAATTTATATTTATAAATTAAGAACCATGTATCCATATAGTGAATTTATACAAGGTGATCTTTATGAAAAAAATCATTTAGATCTATCTGGAAAATTGAAAAATGATTACCGGATTACGTCCTGGGGAAAAATATTTAGAAAATATTTCATTGATGAAATTCCTCAGATTTTTAATTGGATTCGTGGTGATCTCAACTTGATAGGCGTAAGAGCTTTAAGTGAGCATTATTTTAGTCTTTACCCAAAAACTTTGCAGCAAAAAAGGATTAATTTCAAACCTGGACTGATACCACCGTACTATGCGGATCTTCCAAAAACATTCGATGAAATTATTGAGAGTGAAATTAAATACTTAGGAAAAAAAGAAAAAAACCCATTTAAAACGGATTTACGATATTTCCTTAAGTCTTTATTTAATATTATTTTCACTGGAGCTCGAAGTAAATAGTTATGAAATATTTAATTTTCATATTAATTAATTTCATCTCAAATCTGTTATTAGCTACTGATGTTATAATTAAACCTTCAGTTTTTTCAATTTATTCATCTAATGGAAGGGACTGGATGTACCAAAAAAAACCAATAAGTATTTTTGGTTTAGGTGTTAATTCATACATTGAAAATAACAAATTAAAATTTAACTTTAATTACCTGCAATTAGGATTACTAGGTAATGTGAACCAAGATTTATTTGATTTTTCACCTCAACAAAGTTACCCATATATCGATGATTCAAAAGATGCAGAAGGACATTGGACAGAACACCTTGAGGCAAAATTGATTTACAATGATAATAATTTAGATGTTGAATTAGGGAAATTTAACAGACATTGGGGTGATGGAATTAGATCATTACATATATCAGATAAGGCACCCTCCTACCCTCAAATAGGGTTTAAATATAATTTAAACTCAAAATTAAGCTATTTATACTTTCATGGATTTTTAAACAGCGGTATACCAGATACAGCCCGCTCTATTTTTTATAATAATAATTATAGCCAAAGATTTATTAATGTGCCAAGAAACATAGCCGCGCATAGAGTTGAGTGGCAGTTAAATAAAGCATTTGCAATCAGCCTTAATGAGACGGTGATTTATGCAACGCGAACTTTTGATATCCACTATTTAATTCCAATTTTACCATTCTACCCAATTGAAAATTATATTGGAGACACAGATAACATTCAAATGGGGTTTGAGCTTTTATACAACATCAATGATTTTCAAGGTTCATACATTGCTTTTTTCATGGATGAGTTTACTCCAGAGTGGCTTCTAAAATCAAAAAATCATAATTGGTTTGGTTTGCAGTTGGGATGTTATTTTAAAGATTTAATTTCAAAAAATTCCAAACTTCAGATAGAATATAATTGGACTGATCAGAGAATTTATATGCATAAATATGATATTAATGACTTTTATAACCACCAACAACCATTAGGTTTTTGGGCAGGTCCTCATGCGGAGGAATTTTTAGTAAATTTTGAAAATTATTTTAAAAGTTTTTTTTTAAAACTTCATTTTTCTCATACAAAGAGAGGGCTTAATTCTCGAAACATGGTTGTTGATAATTATAAAGACACACAGTCTGATAGATATAGTTTAGGTACAGAAAAGCGTTTGATCTACTCTGTAGATTTAAAAGTGCCTACTAAATTGGAAAATTTATTTTTTTCAGTAAATTTTAATTATATAAAATTTAGCAATGCTGGAATTGAAATGATTGATGATTATATATATGAAGGAGTTAACTCAAAGAAAATATCGTTAGACTTTGGCATTTTTTACAATTTTCCAAAAATTTTAAAATAAAAGAGAACTATGAAAATGATTTTCAGGAACAGGGAAAATTTGATTCAAGAGAGCATCAAGTTAGAAAAAATATAATAAATCATGGGTTTATAACAAATTCGCTTTAGTTCTTTAGAGAAAACCAATTAGTAGGAAGAGGTCATATTTATGTCCCTCTTGCCAAAACAATTGCTTCCAAAATTATAAAATTCCTAACCTCTTATGGTTAATTTTATCCTTAAAAATAGAGCTCCACCAGTCTTCATTTTTGATATACCATTTAATTGTTTTTTCTAATCCACTTTCAAAAGACTCTTTAGGGTACCAGCCTAACTTTAAGTTTATTTTGGTAGAATCTATCGCATAACGAAAATCATGTCCAGGTCGATCTTCAACGAAATTAATTAAATTTGCGTAAGATTCAGATTTTTTTTGGGGGAGTAACTTATCGAGAAAGTGGCAAATCATTTCCACAACTTCAAGATTTTTTATTTCGTTACCGCCACCTATATTATATGTCTGTCCTACTTTTCCCTTATCTAATACAGTAAATATTGCTTCGCAGTGATCTAAAACATATAACCAATCTCTAATATTTTTACCTGCTCCATATACAGGTAAAGGATTACCATTGATGGCATTGATTATCATTAGGGGTATTAATTTTTCAGGGAATTGATATGGCCCGTAATTATTTGAACAATTTGTTATTAAAGTTGGAAGAGCGTATGTTTTATTCCAAGCTCTAACAAGATGATCTGAACCTGCTTTTGATGCTGAATATGGTGAACTAGGGTCATATGGTGTCCCTTCATTAAACTTTCCAGAATCACCTAGAGTTCCAAAAACTTCATCAGTCGAAATATGTAAAAACCGAAAGTTGTTATTTTTAGATTTTCTAAAATACTTCCTAGAATGTTCCAATAAATTCAATGTACCTAAAATATTAGTATTGACAAACTTCTCAGGTCCATCGATGGATCTATCGACATGACTTTCTGCAGCAAAATGGATTACTGATTGGAATTGATATTTTTTAAATAAAGAGTCAACTAAATCTTTATTACAAATATCCCCTTTTATAAAAAGATATCTTTCTTTTGGCACAGAAGATAGATTAATCATCCTACCAGCATAAGTTAGTTTGTCAAGATTAATAATATTCAATTGCGAATACTTTTGTAGTGTGTATTGAATAAAATTTGATCCTATAAAGCCACACCCACCAGTAACTAATATTGACCTCATGTTAATATTTAGGCAATGACTTTTGATATTTCAGGTGAGGAAGACTCATGTCTTTTTCAGATAGTAGAGGAAAACTATTACCCCACTTTATATTTAAATCAGGATCATCCCATTTTATTCCATACTCATCTCCTGGGTCATAAATGTTTGTACATTTATATAATACAATTGATAATTTGGATAAAACAAGATATCCGTGTGCAAACCCCTCTGGAATGTAAAATATTTTCTTGTTTTTCGATGAAAGTTTTACAGAGTGGTATTCTCCAAAAGTCTCAGATCCCACCCTAATGTCTACCGCAACGTCTAGTATAGATCCTGAGACTACTTGAACTAATTTCCCTTGAGGATGAGAAAGTTGATAGTGCAAGCCCCTCAATACGTTCCGGTTTGATATAACTTGATTATCCTGGCAAAAATTACTTGGTAAATCTAATGAACGAAAAAGTGTGGATTTAAAAGTTTCAAAAAAACTACCACGTAAATCGGTATGGACTGAAGGTGTCAAAATTTTAACACCTTTAATTTTTGTTTCTTCAACTTTCATTTAGAAGATATGGCCTACATTATCAAAATGAAATCCATTTTCTTTTAATTTTTCTATAGGTATGATGTTCCTAGTATCAAGCAAAATTGGAGTTTTCATGATTGATTTTAATTTACTCAAACTGATTCCTCTAAATTCGTTCCACTCAGTCATAATTACGGCACCATCCGCATCACTGCATGCTTCTTCCCAAGAACTTTTATAGCAAATGTCGGGAAAGAGTTTTTTCATTGAATCTCCAGCAACAGGGTCAAATGCATTTATCTTCCCACCTTCGTCTCTAATTATTTTGATCATTTCAACAGATGATGATTCTCTTACATCATCAGTATTTGATTTAAATGAAAGACCCAAAATACCTATAATCTTATTTTCAAAATTTCCGCCAATGAGTTTTTTTATTTTTTTTACCATTCTTAATTTTTGTTCCTCATTAGTTTTAATCGCTGCTTCAATTGTCCTGATAAAATTTCCATTTTTTCTGCCAATTGCAACAAATTCTCGAGTGTCTTTAGGAAAGCAAGATCCACCATATCCTGGACCAGGGTGTAAAAATTTAGGACTAATCCTACCATCTTGACCCATTGCTTTTGAAACTTGCTTCACATCAGCACCGAGTGATTCACACAAATTTGCAACCTCATTTATATAACTTATTTTTAAGGCTAAAAATGAATTAGAAGCATATTTTATCATTTCAGCAGTCGTAACTGTTGTATACATTATTGGCTGTTTATTTTTGAAAAGAGGTCCATATATTTCTTTCATGGTATCAAATGCAAACTCATTACTACCACCTATAATTATACGATCTGGCCAAAGAAAATCATTAACTGCAGAGCCCTCTCGTAAAAATTCCGGATTGGATATGTAATCAAAAGAAATATCAGTTTTTTTTGTTCTGTTAATAATTTCAATAATTTTTGCCCCTGTGCCTATAGGGACGGTACTTTTAGTGCAGACCACAGAATGGGAATTTAAATGCTGACCAATCATTAAAGCTGCGCTCTCAATATCTCGAAGATCAGTCACACCGTTTTCATCTAAGGGAGTGCCTACAGCAATGAATATAACATCTGCATTCTCAATTGAACTCTTTGCATTATTTGAGAAAAAAAGTCGTCCAGCGTTAGTATTTTTTTTTATTAATTCTTTTAAGCCCGGCTCGTATATTGGAATATCATTATTTTTTAAAGACCTAATTTTTTCAAGAGAAATATCATAGCAAGTAACTTTGTGTCCAAAATCAGAAATTCCTGCACCACTAACAAGGCCAACGTAGCCAGCACCAATAAATGTAACGTTTTTCATTCAAATCCCATTCTCAAAGTAATCCCAGTTTCCTTCTTAAAATCCAATCAATTGATACTAAAATAATGATAAGGATAAACATGCCAATCGTTCGTTTTAGCACTATTCTTTTATTACCAACTGAATTCTCAATCTTTTTGATCAAAATATTAGTCAATTCTCCTCTACTATCCCAACGATAAAAAGTCCCCCCAGTTGCTTTAGCTAATTTTTTTAAAGGAATTTCATTTAAGAAAACTTTATTTAACTCGACTTGGCTTTCTTGAACATGAACTTCTCCGCTCCCGATAGTTGTCGATTTTTCTCCAGAAGGTATTTCAATTTTATAATACAATTTACCCGCTTTGGAAGCCCAAAATTTGCCTTCATAGGTATCTGTGTTTGAGTTATAAAAAAGTTGCTTAGTATTAATTAAGGAATCATTGCTATAAACATGAATTAAACCTTCATCTCCAAATTTAGATTCAATAATTGGTTTCCCAAAAATTGAAATTTGCTCACCCTGTTGATATGAATTTTTATCTGATCTAAAATAAATATTTTTTTCATTATTAGTTCTCATTAACCAAGTAACTATTGGATTAAAAAGGTCTTCGTGAAGGTTAAAATATTTTTCATTTTGGCTTTTCAAATGCAATTTATTTAGATCAGGTGATGTCCATACCGCAAACCTTAGTGGGCCTTTTTCCGAAATAAGTAAAAGAGGTACTCTCATTTCTGAAATTGAAAAGTCAGCAAGCACATTTGCATTATTAGGATCAATATTAATACCAACATAAAGAGGAGGTAGATCCTTTTTAAGATCATTATCAAAACTAGGTCCTGCAAAAGGAAATGTACTGTTCCAATTTTCAGTTACTCTCCATGGAAATTCCGCACCTAATTTAATTATTGATTTTTTGTAATTAAGTTCCATCAACTTTAGATAAGATTCAAGGGTAGCTTCGTCTATATCATAGCCTGCTATTACCGCCAAACTAGTTTTCTGTGATAATATTTTTTTTGCAAAAACTCTTAAATAAGAATTCCATTCTTCCGCATTATCCTCTATTGGATGATTATCAAAAATTATTAGATCATATTTCGTTTCCCAAAACTGTTTTAAGGAAGCTGAATAAGTATTGTTTCTATAAACAAAATGATCCACTTTGACCTTTGAATTATCAAAAATAATTTTTTTTAGAAATTGTGTATTAAAGTTTGGAGCTCCCGTTATTATTGCTAATCGATAAATATTTTTAAGAACCTGAATGTTAACCACTTGTTTATTGTTTTGAATATTTATTTCATCTGCTATGGCATTAACCTGAACTCTATATTCCATTTTACCAGTTAAATCTGGACTAATCATAAAACGAACCTTATCAATGCTATTATTCCCTGATGATGAAATAACTTTAGAGCCCATAAGTTTATCTTGTGAATACAATGTTATGTTGAATTTCTTATTTGGATTACCATTGTAGGTTATTGATACTACTAATTCTGCATTTTCACCTTTTATAATTACTGGTGGAGCATCAATTGATTTTATCGCTACATCAAGGGACGGAGAAGTATTCCCTACCCCAATAATATGTATTGGCTTACCATTATTAAGTTTTTCGATCCCGATTTCTTTACCTAAATTTGCTTGACCATCAGTAATAATCACTGATCCAGCAGATTTTTCATTTTTATTACTTTTTATATGGTCAAGGACCATTCCTAAATTTGTTGAACCTTGGGTAAATTTTTTTTTTCCTGAAACCCAATTTGTATCAATTTCGGAACCAAAACTAAAGATTTTATTTTTAATTGTTTTCTTATTAAGTTGGTTTAAAAGATCATCAACTCCTAAAGTTAGTGCAAGTGATGATGGCTTTGGGTGATATGCCATGCTTAAAGATTTATCAACATAGATATTCCAAGGCAGTTCATCTTCTTGAGAAAATGAAAAATTAAATTTAGGGTCGAAAAATAGAAAAATTAACAGAGCAAACGATACTAAACGAAAAATAATAAATGATCTATAATTACTTAATTTGTAGGTATTATTAAATGAATGATATATTATAAAAGCTATTACTGATACTAGAACCCAGATTAAATGTGAGGAGTAACTATATTCAAAATTCAAAATTAAGACAACTTTAAATTCGGGGATGCTCCGAATGACATGGATTTATAATTTTCGAACTTTAACTTTTTTTCTCCTAGGTAGCTTATCATTGCACCATTATCAGTACAATACTTCAACTCTGGGAAAATAATATTTTGATCATCTAAAGCCATTTTAAGATTTTCCCTCAAACTTGTATTTGCGGCAACACCACCTGCAATTACACAGGTATTGACATTTTTTATTTTCATTGCTCTTTTTACTTTTATAACCAGAACATCAATTATTGCCTCTTGATAACTTGCTATTACATCTTTTTTTGATATTTTACTAGTTTCCTTAAAGTCATCCATAAAATAAAGCAATGAGGTTTTGAGGCCACTAAAACTAAACTCTAGATTATTTTGGCCCAAAAGACTCCTAGGAAACTTAACAGTCCCAGGGTTACCACCCCTTGCTGCCTTTTCAATTTCTGGTCCACCAGGGTATCCTAGACCTAAAATTCTTGCACCTTTATCGAATGCTTCACCTGCTGCGTCATCCCTTGTCTCTCCCAAAAGCTGATAATTACCCATTGCTTCAATATACCAAAGTTGTGTGTGGCCTCCGGAGACAAGTAGGCAGATGAAAGGTAATTGAAGTGACGGATCAGCTATAAAGTTTGCAAATATATGTCCCTCTAAATGATTAATTGGAACGACTGGTATATCAAGTCCAAAAGCTAATCCTTTAGCAAAACATATTCCAGTTAGTAGTGTTCCAGTGAGGCCAGGACCCTGAGTTACCGCTACTGCATTTAAATTTTTTAGGTTGATATTTGCTTTTTTGATAGCTTCATGGACTACTCTATTTAATAGTATTTCATGTTCTCTAGACGCCAACTCGGGCACGACGCCACCAAACTTTGAATGAATAACCTGTCTGCTCACTATATTAGAGATAATTTTTCCATCTTTACAAACAGCAGCTGCTGTTTCATCGCAAGAAGTCTCTATACCTAAAACTATCATTTTAATTCCCTTGCAACAGCAATCTCTAAGCTTTTTGGAGATATATCTTTCCAATCTATTAAGCCCATAGGCAAATTGACTTTTGGTTCATAAAATTGTTTTTGGCTACTCCAATCATTAAAACTAATACTGACCTCAATTTCTTCTGGTTTTAAGGTAGCAATTCTTTGCAAACCTCCAATAACGGTCAAAGAAACTGTTTGTGGTGATGGAAATACTCTTATTTTTTCTGGAATATCTCTAATAGTAACTGGGATATCGGCAATAATTTTTTCACTAATTTGTTGAACATCCACATTAATTGCTACTTGATTAGGAGTGTATTCTACAAGTGTTTGATTTGAAAATACTTTTATAATACTATTTAATGTAGAAGATAAATTATTAACTGTGTCAGATGGTATTTGCACATGATCTATTGTGGCAATCTCTTCTTTTGGACCAGCAACATCTATGCTATCTGGATAATACTTTATTTCGCCCACTAGCATGTATCCTGGACTAGGAGTAAAATAAAGCCTCGAAATTATCGGAACTCTTTTAATCTGGTATTCATCAAGGCTAATTTTAATACTGCTTGGATGAACTACTTCAACAAAAGATAAATTATAATTCAATGGTAAAACAACCTTTCTAGGGTATTTTTCAAAGTACTCATTTAGATTAAATCTATATTCTTCGGATATGCCTTCCAAATCTAAAACCAATTTAAATCCCGCGTAATTCTTTAATAAAATTGATTTAAATAAATTCCTCCCCGTTCCCCGAATTTTAGTAGAAGCATAAGAAGGTACTTCTTCCTTGTGAGCCATTTGAGCACTTAAATTTCTAGCCTCTATTGGAAGATCAAGTATTAAATTGTATTCTTTTTCAGATACGACAAATAACCAAAGCAAGATTGCAAGGATCAAAGATCCAAATGGTATAGAAACTATGCGGCTCAAATACGGCTGTTTTTTTCTTTCCTTCAAGAAATAAATACACTCCTAAAAAACTAGCCTACCTCTCCTTACTGTTATTACTTTTATCCTCTTCACTTTTATCAGATAATTCACTTTCGACTTGACCTGCTAAATCTATCAGCTCTTGCGGAAGGTCCAATTTTTCACCCGAATCGATATTTTGATTAGTAAGATATTGTTTGACCTCGTCATTAGCAGACGTTCTTTTAACAGTACCTGCAAGCTCTTCTTTATATAGTATGACTTTTTTATCTTCAGGAGATACTTTCATTACAATGCCTGAGAGGTTAGCACCAACTTCATATTGGCTGGCAAGGTTTCTTCTATCTTTTTTAGACATTTTCCCAAAAGGAATTATTCCTTCAACATCCTTTTCAAGAAGTGTGATAATACCTTTATCCAATATTCTTATTATTTCACCACTTACTTCTTTTCCTGATTCAAAAAATTCTACAAGATGAGGCCATGGGTCATCGTTGACTTGTCTAAGGCCTAGAGATATTCTTCTATTTTCCCGAGAAACCTCAAGAACTCGGACTTCAAGCTCTTGTCCTTTTTCCAAAATTTCTTTAGGATGCCTTACAACCTTTGTCCAAGACATATCAGAGACATGTATTAATCCATCGATATCTTTTTCTAATTCTGCAAAAGCGCCAAATTGCGTGAGGTTTTTAATTGTTACATTATGCACTGTTCCAACCATATATTTCTCTTCAATTTTATCCCATGGATCAGGTGTTAATTGCTTAACGCCAAGACTAATTTTTCGGTCTTCAATATCTATTGATAATACTTTGGCATCAACTTCATCACCCATAGAATATTCTTCTGATGGGTTTTTAATATGTTTTGTCCATGAAATTTCAGAATGATGGATAAGCCCTTCAATACCCGGTTCTAGCTCAATAAAACATCCATAATTTGTTAAGCTTACAACTTTTCCTCTAACTACATTACCGATTGGAAATTTTGTCTCAATATCTTCCCAAGGATGAGGTGTTAATTGTTTTAGACCAAGCGATACACGTTTTCTTTCTAGGTCGTACTCAATGACCTTAACAGTTATTTTATCATTTAAGCTAATTATTTCAGAAGGATGGTTTATCCTTCCCCAAGATAGATCTGTAATATGTAGTAAACCATCAATACCCCCTAAATCAACAAATACACCAAAATCGGTAACATTTTTTACGCGCCCTTCGATGATTGATCCCACCTCTAGTTCTTTAAAGAGCGCTTCTCTTTGTTCTTTTAGACTGTCTTCGAGAATAATTTTGTGAGAAACAACAATATTTTTCCTTGATTCATTAAACTTTACAATACGCAGCTCTATCTCTTTTTCTAAATATACATCAAAGTCTTGAATTGGACGAACGTCGACCTGAGAACCAGGTAAAAAGGCTTGAACAACTCCAAGATCCACTATGAGACCTCCCTTTATCCTTCGAATAATCTTTCCTTTAATAATTTTTTCATTATCAAAAGCATCATTTAATTCCTTCCATCTTCGCATGAAGTCAGCCTTCTCTTTTGATAATATCGTGTTACCACCGGCATCTTCAATATATTCTAAGTAAACTTCTACGTTATCTCCAATTTTAGGTAAATCATTTTTATCAAACTCAGATCTATCTATAATTCCTTCTGATTTAAAACCAATATCAATTAAAACATCTCTATCGTTCATACCAACCACACGACCTTCAACTAAGGTGTTTTCTGATATGTCTCCAAAAGTATTAGCGTAGACTTCCTCTACTTTATTTTTATTTTCCCTTAAAGCTTTATCGCTGTCTAACTCTTCAATAGAAATTGTTTTTACGTCACTAAAAAGAGAAGAATTTAAATAATCCCTATTTTGTTCCGGATTACTGTTTGAAGTAGCTGGCGTATCTTCAACGCTGATTTCTGAAACACTATCTTTTTCATTTTCAAAAGTCTGTTCAACTACATTTTTATCATTTATATTTCCAAACATGCTTTGATGTTCCTTATTTGTTTATTTATTTAATTACTTTAATTATTTTTTCAATTTGCTCACTAATTGTTAGCTTTGTCGAATCAATTTCGATAGCGTCCTGAGAACGAATTAATGGAGATAAACTTCTTGTTGAATCAATAAAATCTCTCTCTTCAATAGAAGCCTTTATTTCATCAATAGATAAGTCCTCACCAATATTTTTTAATTCAACCTGTCTTCGTAAAGCCCTGACCTCAATGTCAGCAGTTAAAAAAAACTTATAATCTGCATCAGGAAAAACCACTGAACCTATATCCCTGCCTTCAATTACACAATCTTTTTCTTTACCAATTTCTCTCTGGATATTTACTAAAAATTCCCTTACTTCAATCATTGTACTAACAAGACTAACGCTGGAAGTGATTTCTTTTTTTCTAATATCTGAAGAAACCAATTTTCCGTTCAAAAAAATTTCATTAGCGCTTTTGTAAGAAATATTAATTTTTTCTAAAAAAGATTTAACTTCAAAGCTCTCATTGAAATCAACATTATTTTTTTTTAAGCCCCAAGTTATTGCTCTGTACATTGCACCAGTATCGATATGGGTAATTTTCAAATTTTGTGCTAACAACCTTGCGGTAGTACTTTTGCCAGATCCTGATGGCCCATCAATGGCAATTATCATTATTTTTTACTCTCAATAAGCTGGCAATATTACCTTTTGTTTACCTAATTTCATAATGAAGAAAAATTTTAATCATTAGGTCATTGAATTCTTCAAGCCAAAAATTTCACTTTTAGTTAGTTGTCTGCAATGGCCCTCTTTTAAATCACCTAGTTTAATTTTAGAAAAACCAATACGTTTAAGATTATGTAATTTAAATTTTAGTTTACAAAAGATTCTCCTTATCTCCCTTTTTTTCCCATGCCTTAAACGTAGTAAAACTTTTGATCTTGTCTTTTCTGTAATTTGACTCAATATCTCAGCCTGACCAAATTCTTTTTGACCAATGTAAATACCTCTTTGAATTTTTCTTTTTTGAGTTGAATTCAATTTTCCTTCGATTATCGCCTCATAATCTTTTGAGATTTTATTTTTTGGATGAGTGAGAAGTTGATGAAGATCTCCATCGTTTGTAAATAATAGTAAACCAGTTGTATTTTGATCTAACCTTCCAATAGGATTTAGCTTAAAATTTTTTGGGATGAAATCCGTGACTATTTTTCTTCCCATAGTGTCCTTCATTGTTGAAATCACGTTCTTTGGTTTGTTTAACATTATCACAAATGTTTTGTTTATTGGTTTAATTTTTTGTCCGTCGTACCGTACAATATCTTTTTCTCCTACATCATAAGCTGGGTTAAGGCAAATTTTACCGTTAACCTCTGTTGTAGCCATTTTAATTAATTCATCTGACCTTCTACGAGAAGCTATACCTGATTTTGCTAAGAATTTATTTAATCTAATAACACACCCCTTTAAAATATGTTCAGAACTTTAATCATTTTTTATCTCATTAGACTTATCTTCGTTCTGAAATACAGAAATCTGTTCTCCAAATGATGGATCTGCATCAATCAGTTCAGAAATTTCTTTCAATTTTGGCATATCTGATAGACGATTTAAACCAAAATATTCTAAAAACTTAATAGTTGTTTTATAAAGTAAAGCCCTCCCTGGCCCTACATCTCTACCCTTAATTTTTATTAATTCATGATTAAGCAAAGTTTTTAAAACACCGCTTGAATCTACACCTCTTATTGCTTCTATCTCATATCGACTTATTGGTTGCTTGTAAGCTATAATAGCCAAACTATCCATTGCCGCCATAGATAATTTAAGCTTATTAGATTTTTTAAGTAATTTGCTTATATAATGATTGTATTCCTCCCTAGATACAATTTGATAACCACCTGCTACTTTATTAATTACAAATGAATTTTTATTTGAAGTGTATTGCTTGTTTAATAAAATCACAATTTCATCAAGATTGTAGGTTTCGGGTTCAAATACATTATTAATTTGAGTTTGAGTTAGTGGCTCTCTAGCTGCAAAAAGCAACGCCTCGATAATATTATTAATTTCAGACTCTTGCATTAAGATTGTATTTTAAGGTTTAGTAATTGAATTTCTGAGAATACATCAGCCTGATAAAGAGTGCAGGATCCCTCCTTCACTAGATCCAAAATTGCTAGAAATGTTACAATTATCTCTAGCCTAGAATTAAGAACATTAATAAGATTATTAAAACTAAGTTTCCCCTCCCCATCGAAATAACTTAAAATCAATTCCTTTTGCTTCTCTATTTTAACTGGCTCTTTATTTAATTCAAATGGAGAAAGCATTGGCATATTATCCATAGCATTTTTAAATAATGTTGCTAAATCAAATAATGATACATCCTTAAAAAAATGATCAAGCCCCTTATTAATTTCATTGGAAACTTCTGAAATGGTTCTATTTCTCTTAAAATGTCTACTCCTTTGAATCGCCATGCTATTTAAAATATCAGCTGCATTACGAAACCTCTTGTAATCAATTAATTTCTGCATCAATTCGGTTCTTGGATCTATAATGTCACCTTCTTCATCTAATTCTTTGCGAGGAATCATCATTTTAGCTTTTATCCTCATGAGGGTGGATGCCATTACTATAAAATCGCCAGCTATAACAAGGTTGAGACGCTTCCATTCGTTAATCGTACTTATAAAATCCTCAGTGATCTTTGATATTGGTATATCATAGATATCTAATTCATCTCTTCTAATGAAGTAGAGCAACAAATCCAAGGGACCTTCAAATTTTTCAAGCTGTATTTTATAATTCATTAGCTACTCCTAATCCAATAACGGCTCTTATTTGATCTAATGTTTGAGAAGCAATTAGTTTTGCTTTCTTAGCACCAATATTTAAAATATCTTTGATATCATCGGGTTTGGACTGAAGCAAAGCCCTTTTTTCTCGATAAGGAGCAAAATAATCCATTATTTTTTGAAATAATTCTGATTTTACATCACCGTATCGCAATCCAGGAGCATCATACTTTTTTGATAGAATCAGTTTTTCACTATCATTTGAAAAAAGACAGTAAAGATAAAATAAAGTTGAATCTTTATTTTTTGGTTGATTTATTGGAGTAGTGTCAGTTTTAATACTCATAACATTTTTACGGATTACATCTTCCTTTCCAAAAATTGGGATAGTATTATTATATGATTTACTCATTTTTTTACCATCAACGCCAGGAATTAGTTGTGTTTTTTCTACTATTTCAGGTTCAGGTAAAATAAATACTCTACCGTATCTAGCATTAAATTTATTTGCTATAGCCCTAGCTATTTCAATATGTTGTTTCTGATCTTTACCTACTGGAACAATATTAGCATTAAA